>OHBM01000180.1_pt1 | contig 50980 bp, 87 predicted proteins | sample 1577251 | NCBI WGS metagenome assembly OHBM01 (sample SAMEA3541557, study PRJEB24748) | human gut metagenome | biome: human gut; feature: human-associated habitat; material: faeces | place: China | collected 2012 | reverse complement strand
ATGAATGGCGGTGTCGGAAGCGAAATTCAGCGCGGATTTGATAATCAGGCGGTTGTGTCAAAACTTGATGGCATTACAAACGGACTTTGTGACGGATTTTATGCAGTGCAAAACGGCATGAATGGCATCAACACAAACATTTTGCAGACCGGATTCGGCATTCAGCAGGCGATCAACGCTGATACGGTCGCTAATATGCAGAATACCAATGCTTTGCAGTCACAGCTTGCTAACTGTTGCTGTGAAACCCGTGAAGCTATCCAGGGAATTAATTACAATTTAGCAACTAACACCTGTGCTTTGCAGAACACCATGAACAGCAATACAAGAGACATTATCGACAGCCAGCAGGCAGGAACAAGAGCAATTCTTGACTTCTTGACCAATGACAAGATCGCATCCTTACAGGCAGAGAATAATGATTTACGCAGAGCCGCTTCACAGGATAGACAGAATGCACTTCTGACAACCGCTATGGCTACGCAGACGAATCAGATTATTGATGCTGTAAGACCGACACCTGTACCAGCATTTCCTGCATCTAACCTCTACGGTTATGCATACAACGGATGTGGATGTAATACAGGCTGTGGATGCTAACAACAGAATATCGGTAACTTAATCAAAGATTATGTCTGCGCATAGCAGTGTTACAGGAAACTAAAGGGCAGACAGTATAGTCTGCCCTTTTCAATTTTATGGAGGTAAATTTTATGGAAATTACAGCAATTGCATTACAAACAGTAGAAGCTGGACAGGATGTAGCTTTTACGGAAACAGCGGTAAACGGTACAAATTGCATCGTTCATAGACAGGGCAGTGGAATTATTAAATTAAGAGGAATTACAAACCAGTGCAGGGCAAGATATCTTGTGGGATATTCGGGGAATATACAGATACCGACAGGCGGTACAGTGGATGCCATATCACTTGCTATTTCTGTAGACGGAGAACCGTTGCAGTCAACAAAAATGATAGTTACCCCTGCGGCTGTCGAGAATCTTTTCAACGTAAGCGCACAGGCATACATTGATGTTCCAAGGGGATGCTGTAGCACAGTATCTGTTGAAAATACTTCTGCACAGACAATACAGGTTCAGAACAGTAACTTAATCGCAACAAGGGAAGCATAAGGGGGCGTATATTATGGATATCAAAAGAATGCATGATATGATTGAAAAACTGTCTGAATGTGCAAAGTCCGAATTTGACAAAGGCATTGAGAACGTGAATACGGATGAGATGGGAAAAGTCACAGATATGCTTAAAGACCTTGCGGAAGCCATGTATTACCGCACATTGACAAACATCATGGAAGAATCTGACGTAGAAGATGTGTTGGGAATGCTTGACCGCAGATTTTATGACGATTACCGTTATAAGACCACTGGCAGATATGCACCAAAGGGCAGAGGAACTTATGTAGGCAGACGTGGCTATGAAGAACCGCCTTATATGCACATGATGAACAGGGAAGATTTACAAGACTGGGATTCCATGTCTGAACGTGAGCGTATGCGTGACCTTGACAGGGCATCAAGGGGACGTATGTACTATACCGAGACAGAACCCATGCACAAAGACGGCGACATGAGAGACAGCAGAGAGGGCAGAGCTGGCATGATGCGTAAGGGCTACATGGAAACAAAAGAAATGCATAAGGGAACTACCCCGCAGGACAAAGAAGCCAATATGCACAGTCTGGAAGAATATCTGAAAGAACTGTCAGAGGATTTGACAGGATTACTGGCAGATATGACACCAGAAGAGCGGCAAATGGCAAAGACAAAGATTACCACACTTGCGGCTAAGATGTAAGGAAATAGGCTAGGGCTAATAACTCTAGCCTTTTTTAAATAGAACCTTGAAAATAAAATAATGGCTAAAAACTTTTGAAATAATACTTGACTTTTGTCATGACAAGTTATATTATTATGTCATGACATAAAGGTAGGTGATGCAAGTGAATAAAAAGAAAGGTAGACCGACAGATAGCCCTAAAACTAACAGAGAAAGTTTTAGATTGTCTAATTCTGACATGGAAAAATTAAATTTCTGTGTTGAAAAAACAGGGGAAAGCAAAACAGAAATTGTCAGAAAAGGAATTGATAAGGTCTACAATGAATTAAAAAAATAGAACGTTGTCACGACTGGAAATCTGTACAACGTTCTATCCAAGTGAGATATCTCTCATGTGAAATATTCTATCACATAAGGGAATCTCACACAAGTATTATTTTGAAAGTGAGGTTTTAATAATGGACAAATTTTTAGAAATCGTTTATGAAGGACAGTTTGAAGAAAGAAAAATGACAGACAAGTATATGGAATTTTTTAAGCCTACTCTTGATAAGCTAAAAGGAATTTTAAGCCCTGAACTTTACGAGACAATAGAGCAAGAGTTTATTGACAATGCTGTTGATTCTAACAGATTTTATGCGGTTGAAGGTATGAAACTGGCTATTGGCATAATTGACGGAACTTATATTCCATTTGTTTAATGGGGGCGCATTTATGAATAAAGAAATCAAGGTTAGCAACGAAGAATACACAATATCTACTTTAGATATTGCAGATATGATGGAAACATCACACTCTAAAATTTTAAGAAAGTTAGAGGGAAGAACAGAAAAAGGGAAACACATTAAGGGATATATAGAAATTTTAGGTGAAGCCCAAATGGGTTCGTCCGAATTTTTTATTAAATCGTCTTATGTTAATGAACAAAATAAAACAATGCCATGCTACGAAGTAACTAAGATGGGCTGTGAATTTTTAGCAAACAAATTTACAGGAGAAAAAGGAGTTTTGTTCACAGCAAAATACATTAAGCGTTTCCACGAAATGGAAGATACTTTAAAGCAAGTACAGCAGGAACAGAACAACACACTTGGAAAAATCCCGGAAAATTTGCTACTTGAAAGGGAAACTGATTGGTACTCCACCAGAAAATCAAAGATTAATTATGTCAGAGATAAGTTTGACATGACAAAAAGAGAGTATATGCACCATATATTAGAGGGCATTAATGAGTATTACAATTTTGACAGCGCAAGGAAAAAGTTTATAGCATTGAATGATAGGTTACCGTGGAGTAATTCAGAAGTTATATCTTATTTCCCACAACTAAGAAAAATGGCTGATGAAATACTCTACAATGATATGAAATGTTGCCTTGATGAAGAATAATAGGGGGAACTGATATGGCAGAACTTGTAAAGATTGAAAATACAGAAATGGCAATCAAAGAATATAACGGTATGAGAGTTGTCACTATGAAAGATATTGACAGGGTTCATCATAAAAAATCCGATACGGCAAAGAAGTCATTTCAAAAGCATAAGAGTCATTTTATACTTGGAACGGATTACTTTGAAATTACAAGAAAAGAGTTAGGGGAACGATATTCCCCCAACGAAAAAATAGTCGGAAATCCCAATATGAAAACATATCTCTTTACAGAAAGCGGATATCTCATGATAGTAAAAGTTTTTACGGATGATTTAGCATGGGAAGTACAGCGTCAACTGGTAAACTCTTACTTTGCGGTCAAGAATCAGATGGAAACAGCAGAAACAAAGATAGAGGATTGCAACTATCATGTCAGCATGACACCTGTGCCAAAGACACCTACATGGTATGCAAGGAATCAGCGCAGGATTGAAAGGATAGTCCAGGCAATACACGGTAAAAAATCACAGTTGTATCATAGAATCCTGTTGTTTGTTGGAGAAGAATACGACCTTGATGAAGCCGCCGCTATCTATGAACAGGAAAAGGGATATCCACCAAGATATTCCATGGACATGATTAGTTACTTCCCTGAATTATCAGAGTGCGCAGACAAATATTTGGAATGTGCCGAAAAATCCTTAAAGGAAAGTGGAAAATTATAATAGTGCAAAAGAAACCGCCAACCGTAAAAAGCTGGCGGTTTTTGGATAGGAGTTGATTTTATGTATTTTATGGTAAACGGTCAGACATGGCAATTAGCTTTTGTTCCTGCCAATAGCCAAGACTTACAGCGCAGTGACGGAGCGTACACATTTGGAGTTACAGACAACAACACTAAGACAGTATCAATAGCAAGCGGTATGTCTGCATATATGACAGAACGTGTAATCTGTCATGAACTAACTCATGTCATGTGCTTTGAGCATGATATGTCTATACCTATAGATTTGGAAGAACGATTGTGTAATTTCATGGCTGATTATGGGAAAGAGATAATATATCTGCTAGATGATTTGCTGGCAAAGTTGCGTACTAATTCAATTTAAGATTGATTTTTGCAAAGAAATTTCAAATTTACACAGAAAAATGTTGAAAAAAGATGTGTACCTAAAAAACTCTGTGAGAAAAAAATATTCTGAAACAAATTTGACTGCCCCTGGGGTACTTTTCTGACTGGAATTTTCAAAACGGTTTTGAAGCAAAATTTTGTTCGGATTTTCCGCAACATTCGGAAAAATTTTGATGCCCCCCTATGGTGGTTTTTGGACTGGATAAACCATTTTGGAAACGTGACCAGCTTTATGTGCGATATTTGGAAGATTGTGACCAGAAAATGGATGCAAAACTTTACAATGCTAAAGTGCGGACTATATGCGCACAGGCTGTATCTGTTTTCTATAGAGCATAGACACATAACGGATATGGCAACAGAACGCACTGTAAGCCACTGTAAGGAAGTTTAAAGCTAACAGGGTACATTTATATCACGGATATAGTTATAAACACTCTACGCCTATTTTATGTTCTTGTCAAGGTACGGTTACTGCATACGGCTACATGGACGGATAACGCACACATAGCCCTTTACGGTAACAGGGTGCTGGAAAAAGGATGGAAATTTCCCACCCTTTACCAAAACATTATATGACCATTTGCAACCTTGTAGTGAAACCAGTTCCCAGACTGGTATTTGATGCAAGTGTAACCCACTGCATCCGTCCATACTTGCACGATATCCCCATAAATCCAGTTATCAAAAAGCGATTTATGGTACAAATAAAAGTCTTTTGCTGTCATTCGCACACCTCCTTATATGGCAAAATCCCCACTATTACATGGGGCTATAGATTGACTTGTTACCGTATTTCTTACGTGATTCTATGCGATAGTTCAGAAAATTATTACATTCCGTGAGCCACGCATAAACGGCACTTTCTGTATAGCTTTTCCCCGGTTTATCCTCATTAATCCACCAAAGGAAATTATCTATTGAACTGTCAAAATTGCGCTTGTCTATATAGTTAATATCCAGACCAATATCAACTATATCTTCTCCCGCTTTTTCAATTCTGATAGCAGTATACACTGTATCATGGGTTTTCAACCATATGTTTTCATTTTCAATGCAATATACGGTCATGCCGTATGCACTGTAAACTTCCTTTTCTTCATTTGCTAATACACCCATTTTTTTATCCTCCTTAAATTTTTTTATTCCCTATCGGGTAAAAGCAAGTCGGGGAATCGAACCCCGAAAGACCTCCACGGCTTACATAGTTTTCATTGCGCAACCTGTCCATGTTTGGCAAGTTGTGCCTTTGCAATCTGTGCCGAGCTTTTTACAAGTAAGGCACATTGTATTTAATTGCTCCAACCTTGCGTACTCTTCGCACTCCTTAGAGTACGGACAGTTAGTACAATCACTGTCATATTTTCCGCACTGCTCTGTAAGCAGTGTTTCAAGTTCCTGTATTCTCTTTTCCATGGTGTTTCCTCCTTGTTTTGTTGTTGATATAACTATAGCATAGTTTAATAATATAGTCAATAGCATAGTTTAATAATTTTTAAAATATTTGTTTCTTCCTATTATATGCGTTTTAAAATAATAATTGACTAGCATAGTTTAATATGATACTATGCTTATATAAAGAAAGGAAGTGCAAACAAATGGCATACAGTAAAAAAGAGAATGAGTTATCTTATATAGCGAAATATCAGAAAGATAACTACGACCGTATAACAGTAATGGCAGATAAGGGCAAGAAAGAGAAGTATCAAGCCGCCGCCAAAATAAAAGGTTTGAGCCTATCGGCGTTTGTCATGTCTTGCGTGGATGAACAACTCAAAAAAATGCAAGAATAGTTTAATAAAGTACTTGACAGCATAGTTTAATAATGTTATATTATAGTCAAGGAACAGGAAACAAACCAGGAGAGGAGACAGGAAACTATGACAGTTTTTAATTTTTCAATTGACACCTACAAAGATGGGTGTCTTTATAAAAACAACGCTGTAAAAAGCAGCGAAGATTACACAGCAGAAGAGCTTGCCATCCTGCTAGATGGTGGCGAGATTGAATCCGAGTGGGATGAAGACGGAAACCCTGTAGCGTGGGATTCCATGACGCAGGGAGAGGAAGAATAAGAGAGGAGAATGGAAACATGAAGAAATATGAAATTAATAGTAGAGAGATAGAAGTACCATTTAAAGACAGGTTTAAGATCAAACAGGACATTACATTTGATTATGATTCTGTAGGTAGTGAAAACGTAGCTTCTTTCGCTACTCTGGAAGAAGCAAGAGAAGCTCTAAAAGAGTACAAATCAACTGTACACCAGTATCCACATTTATTCCTCGTAACAGAATATGTTATAGAGGAATATGAATACGATGAGGACGGAGACGGTGAGTATAAAGACACATGGGCAACGTCCGAAATGGTGTTTGATGTTGTTGATAACAACAGTTTTGATAAAGTTGCAACTTTTGACAACTTAAAAGATGCTTATGATTACTGGAATTACAGTAACGAGCTGCACATAGAGTGCAACGGAGAGATTATTTTGTAAAAACAAATTAGGAGGAAAAAGAAATGACAGCAGAAAACGTATTAGAAAACTTAACAGAGCTTATCGGTTCAGAATGGGATGCAGAAGAGGTAATATGTGCGTTTGGTGATTTTGAAGAAGACGGGGAAACGGAAGTAATCGCCAAGGAATCGGAAAACAATGGATATGATTATATAGCATATATCAACAGTGCAGAATCTACGCAGTTTCTGTTTAGCGTAGACGAAGAAAACGTTATAACAGACGTTTGGATGGTATAAAGAAAAGACCGCTTTTGGCGGTCTTTTTGTGATTAAGGAGAGGATAAAATGGGGATAAAACTGCCCGATCTTGTCGGTACATATTATGCAAATTTTTATGTAATGGATTACAAAAGGGAAAATAAAAGAAGCTATTTACTTGTTAAATGTCCCTTGTGCGGATCTGCTAAATGGATGCGCAAAGATACGTTAGATAATCCGCTAACTGTAGGATGTGGATGCGCAAACAAAGATAATTTATTTAAAGCAGAGGATTTAAAAGGCAGAGAGTTTGGCAATTTAAAAGTTATTAAAAAGACAGGTAAAAAGGACAGCAACGGCTCTATTATTTGGCACTGCTTATGCAAATGTGGAAATTATACAGATGTAAGTGCTGATAATTTAAAAACTGGTAGGGTAAAAAGTTGTGGATGCATAAGAAAAGAGCAGACAAGGGAAAATTCCAAGCATGCTTATAAATACAACAAAAAATATAAATTTATCGAAAATACTAATGTGTATTTATTAGAACCAAAGCATTTAAAATCTAACAACCATAGCGGTATTAACGGCATATCTTGGGATAACAGTAGGAGCAAATGGCTTGCAAAGATCGGATTTAAAGGGAAAAGCTATTATTTAGGCAGATACGACAAATTAGAGGATGCCGCAAAAGCACGCAGAATTGCAGAGAATAAACTGCATGGAGATTTTTTGGAATGGTATCACGGCGAATACTTAAAAGGACTGGAAAAAGAAGATAAGGAAGAATAAGAGCATCCGACAGGGTGCTTTTTGTTTACATTATGCATAGTGTGCATATATAACGTGCATATATAGTTATAACTAATTTATAAATAATTTATAACTATATTCAAAAGCATTGTATTTTAGCGTAATATACGCTATAATTATATATAGTTACAACTAAGTTATAACTATATAAAGGAGTGGTTAGATTATGGATAAAAAGAAAGCCGTTTATAACTATATCAATGATTACCAAAAAGAAAGATATGATAGAATAACTATATTACGTAAGACAGGGGATAAGGAATATATTAATAATATAGCAAAAGAACATGGATATAGAACTATAACAGAATTTATTAATAGCTGTATTGATGATAGGATTGCTAATTATGGTTTACGTAACAATACAGAATACCTTTCAAACGTCACAGAATCGTCTAGCACGAATGAAAATGACTTTGACGGTAAAATTATCGACAATGATATTAAAATTGATTCTGGGGCAAATAATGAGTGCAGAAAGGCATATAAGGACATGTCACAAGAAGAAATTAATGCAATGCTGGCAGATATACCACTAACAGGCAAGGTCAAAACGCACGACTTTGGTTTACAGAATATCCAAAATGACATAGATGCAAGAAGTGCAAGCATTAATAAGCCTGTAGAGCATGAGCCGACACTTGCGGAAATGGCGCATAAACTGGCGCAGGAACTGGAGCAAAAGAAAGAATCTGCTAAGCAGGAAGAGCAACCGCCGTTTTAAACCTATAAATGTTTCCAAATTTTAACCGTTGTTTCCATTTTGTATACATTTTGTATACGTAGTATAGTATAGGTTAGGTAAGGTTAGTATAGGTTATATATCACGTATACGCGCGAGACAACAAAAATTTTCCTGTTAAGAGCAAAACAGTTTTAAATTTTGGATTTAAAGACAGATTTTTATTATCGGCTTAAATTTCCATTTGCGAATATATCTAACCGTTTATCCAACCGATTACCTACCTGATAATTTTTTTAAAAACCTATTGCATTTTTATAAAATGTGTTTTATTCTAACAATAAGCTCATACGAGAGCTTTACACGATTAAGTTAAAGATTACAAGCCATACGTCGGCTCATAAAGCAATTAATAGACTATTAGTAAATCCTAGTAGTTTTATTAGTTGCTTTTATTTTTACCCAAAGGAGGTATAAAACATGCCAGATATTAAAGTTATAAATCAAGACAATGTAATAGCAGTTGTTAAAGATATTATAGCTGATTATTGTATTTCAAACGATCTGGACGAGCATGACATACCGCCACAAATCTGGAATGATATTATAGACGAGATTTATATAAATGTCTTTAAGGATAACACTATACTGCTTAAAGATATACCTAGTCCATATAACCAATATAATCAAGATAAGGTATTATATATATATAATTATATATACAAGAGGATATGTAATAATCATTGTCAAGAAGTTACATTAAAGGGATTTATAGACATGACAGGGATAGATAAACAGACTATCTATAACTGGAAATCAAGTAACGCCCGATTCGACTTGCACGAAAAAATCATGGACGATAACGAGCAATCGTTGGAAGCTATGTTACATGACAAGCGTATAAATCCCATGAAAGTATTACCGTCACTAAATAAAAAACATGGATGGAATCTGCCTGGCGTGAGCCGAGAGAAAGCCAATAATACAGCTCTACCAATGTCAGAATTACTACAGTTAGGTGCAAATAATGGCAGTTTCCAACAGTTAGAAGACAATAATAATATTGTTGACAGTAATACAAATGGCTAGAAATGCAGTATTTACAAGGGTTTCAAGGGTTTTTGTAATGGCATTAAAGAGTGCGGAAAATTAATATTTTGCGAATAGTTAACGTATGTTCGATTGATGGCATGAATCTGGCAGGCAGGGGGAGGGGGTCGGAAGAACGGACGAGACAGCCCCTACTAAGTCAGAAAAACTACCCGATAAACAAAAAGCCATTATCCAACACGCAGATATTAATTATCCAGACACACTATTTCTAAAAATTTTTCAAAAATAAAAAAAGGAGTCAATATGGTCACAGGAATTATTCTTATATGGATTTTGATTAAGTTACAGGCGCCAACATTGTTATTCTGGTTAGCAGGCGTGAAAATGGCATGGTCAGTTTTTGAAATACTTATGTTCGTTTACAAAACAGGTAAGGAGTCATAGCCATGTTAATCTTCGGCAAGCAAATTACAGACGAGTGCTCCAGATGCGGTCAAGTCTTAGAATGTGAGTTATTCAGACAAGGTCATGGCATTAAATGCGACAGGCAGAACATATCAAAGATGCTGGAATGCCAATTTGAACACAGGGAGAAGAGAGAAAATGCGAATAATTAGCCAGAAAAGAGATTTGTCGGTAGATTTTGAGAGTACGCCTATATCCGTAAATTACAATCATTTATTGGCACTTGTAGGAGATAAGGAACGTGTTATAGGGCAGTATGAAACGCCAGAACGTGCAAGGGAAGTATTTGACGAGATTAACGATTTTTATAATCCTATTGACATTCGATCTCTTGATGCAATAGGACTTATGCAAACTATGAGCGCCACAAAAAGAGAGTTACAGGTCTTAAACAGAAATATATACGAAATTCCAAAGGAGTAATTATGGACAATGTAAACCATCCAAGCTATTACAACTTATCAAGCAACGAAAACGGGCAGAGTAGGTTCGACTCCTACCGTTGCTATTAGTCCTGTTTTCAGCATTTTGGACAGGACGCACACACTATTTACCTTTTCTTCCGAGATAGGTATGTAATTTCCTCTACACCAGTTAGGACTACTGTTAAGGGCGGTGAGAGACCGTCCGACTGGTATCGGTCGAGTGAAATTCCACAACACTTGACCGCTTGGTGAAACCCCGAACCATAGCTTACGCAGATATGACCGTTACAGTCGGATTCCCCTTTACTTAATAATTCTTAGTGGTAATAGCTTAAATAGTTACTACGCGAGTAGTAGATGTGTGGCGGAATGGGTAAACGCAAGCAAAGAAACTGATTGATAGCATGTTTGCCGAGTAATAAGCGGAGACTGTCCGTAATTAGCAACAAGCAGCTTTCAGAAATCAATCATGTGAGGTTCAAATCCTCACCACATCAATTCCTTATCTCCACTTAGTCGGGTGCTACTGCAATAGTTCCGGTCGATGGGAGACTTATGGATGGTAGCGGTATTATTGGTAACAGAAAACCCTTCCGTGATTAGAAATTGCAGATTTGAAAGCGGTTGGCATGGTTTGATCTGACAGGGTTCGATTCCCTGTGCCACTATCGGTAATTCAAGTAATTACCGTATCTGCTAAGAGATATCAAGAGTTTGCTTTGAGGTATCTTAAAAAACTACACTTGCGGAGATAAGCGACACTGTGACAGCAATAGCCAGTGGGTAGCAAGTGGCACTTTGGAAGTTTGCGCTGGTGCATCAGCGTAGCAGTTTATGAGAAGTGCAGAAGAATTGTTAATATCATTTCAGTTCGTCTTGTGTACAATTTTATGATCATGTAATGTTATTGCTGATTCTTTGTAAACCGTGAAAATGCGCAGTTTTGCGGCAAACGAATCCCCTAGAGTGGTTTTGATGAACCTCTGACTAACACAACCTTGCACTTAGTTAGGTGTGGAGCAAGTAAAAAACTTGAACCTAACGCCGCAGAATGTAGCGCAGTCGGTTAGAGCACCTGTCTTATATACAGGCGGTCGCAGGTTCGATTCCTGCCATTCTGATTTTTGCAAGTACCGTAGGCGTTGTTTGGAGTCCGAACCGCCTACGGAAACTGCATAGAGAGGAGAGAGTGATATGTGTGAATTTTGCAGACAAAGGAAAGACGAAAATACTATTTACGGTAAAGATATAAAAATCAATCAATGCGCTAGTGCTACGGATTTATCATATGCGAAGATTATCAAGAACGCCAATGATGAAAAGGCAGGGATTATCATTTTTAAGCAATGTAAGGCAGGTGGATATTTTGATATCAACTATTGTCCTATGTGCGGTAGAAAGTTGGTGGAAGATGGTTAAAGAAGCATTGCTTGACAACTCAAGTGGAAAATTTATTACATTATCACTTGATGGCGAAATTGTAAAAGGAGTGGTAAGTATTGATAACATATCAGGTATCTACTCAAAAGACATGGCAAAGGAAATTACAATAAAGGTAGTTGCGAGCGAAGTTAAGGTAAAACTGCCGAATGGTGAAATAAAGGATATATCAGAAATGTAGAAAGCTGGTGAAGCGGTGAATCTTGCAGAAGCAAAAGAAAAGTTTTATCCAGAATACAAATACGCACTTGTTAGTGTAAAAAGCAACAAACCGCATTCACTTTATGTTGATAGAAAAACAGCCGAAGAAGAAAGATGTGATTTATGGAACTGTTATGGTTCTGTGCTAATTGTTGTTGATTTGTCAGAGGTGGAGAAATGAATGAAACTATTTTATACATTTCCAAATCAGAAAAAGATATTGTTAGTTTTTTAAAATATCTTCAATCAAAGCTAAAAGCAGAGGAAAAGGAATGTACCCTAGATGAAGAACACAATATTTTAAAAGTGCCAAAATATTACGATATTGTCGGAAAGAACATTCACGGCAACAGACTTGGGGTAGGCTATGGATATTGCAAATATTATTGTTTTTCGGGAGCGTATGATAGAAATAAATACAGCAATGCAGAAAATGAAAAACTTAAAGATATTCTTATGCACACAAGAGAGGGTGCAGAGAGAATAACAGGACTTGATATTTTATGTATGCTAGGATTAGTTTAAAAGGCGGTGGAAGAATGAAACATCAAAAAGAATGGCGCACTTGTGACAGGTGCGGTGCTGAAATTAAAAAAGGAATACTGTGCGGAAATTCCATTACAAAGAATGGTATTTTTAATGTCACATACGACTTGTGCCCTGAATGTATGGAAGATTTTGAGAGGTTTATGAGGAATGAAAAGAATACTTAAAATTGTAGCAAAGACATTAATTGAATATGCCAGAATAATTGCTATTTGCTTTGTGGCTTGCGTAATAGGAGCAATTTTTTATATTTTGTTAGGCAAAACAGCATATGCGTGCTATTGGATAGCGGTTATTTTGCTTGTGATTATCAGAGATATAACGATAAAGTCAAAAATGCAGGAAAGCAAAAAGATTAAATTATTACTTTTACAGTATGAGGACGGCAGTACAAGCTTGTGTGTCGGGGATAGGCAAATTAGGCATATGACAAATATTGATATGCATATTGATAAGTTTCAGACAGTACTGGAAGTAGACCAAGTAACAAAAACTGGGAAAGTAACACATGTTGTTTTAATGGACGGTGGAAAGAATGAATGAAAAAATTAAGATAATATCCGATGGGGAAACCGCACAAGTGTTTATTGACGGCAAAAAAGTAAACTGCACGGACATGGAGTTGCATTTTATCGGTCATTCAAACCAAAGTCCAATGATTAAAGTTGATGCAAGATGGCATAAAACGGATGAAAACGGAAATGCAATTCTGAATGAGGATAAGACTGCGGTATTGACAGAGGGTATAAAAATAAATTGTTGAGGGGGCGAGATTATGAAAATATCAGAAATGAACAATTGCATTGAAGAAATGCGAAAATGCTACAATTTTAAAGATGATGAAACAGAAATTAGACTTACAGATATGATAAGCCATGATGACAAGTGTGTTTGTGTTAGTACAAGAGATGAAAATGGGACAACAATTGAAATGACAAGGCGTGCAGATGAATTAGTAAATGTTTAGTTGCTGATTATCAGCGGAAAGGAATTTTTATGAAAAAATTATTTGTAAGCGTGCCGATGAAAGGCAGAACAGAGGAAGAAATCAAAGCAAGTATTCAGAAGATGAAAAAGATTGCTGAAATATACGAGGGCGAAGAATTAGAACTTATCGACAGCTACATTGAGGATAACCCGCCTAAAGACAGCAAAGAAGCTGTATGGTATTTAGGCGAGAGCATTAAGAAGCTGGCACAGGCTGATGTATTTATGGGAATATGTGAGAGCTACGATTGGAACAACTGTAGCATTGAAAGTGAAACAGCAGAAAACTATGGCATTAAAGCATATACGATTCCAGCACGGTATGTAATTGATGATTATAATGCACTTTTGAATAGATTGCATCCGGTTTGCGATGACGCAATGCCAACAATCTAACAAAATATTACCGGCTAACAAATGGAGTTAGTCGCTAACCTATAAAAATTATAGGCAGAGGTCAAGGCACTTCTGCTTTTGCGGAGGTGTCCTTTTTGGCAAGTAAGGATTTAATAAACCAGTTAAAAGGTAATGACAATTACATAGAGCGAAAAGGAATCCATAACATTGTTAAAAATGGGGAATCCGAAGAAGTAATAAATGCCTATGTCAATTCTATACAGTGGGGTATGTATAATGACAAAGACATACCATTCTCACTGGAAATTTCCAAGAAAACAAAGAACTTAATAGACAGCATAGTTGCGGAAAGCACAGGCGGCGGTCATATTGACGATTTAGAGATATACTGCGGAGATAATAACGCCGAATTTTTAGTCTTAAATAACTACTATGAGGTATTAAGACTGGAATCCGCATACCTGGTAGACAGCTTTTTCCGATATATTGAGATTGACGAAAAAGACCCATACAAGAGATTTTATTTTCCAAGAAAGAAAGTATTACAGCCAGTTGTAGGTGCTTACCAAGAAATATATGACGGTAAACTTGATTTTCTGTCTGTATCACAGCCTAAACGTACTGGAAAAACTACAGGCGGATTGAGACTTGCTATGATGATGGGTGGGCGTGACCCGGATGGCAGTATATTTGGCGTTGGTAAAGGAGAAGGACTTGTTAAAAGATTCTATGGTGGATTGCTGCAGGGATTTGAGACAGAAAGTACTTATCAACGATTTTTAAGCGTATTTCCAGAAGCGACAAAGATAGGAGAAAATTACAAGAGTGCTGAAAATCTTTCAATTGACCTTAAAAAGAAAAATATCTTCCCGACATTTACATGCCGTCCGATTGATGGCGCAATCGTAGGATGTACCGAAGCAAATGTTCTTGTATACATTGACGACTGCGTAAAAAACCACGAAGAAGCAAGGAATCGTGACCGCCTGGAGTTCCTTTGCGAAAAAGTTACGGATGATGTACTTGGACGTAGATTAGAGGGTACGCCTATTATTATACAGGGAACTAAATACAGTCTGTATGACCCGATTACAGCACTACAGAATAAAGCTGATGAACTGGAATGGCGGTGGCGTGAAGTAGCCGTTCCTGCATTAGACCCTGTTACGGATGAGAGCAATTGGGAGATTCCAAGAAAAGATAAGCGAGGAATCAGAAAAATATTCACGACAGAATATTACCGTAAAGAGCGTAAACTTGTTTCAGAGGAAACATGGGAATCAGAGTTCCAACAATCCCCATTTGAAGCAAAAGGGCGTATGTTTGCTGAAAAAGAGCTTAATTACTTTGAAGAATTACCAATTGACAGAGAACCAGATGCGATCATGGCGGCTTGCGATAGCGCAGATAAGGGAGAAGACAGTTGCTCAATGCCTATTGGTTATGTATACGGAAATGAGGTTTACATAGTAGATGTTGTATTTGACAACGCAGGAACGCAATTTACAAAGCCAGAGTGCGCAAATATGCTTGTTAAACACAATGTAAAGACTGTCACATTTGAAAGCAACAGTGCAGGAGAATATTTCGGACGTGATGTAATGGAGATTGTAAAAGAACTGGGTGGAAGATGCAGTGCAAGGTTTAAATTCAACTGTACTAACAAGATAACCAGAATGGAAAACGCCAGAGACAATATTATTCGTGACTATTATTTCAGAGATTTTAAGAAAATGGACAGGCAGAGTCAGTATTACAAGTTTATGAAAGAACTTACCACAATAACACGAAGCGGAAAAGTAAAGCATGATGATGCACCGGATTCAGTTGCATTATTTGAAAATGAAATGCGTACAGGAGTATCAGCAAAAGCTGAAGCAGTCCACAACCCATTTAGGAGGTATTAAGGATGCAGACAAGAGAGTATCTTAATCAAATAAGCAGACTTAACAGGATGATTAATAATAAGTTAGTGGAAATACAGCAATTAAGGGAAATGGCGTGCAATGTTACTGCTATACAGAATGATGAACGTGTAAAAACTTCCCCTGACCCAGACAGAATGGGAGTTACATTTTCTAAAATAGATGAAATGGAAAAAGAACTGGATAGAATGATAGACGGTTACGTTGAAAAGAAAAATGTAATCATAAGTCAAATTGACAGCATGGATGATGAAAATGTATATAATATTCTGTTTGCCAGATATATTGAGAAAAAGACTTTTGAAGTAATAGCAACTGAAATGAATTACTCTTTTAGGAATATTACAAGGCTTCACGGCAGGGCATTAAAGGAATTTGAAAAAAAATACGGTGAACAGTATATTGAATCATGATGTTGTCCTAGAATGTCCTATATACAGCGTGGTATCATTAAAATGGTTAAAGACCAAATCAATAAGTTTTCACACCTCTCTCAAAAAGGCATCGTTTTCATGACGGTGCTTTTTTAATGCATAAAAGGGGGATTTATTTTGACAGAATCAAAAACAATATACTGTCCAATATGTCATAGAACAGTAGGCAGGCATGATATGCGGTCACAGACGAATACAATCTGTAAGTGCCGCAAATGTGAAAAGAGAATCATATACCACTATGACACAGGAGAGACAGAAGCGAAGAGATTACCACAAAGAGCCACTTCTAGCGGCGTTTGTTTTGTATAAGGAGAAGCAATGAACAACAGGACTTTTCAAGAGCTGGTCAAGGGATGTTATGGTCGGAAAATTGCATATACGGATGTTGAGACTATCACGCCAGACAACATTGTACAAGTCATTGGTCAGTGCATAGGAGTCTTTTACTTTAACAAAATGGCTATAGAGTACCTTTGGAATTATTACAAAGGTGACCAACCTATCAGATACCGTGTAAAGATATCCAACGAGGATATTATCAATAAAATTTGCGAGAACCACGCTTATGAATGGGTACAGTTTAAGGTTGGTCAGACATATGGCGAGCCTGTCCAGTATATCAGTCGCAAAGATGATGATAAAACCAACAATGCAGTTGATGAGTTGAATGATTATCTTGTGGATGCTAATAAGCAGGAAAAAGATATAGAAGCTGGAGAGTGGCAGTCGGCAACTGGAACATCATTTAAAGCTGTGCAGTTTGCTAATGGAGATATACCATTCAGAATTGTAGCACCCAGCCCTATGAATACTTTTATTATTTACAACCGTTCAACGAGAGAGCCGATTCTTGCAGTGCAGGAATTGAAAGATATTGAGGGGAACTGGTATAAACAATGCTACACAGATTCCTATGAATGCAAGATTGTAAATAGCAATGTGAAGGACTGGAAAGTACACGCTTTTGGAAGTATTCCTATAGTGGAATACCCAAATAACCCATCCAGATTATCAGATATCGAATTGGTAATAGATATAATGGACGCAGTAAACAATATGCAGTCTAATAGAATGGACAATATAGAGGACTTTGTACAAGCATGGGTAAAATTTATAAATTGCGAGATTGACGAAGAAGAATTTCAGAAAATGAAAATGAACCGTGCTCTTGTAGTAAAATCCATTAACAAGGATAACAAGAGTGATGTAGATGTAATGACACAGGAATTGAACCAGACACAATGTCAAGTCGCTAAAGAAGATTTGATTGATAATGCCTTGTCTATTTTGGCAATTCCAAATAAACAGAGCAATACAGGCGGCGATACACAAGGGGCGGTGCAACTTAGAAACGGATGGGATTTTTCAAAATCCAGAGCGAAGCTAAAAGACCCGCTTGTAAAGTCGGCAGAAAAAAGACTTGCAAAGCTGGTTTTAAATGCTATACGCATAAAAGACCATGATTTGGGTCTTTCTATGAGGGATTTTGAAGTACAAATTAACCATAGCCCACAGGATAATATGTACACCAAGGCACAGACCTTATATCAGTTATTACAGGCAGGCATACACCCGCTTGTAGCAGTTAAAACAGTTGGACTCTGGGGAGATGCGGAAAAAACTTATTTAGTTTCTAAACCGTACTTTGATGCATTATGGAAAACCATTGATAATGTCGAAGCAGAAGAAAAGAAAGCACAGGAACTTATGGAAAAATTAAACAATCAGCAGAATAAGGCAACTACCGAGGAATAATCGGCAGTTGCTTTTATTTTATAAAATTCGCAATGTCGTGAGCGTAAAAATCGGCAATGTCAATCGGTGTCGTTGCACCGTATAAAAATTCGTAGGACATAACGGAGGTAATCATGAAAAGAGAAGATTTAACAGCAATGGGTCTGACTGATGAACAGGTAGAAAAGATCATTGCAGAAAACAGTAAGGATATCCAGTCTGCAAATGCAAAGGCAACAAAGAACAACGCGGAACTGGAAAGATTACAGGGGATTGAAAAGGAATTTAATACCTTAAAAGACCAGAATCTTTCAGAACAGGAAAAGACCGCAAAGGAACTTGAAAAAGCACAGAATCGTATTGCAGAACTTGAAAAGGCGCAGTCCTTATCTTTACAGCGCACAATCGCAGCGGAAAAATTTAAAATCACTGCTGAACAGGCGACACAGGTTGTTAAGGATGATGGCAGCTTTGATTTTGACGCTCTTGGAAAGATTATTTCTGACAAAGAAACTGCGGCGGCACAGGCTAAGGAACAGGAGATTGCAAATAATACTACTAATCCTGGTGGCGGTACTGCTGGCAAAGAAAATGAAAATAAGACTACTGCTGAAAAACTTGTTGAAAAGTTATACGGCGGTCAGAAACAGAACAATGATATTTTATCACACTATGTAGGAGGTAACTAAGATGATGCAGTTTGAGCAGACAACATACGCTGGCGATGTTGAAATCTTAAAAAGAAAGCCGTTTGAAGGAATCCCTATGACACTTGATTTTACAAGCGTTGATACAAAACTGGCAAACGGTAAAAAGGTTGTAAAAGCAGGAACCCCTATCGGTTCTACAGGAGTAGCAGATAACACGGCTACAGTAGTGGGAATCTTATTACATGACGTTACAGAAGATAGACCACAGGGAACGTTGCTTAAAAAGGCATATATTGACAAAACAATTGCGCAGACACATTCAGGCGTTGAAATTGCGGCAGTTGCAAAAGCGGCATTGCCAATGATTGTTTTTGAATAATTAACAGGAGGTAAAAATAATGCTAGTAAATGAAGTAGTAAATACAAAGGCTATTGCACTTGCGGCTACAGAAAACGCAAGCAATACAATTCCTTATCTTGGTTTACAGTGGTTTCCAGAGAAGAAAAAGTCAGGTCTTGATTTAAAGTGGATTAAGACACACAAGGGACTTCCTGTATCACTGAAACCGTCTAATTTTGATGCGCTGCCAACAATCAGAGCAAGGGGCGGATTAAAGACAGAAAAAACACAGATGGCATTTTTCCGTGAACAGATGATTGTCACAGAAGAGGATGCACAGGAAATTGATAGAATCAAAGATGAAAACGATCCGTATTTGCAGGGTGTATTGCAGAGTATTTATGATGACACTAATACTCTTGTGAGCGGAGCGGAAGTCGTGCCAGAAAGAATGAGAATGTCTCTTCTCTCAACAACAAATGGACATCCTACAATCGGTATTGAATCTGACGGTGTTAAGTATGAGTATGATTATGACCCTAACGGAGAATACACAAAGAAGCATTACTTAAAATTGCAGGACACGGCTATGTGGAGCGATACTACAAATTCTAAGCCACTCACTGATCTTAATAATGCAAGAAAAGAACTTGCAAAATTAGGAAAGATTGCTTCCTATGCGCTTATGAACTCTAACACATTTAATTATCTGTTAGAAAATGCACAGGTCAAAAATGCTATTCTTGCGCAGAACTTAACGGCAAACATTGAGCTTACAGATGATAATGTTGTCTCTATCACAAAATCAAGAACAAAACTTACTATTGTTCTTTACGACAAGATGTACATTGACGATGAGGGAAACGAACAGTATTTCTACCCTGACAATAAGGTTACGTTACTACCAAGTGGTTCTCTTGGCAATACTTGGTTTGGAACTACTCCAGAAGAAAGAACAGCTTCACAGGTTGCTGATGTAGATGTTTCTATGTATGGTATGGGAATTGCAGTTGCTAAGAAAGTTGAATACGGTCCTCCTGCAATCACATCTGTTACAGCTTCAGAAATCGTGCTTCCTTCTTATGAGAATATGGATTCAACATTTGTGATCGAAGTACATTCTGCTTAGTAGGAGGTATCTGGGATGAAGTATCCGTATATCGTAAATAAAAACGGTGTTTGGTATCCAGCAGGAACAGAAGTGCCAGACGGAAATGCTGATAAGGAAGTTAAAACAGAAAATCAGCCATATACAAAGACAGACATTAACCGCATGAGAACTGCAGACTTGCAGAAGTTAGCAGGAGAAAAAGGAATTCAAAATGCCGATTCCTTTAGCGGTGAGGATTTAAAGAAAATGCTTATTGAATTGATGAGCTTATAAGGGGTTGCCATGGAAGAATACAGTATTTTACAACAAGTAAAAATCAGATTAGGACAATTTCATATTGAAGAGGTCACAGACCCAGATACAGGCGTTACGTCTGATGTTACTGTATTCGACCATAAGGAAGATAACCCAAGGTTAGAGCTTCTTATAAAGCAGTGTACCAATGAGGTAATCAACAAGCGGATGTACCCTAAGACCTATACGCAGGAACAGATTGACAACGACTTGAAGCAATTTGAGGACACAATCATTAACCTAACGGTTTATGACCGTTCACAGGCAGGAGAAGCGTACATGGAGTCTTATACAGAAAACGGTGCAGTAAGCCGTAAATGGGTAGACAGAAGTACGCTTCTTACTGGTGTATATCCGTTTGTTAAGATTATATAAGAAGATTGTGCATGACCATATTGCTGATGTCGGCAATATGGTTGTAGGCGGCACACAGTAAGAGGTGGAGGGCAGTGTGCCTGTATTAAATTGCAGGAGATATAAAATGAAAGAAATTTTATTACAGACTTACACCATAGCGTTACCAATATTGCTTGGTTATATAGTTTGGCTTCTGAAGCAACAGAAAAAAGACAAAGACGCCAATAGTAAAGGTACAATGTTACTTTTGCGAGTACAGCTTATCGAATATCACGATAAGTATATGAAACTCGGCGAAATACCATCTTATGCGTATGACAATTTTGTTGAAATGTATAACGCATATCACGCATTGGGCGGTAATGGTATGGTAACCAAAATGTATAACGAAATACAGGAAATTCACTTAAAGAATGGAGGTAAGGATTAAAATGGATATAACATCAGTATCAACAGTAGTTGCAATCGTTGTAATTACATATCTGATAGGCTTAGGAGCTAAAGCAATCCCACACATTAAGGATAATTACATTCCTATAATCGTAGGCATTGCAGGCGGTATCTTAGGTATTGTTGGAATGTATGTAATTCCAGATTTTCCGGCAAATGACATTCTTAATGCAATCGCAGTAGGAATTGTGTCCGGATTATCAAGCACAGGCGTCAATCAGATTTATAAACAGGTAAAGAAAAATGCTTGATATCAATAAGCAGAAAATGAAATACGCCTTGCAGGGTCAGACCGTGACCATTGAGGAAACTGACGAATATGGAAACCCAGTGTATGAGGGATATACGGATTCCAGTGGTACTTTTATTCCATATCTTGATTCACAGGGCAATTTGATTCCTAAGATTCAGGAAGTCAGCGGATTCGCAGAGCCAGTTACTTTTTACGCCAACATTAGCAATAAGCTATCGGAAGCACTGGTAAAGCAGTTCGGTATTGATGATAGCACGTCCTATGTACAGATTTGCACAGATAAAGGCTATCTGCCAATTAAAGCAGGAGACGTTATCTGGAAAAAGTCCGAAGTCACATTGAAAGATAACGGACTTTCAGACGAAGATAGCGCAGACTATGTTGTAAAGGGCGTAGCTGATGAGGGTCTGACCGCAGACCTTTTTTTATTGCAGAAAGTTGTTAAGCAGGTGGTAACATGAAGAATGTAAATATTTTGGGAACTGAATATAGCATTGATATTGACGATACATTAGAAAAAACTAATTGTGACGGACTTTGTAAAGAATACGACAAAAAAATTACAGTTAGAAATGTAGGAGCAATGCTGTGTGATGATGATTTCACGGAAACAAAGAAAAAAAGATTTAACGAAGTTTTAAGGCATGAAGTAATTCATGCTTTTTTTAGTGAGTCTGGATTAGATAATTATTCATCTAATGAAGAACTGGTTAACTGGATCGCAATTCAGTTTCCTAAAATGTTGCAAGTATTCAAAGAGCTTGAAGCAATATAGGTGAATGTATGGCAAAGAAAGTTATCCCCATGACATTATCACAGAAATCCATACAGAACGCTATACAAGAGCTTAGAATCTATCAAAATTCATCAGAGTATAAATGTAGGCTGTTAGCTGAAAAACTTTCTGAAAAGGGCGTAGAGATTGCACAGACATATGTTGCTTCGCTCGATGCAATATTCACATACGAACTTAATTCGAGTATACACGCCGAACACATAAAAGATGTGCAAGGCGGTGGGATATATGCGGTTGTGGCAGGAACAGATCATGCATTGTTCGTTGAGTTCGGAACAGGAATTGTAGGACAGGAATCCCCATATCCGGGAGAACTACCAGACGGTGTTACATGGGAATATGCAAGCGGTAAGACCATAAGACAGTTGGCAGACGGACGCTACGGTTGGTTTTACCGTGACGATAACGGTCAATGGTGGTTTACGGAAGGTATGCCTAGCAGACCATTTATGTACTACACAGCTATTGAACTTAGGAAAATAATTCTTGAAACTGCAAAGGAGGTGTTCGGCAGTGATTGATAATTCATGGGCGTTACGATTGCCAGACCAGATTTTCAATATGTTCTCTCATGAAATGAAACTTGCATATGGCAGTAAGTACAAAAATCTGTACATCACGCAGGATGAAGCAGTCACAGGAACACCAAAGTTTCCAACAGTTCTTATGCGTCAGATAGGCGCAGTTGAGGTAGGACAGGATATTGCAGGAGATACTATCAATGCTATAAGACCCACGTTTCAGATAACGATAAACTATCAAGGCGAAAGCCAGTCTGATAGAGAAGCATTAGTTAATATGACCGCAACTGCAATCAATTTTTTCAAATGGAAGCGGTTTGAAATAAGCAATCCTGTTTATACGATTACGAATAAAATAAGGACTGCTACATTTAGGGCTACACGAACAATCGGTTCGCTTGACCCATTACAATAACTATTAACTGGCACACAAAAGGGTGTGTCACTGACCGCATTAATTAGCGGTAGAAAGGACGGTAATATATGGCGGCAACTATAGCTGGCTTATCCAGTCTGGGCATTACGTTTGGTTATGGCGTAGAAGATACAGCAGGAACAAAACCAGATACATTTACCCAGTTGGACAGAATTAATGCTATCGGTGGTATCACAATCGAGAATGAACAGATTGATGCATCTGCACTGGAAGATACAGTATCAAGATACGTTCAGGGGCGTGGAGATACAGGCGGTTCATTTGCAGTTACTGTTAATTTTACAACAGAAACGCGAGAACAGTGGGAAACAGTAATTTCTACTTATAAAGCATTGACAGGCGGTAAGAGAATGTGGTTTGAGACTATCATTCCTAAGTTTGAAGATGCTTTCTTTGTTGTGGCACAGCCACCTACAATATTTCCTGAGCCAGAGTTTACACAAAATGAGTTACTTGTTGTTGAAATGAACCTTACAATCGAGGAATACAAGGGAATGGAAACAAAGGTAGCATTTACCTAAGTTAGATTAAAAAACAGGGGCGGTCTTAGGACTGCCCCCTTTCTTACTAATAGTAAGGGAAAGGGTAGATATAATATGTTAAAAATCAAAGTAAACGAAAAAGAATACACAATCAAATTCGGTTATGAACCGACACTGAAATCAAGATTGCTTTCAAGAGTAGCAAAAATGTCCGTATCCATGAAAGAGAACGCACAGGATAACATGGAGCAGATTGAAAATATGCTTTTATTTGTACCTGAAATGGTTCTGGTAGGCTTGCAGAAGTTTCACGCTGATGAGTTCGGCTATAACCTTGATACCAAAGAGGGTTACGAGGAGGCAAAAAATAAGGCTTTTGAGCTTGTCGGAAATTATGTAGATAATGGTGAAGTAGACGTAACAGACTTCTTTACAGATTTACAGGAGGAAATGACTTCTAACGGTTTTTTAAAGAAGATGTTCGAGAGGGAGGTTCAGAAAGAACAGGCGGCAACTCCGAACAGCAAGCAGAAAGCCGAGAATTAACATGGGAAATATACTGTAACGAAGTACGTCCTTATTGGCTTACTGTCACTAAGGGGTACGGACTTACAGTGCATGATATAGACTGGTCTTGCCCTGCTGATTTAAGACCTTATGAACAGGCATACAGACTGGAAAAACAGAAAAATGACAGTGACGCATGGCTTATGTTTGGCGCATATGGCATATCTGCCCTTACGGTTGCTATTGATCGTTGCTTAAATGGACGTAAAGCACGTAGCAAGTACATTGAGAAGCCTATCATGCAGGAACTTGAAGAAAAAAATAAGCCATTATCGGAAGAAGAAATGGACAGACAGAGAGAACTGTTCGTAGCAAAATTGGAAGCCATGAGAGTTAATTTTGAATTGAATCACAAAAAGAAAGAAGCTGATAAAAAATGAGTTATATCGGTATAGATGTATCGGCATATCAGGGAACTATTGACTGGGCAAAAGTCAAGGCAGGCGGCATCCAGTTTGCCATCCTTAAAATCATCCGTAAAGATTTGAACCGTGATAAGCAGTTTGAAGCTAACTGGACAGGCTGTAAAGCAAACGGATTGACGATACAGGGCGTTTACAACTACAGCTATGCGACAACAGTTACAAAGGCTAGAAATGATGCAAGGAAAGTAGCAGAAGTGCTTAATGGTCGTGAGACAATGGTATGGCTAGACGTTGAGGACAACTGCCAGAAAGGACTTAGAAGCAAGCTGATTGACATTGTCAACGCTTACGGTGATGTTATCAGAAGTTATGGTCTTGCATTCGGTGTGTATACTGGAAAGTCTTTCTACAATTCCTATATTAAACCGTATGGTACGCTTAAATGTCCGTTGTGGATTGCGGCATACGGTAAGAACACTGGAAATATGGACATGAAATATCAGCCACAGATTGATAGTTTGATAGGGTGGCAGTACACGTCTAAAGGAGCTGTAAGCGGCGTTAATGGCAATGTTGATATGAATGTATGGTATCGTGAATTAAACGAATTACAGAACGTCTACGACACGCACAATAACCCATATCCAGAGCCTACGAGAATCCTTTATAAGAAAGTACCCTGTATGCGTGGGGATGATGTGAAGTGGCTACAGACGGAACTTATCTATCATAAGTGCCTGTCTGCCACAAATGCAAAAGGCAAGAGCAATATTGACGGTATATTGGGAAATGATACAGCCAGTGCAATCGGAGTTTTCCAAAAACGTGTAGGAATAACGGTAGATTGCAAGGCAGGAAAAGTAACAAGAGAATACCTGAAAAGATAACACAGGGGCGGTAGAGGTCATAGTCTACTGCCCTTTTTACTGGCTATCGGTTGGAGATAGTCACTCACTTTAACAGTTGAAAGTAGGTGCAGTATGGCAGAGATTGATTCACTGGAAATTCAAATTAAAGCGCAGGCAACAAAGGCGAATAATGCGATTGACAAGCTGATTACAAAACTTGATAAACTGTCTACTTCATTGAACAGCATTAATACCAGTAATTTGAATGGTCTTGCGAATAGTGTAAATAGGCTTTCAAGTGCCATGCAGAGCATGAATAATGTTAAGACAACAGACTTTACAAGGCTTGCAAAGGGCATAGAAAAGATATCCACAGTAGACACAGCAAAAATAAACCGTGCGGCATCCTCTATGAACCAGCTTAGTAAAGCGTTTGGAAATATTAAGGCTAGTAGTTCTGCTACTGCACAGATATCAGAACTGGCAAGAGGAATTTCACAGTTAGGTTATAAGTCCTCGACCAAAGCTATTGAGAATATCCCTAAACTTGCTACAGCTATGAACAGCCTTATGACAACACTTTCCAAAGCACCTACAGTCAATAGAAACATTATTGACATGACAAATGCACTGGCTAAACTTGCAAGGACAGGTTCTTCTAGTGGTCGTGCGGCTAATTCCCTTGCAAGCAGTCTGAATGTTTTTGGCAAGTCTGCTAAAAGTGCAAAGATAAACAGCTTTTCCCTTGCTTCTGCCTTTGGAAAATTATATGCATCATACTGGCTATTGTTCAGAGCGTTCCATAAGCTGGGGGATGCAATCGACATATCATCCTCATTGACGGAAGTAGAAAACGTTGTAAGGACGACATTCGGAAATTACGAAAAACTGATACAGGACTTTTCAAAGACCTCTATACAGGACTTTGGTATGTCAGAGCTGATGGCAAAACAGGTAGCAAGCCGATTTCAAGCTATGGGCGTTGCCATGGGATTCTCACAGAAAAACATGGCGAATATGTCTTTGGAATTAACAAAACTGACCGCAGATATGGCATCTTTCTATGATATGTCACAGACGGATGTTGCAAGGAATTTACAGGCTATTTTCACAGGTGAAACTGAGCCTTTAAGGAAATATGGTCTTGATTTGACGCAGGCAACTCTAAAAGAATGGGCGTTAAAACAGGGGTTAGATGCTGATATAACATCAATGACGCAGGCACAAAAGGCTATGTTACGTTATCAGTATGTTATGCAGAATACAGCCGCCGCACAAGGAGACTTTGCACGTACAGCGGACACATGGCATAATCAGTTAGTAGTACTTACACAGTCATTCCAACAGCTTGCATCTATTATTGGTGGTGCTTTAATCAACGCATTCAAGCCATTTGTACGTACACTGAATCAGACAATGCAGTATGTAATTGCATTTGCGGAGACTGTTACCAATGCTTTAGGCTCAATATTCGGTTGGAAGTATGAGGTATCTGCTGGCGGTGTAGCCAAGGACTGGGCAGACGGAATGGACGATTTTTCAGATGCTACTGGTGATGCGGCAAAGAACGCTAAAAAACTGAAAAATAATCTTCTTGGAATTGATGAATTAAATATTATTTCAGAGGATAAGGACAGTAAGGGCAGTGGCGGCAGTGCAGGAGCAAGCAAGGTTGATAAGACACAAGGCGGTCTTGTACAGGTAGATACCATTTTTAAGGACTATGAGAGCAGTATTAAGACTCTTGAACAGTTAGGAAATAAGGTAAGAGATACCCTTATAGGAACCATGGATTCTATAGAATGGGATAGTGTTTTCGAAAAGGCTAGAAACTTCGGTACAGGACTTGCAGAATTCTTGAATGGTTTACTTGACTATGATGGAGAGGGCAGAACATTATTCGGTAAGGTTGCGCAGACTTTGGCAAATACTTTGAATGCTATCGTATATGCAGCACAGTCTTTTTCGGAAACGTTTGACTTTTATCAGTTTGGCGTGAATATTGCAGATGCAATCAATAATTTCTTTGCTACGTTTGATTTTTCGGCTTTAGCTAATACCTTGAATAAATGGGTAAACGGTATAAAAGATGCTATCAATGGATTCTTAGATAAAGTAGACTGGAAAACAGTTTTTAACGGACTATATGACTTTTTCTCAAATTTAGAAATAGATACTGTAGAATTTATTGTTGGAACATTGCTTTTGAAAAAAATAGGTGCGGTAAGAATTGCAAGCGGTTTATGGGAATCATTAAAAAAATCAATAAAGTTAGCAATAGACTTTGGACTAAAAGGCGGTATAGGATATTCTGACTTACTGATAAATTTAACCAGTTTTTCTGTTGCTTTTTCTCCAAATCTTGCGGCAATATGGGCTACCATAGAAGACCAATTTTTAAAAGGAACTATTTTCGATACAAATACATGGACAGGATTTCCAGCAAAAGTTAATGACGCTATAGACAATGCTATTGATTCGGTTGGAAATTTCCTTGTAAATGCTATGAGGGAAACTCTGACAACATTGTTCAACTGGGATGAAACAATGAGCCTTTTTGAACAGGCAAAAGATAACTTCAAAAAAGGTGGCGTATACATCTTAGAGGGAATATTAGACGGATTTGCAGGGGCAATAGCATTTATCTTAGAACCAGTAAAAGACCTGTTTACAGCTATCTACAATGCAATCTGTGACGTATTCGGTATTCATTCCCCTGCTGAAACCATGAAGCCTTTAGGAGAGTATATCTTCTTAGGAATCGTAGAGGGATTTTCCTCTATGTTTGATTCTTTTACGGAAAGTGTAACGGATTTTTGGGAGAATTACGTAGCACCATGGTTTTCTATCGAAAAATGGTCAGAACTTCTTACCAATGTTACTACTGCATTTCAGACAAAATGGGATGAAATCGTGGAATGGTGGAATGGAACAGCTCTTGTCACATGGTGGGAAGAAAGCGTTATACCGTGGTTCTCATTAGAAAGGTGGTTGGAAGTACTTAATAACATCAAGGAATCGTTCAATACAAAGTGGACAGAGACATCTACTCAATGGGTAGCCAATCTTACTAAGTGGTGGACTGTTAATGTTGCACCGTGGTTTACTAAGAAGAAATGGGATGATATGCTTGCTAAAGTGCCTACAGCTTTCAAAGATGCTTTTAAGGCGGCGGCTAATGGCGCTATTGAATTCCTGAACGGTGTAATCAGTGGCGTAGAAAGCCTTGTTAATCATGCTATAGACGGATTAAAAAAGTTGGCAGAAGCGGCAAGCAAAATACCAGGGATTAGCTTTAGTATTGATATACCCAATGTATCTCTTCCAAGAATCCCAAAATTTTCGACTGGTGGCTTCCCAGAAACAGGAAGCCTTTTTTATGCAAATGAAGCAGGTCCCGAACTGGTAGGAACGATTGGCGGTAAAACAGCGGTAGCACCAAATGGAGAAATAACAGGAATTAAAGAAGCTGTGTACGATAGTGGCGCAAACACTGCTCAACTTCTATCCACAGCAATACAACTACTGCAAATTATTGCTGATAAAGACTCTACAGTCAATATAGACGGAAGAGAACTTGTTAGTGCAACAGACGAAAGAAGAAACCGTAACGGATTTAGTTTTGCGTAAATTATGTAAACTTTTGTAGAAATTCCCCTCTTAGTATGATAAAATTATCAGAAAAGAGAGGGGGATATCTACATGGATAACCAAAACGCAGAAATGAAAACTTGTAAATACTGCATGATGCAGATACCAAAGAAAGCTAAAATCTGCCCGAACTGCAAAAAGAAGCAGAGCCATACTGTACGGTGGATAATATTAGGAGTAATTATATTACTGCTTTTACTTAATATTTTTGGTAAGAGCGGTTCAAAGGACGCTGAATCTGAAAATACAGCAGAAAATGAAAAAGCAGAAACTACTGTAGTGGAGAATAAAACAGATGAAGCAGACGGAAAAACATATTCAGAAAATGACTTTGATGTAAAAGAATATCTTTACGAAAATACCATAGGAGATACGCTTTACTTTTTGATTGTTACAAATAATTCCCAAGCAAATGTAGCTGTATCGGGAAATGCTACAGCAAAGGATTCTTCTGGAAATTCAATCGGCGCTGATGATATGGATATTGCGGTTGTTGGAGCAGGAGAAACATCTTTCGGATATTTTTATTTTGATGGTGTTACTGGTGTTGACAGTGTAGACTATAGCTTAAAGTATAGCGATAGTTTGTACGACCCAGTGATAAATAATCTCGAAGTAGAGCAGACCACTAATGATAAAAATGTTATAGTATCTGCTACAAATAAAGGAGAAAAAGAAGCTCAATTTGTAATGGCACAGGCGTTATTCTTTGATGAAAATAACAATGTGATATGGGAATCAGAAGATTATATTACTGATGATGAACTAAAAATAAAACCAAACGACACATTATCTGTACAGTTAGATTGCCACAAAGTCTATGACCATGTGGAAGTTTACTTCACTGGTAGAGCTGGAAAGTAGGCGGCTATGTACAATATGGAGATTGAACAGAAACTTATAGAGCTAGAAAAACGTATTAAAAAGATTGAGTTTGAACAGTTGGACAGCGCTGGAGAATATCAAAGACTGGCAGAAGAAGTGATACAGGCAAGGGAAAGTAACAGCAAATTACTGGAATCCAAGTACAAATCAAACGATTTTCTCATGAAAGAGAATCAAAAATATGCTCATGTGGCAGATGATAGGTATATAGACGTAATCGACAAACTGAATAGCATAGAAGCAGAAATAAAAGAAATAAAGAAGAAAATTAAGTAGGGCGGCACTTGACCGTCCTATTTTTATGCATAAAAAGTAGCGCTCATTTTTTAGCGCTATTTAAAATTAAAACCAAAAGCATCTACATAACGTAGGTGTTTTTCTTTTATATAAATTATTAATTATGTAAACGTAATACATTTCACAATACACTTTGTAATAGCAATGAACAGGAGGTTGACAAATGGCAAAAGCAACACTTCCAATAAATTTTAAAGACGATATCTTAGACAAAAACATGGGTGGTCGGCGCAGATACCGAATGACTACCAATTCGGACGGAACGGTGACACTGGAAGATGTAACAACATATACACAGGTCGGTGGAGAATTTAAAGCATCTAACATAAATGACACGAACAAAGCTATCAATGCGGCGGCAGATAAAGCTAAGATTCTTACAAGTCTTGATGATGTTAAAGCTTGTACACAGTCTGGCTATATGGTTGACTGTCTGGTTATTAAAGCAATGCTGGAGGGATAAGCTATGTCAATGAGTTCATTCTTAAATGTCAATGGGTATGACTTCCCTTGCCCCGCTGTCGGCTTTTCATGGACGATATCTACTACAGTAAATGCAGGAAGAAACGCAAATAATGCAGTTATCGGTCAAAGGGTCGGAAGAGATTTATATAAGTTGGACAATCTGAAATGGGTAGGACTTACACCAGAACAGCGGCAAATGATGTTAAAGGCAATCGAACCATTTTATGTACCTGTCACGTTTGAAGATATGAAGAATCCGGGCAATCCGATTACAATTACCATGTACCCTGGAGATAGAAAAGGCGTACCACTATTTGTTGATCGACTTACACACATGATAACCAAAGACGAGACTTTATCATTCAACCTTATAGATTGTGGGTGGTAGTTATGCAGAACGTTTCCAAGGCTTATAAGCAGTCCATGAAAGGAATAGGTCGTAACAGGGGATATATCAAGGCTACGATAGGCGTTATTAATTCACAGGCACAGAAGAACGTAGCAGTAGACAGTCAGACAGCAGTTACCTATTTTGCTGATATAAAAAAGCCATTTAACAATTACACCGTAGATAATGTATATGCCACAGCAGAGCAGGACTTTTCCAAGGTGGACGGTACAATGTATTTCTTGCCACCAAAGAACAGTAAATTGGAGCTTTACAATAATGGAATTGTTACAGAAAACCTTTTAGGTGCTGTGAAGATATCCTTTTCTGGAATCACAGGACTTGATATAAAAGGTCTTACGATAGACTTTGGGGAATATTACCCTGTAGACTTTACAATCCAAAATGACAGCGTTACACGCACTTATACAGGAAATAATAAATCTTATTGGGTGACGGAAGATGTATTCAACGGCACTTCCTATCTGATTATCACTCCTACAAAAATGATAAACGGACAGGGAAGACTTAGGATATATCAGTTTTACTGCGGTATCGTCAATGCATTTAGCAACAAGGAAGTAAAAAAATACAGCGGTAAACAGTATGTATCTTCCATAACAGATACTATACCGTCTAACGATATATCACTGACGATAGATAATCAGAATCAATACTATTCACCCGACAACCCAGACAGCGCACTTGCTTACATGGAAGTCGGACAGGAAGTAAAGATTCAGTTCGGCTATGATGTGTTGGGAAATAACGAAATAGAATGGCTACCAGAGGAAACAACCTACCTTAAAACATGGTCGGCAACTGATACGGAAGCCAAGTTTACGGCAACTGACAGATTCGATTACCTGACAGGTAAGTACTACCGTGGACTTTACAGGGAAAACGGGATAAGCCTATATGATCTTGCTATAGATGTACTGACAGATGCAGAAATAACGGACGAAAGAGAATACTTCATTGACCCATATTTAAAGAATATCAAAGTGCAGAATCCTATGCCAGCGGTAAAGCACAGCGAAGCATTACAGATTATTGCTAATGCAGGGCGTTGTGTTCTATTCGAGGATAGAAACAGTAAAATTCATATGCAGGCTTCATTCATACCAGACATGACAGCATTATCAAATGGAGAAACAGCATACAGCCATGTATCAGACGTACTGAATGGAGAAGATAAAGAAGCCTATGCAATATGCAGTTCTGATTTTTCAAAAGTGGACGGAACTGTATTTTTTATGCCTGCTGACAGCAATTACTTAAAGACTGGTTATATCAGTTCGCAGATAGCAGATGCAAGCGGAACTTTTACAGAGAATCCAAAGATTACCATTGACCTTGAAGCGGCATTTGTAGCTTATGGATTGCAGATAGAGTTCAGAAACGTTGCGCCAGAGCAGTTTAAGGTAACGACATATTACCAAGATTTAGAAGTGGACAGCTACACGGTAGAACAGGGTGGGGAACTGGAATACACCACATTTGATCAATTTAATCTATTTGACAAAATAGTGTTAGAATTTACCAAAGCACAGCCGAACAGCAGAATCACGGTAGATAATATCACTGTTGGGGATGTTACGAATTACCATATCACAAGGAATGACATGACAGCAAGCCCTACAGCAGTAAGACAAAATAAAATCAAGGCTATCAGCGTAATTAAGACACAATACCGTAAATCAAGCGAGAATAAGGATATCTCAACAGAAGAGATTACCATTAGTCCTGCTAAAAATGTGCATACGGTATACTTCCAAAATCCATGTTACGAACTGACAGCAGTAATTGATAACGGAACAGATGACGGTGGAAATCCGATTCCAAGCGCTATATCCGTACAGATTACAGACAGTAGTAGTTATTATGCGACTCTACAGTTTAGCGGTATGACGGAAGAAACGATTGTTAAGTATGTAATTAAAGGATATGAGTACGTTACCGAGGAAATCGGCTACACGGTCACACATAATGACAATGGGGATATTAAGACATGGAAAAATCCGTTAATCAGTACAACAGAGTTAGCAAAAGACCTAGAAGAATGGCTTGCAAGCTATTATTTAGGGGATGTTGACTATCAGATAAAATGGCGTGGAGACCCCAGAACGGATGCAAACGACTTATATTATATGGAATTAAAAGACCGTGGAGAAACCATGATAAGGACGTACCAAAATGAAATAACATTTAATGGTGCATGGTCGGGAACAATGAAAGCAAGAAAGGCGGTGCTGTAATTGGCAATAACTAAAGTAACAGCGACGGTTGCTGATGATACAACCGATTTAAAACATAGCAATTCAACGTATACTGGAAGCCTTACAGCACCTAAAGAATCGGGTGATTATCCCGTTACGGTATCTGCTTATGACGATAGCGGTAATGTGACTGTTAATACTTCTACAGTCGCAGAAGTTACCCTATGGCATACTCCTAAGACAAATTGGAAAGCAACCGACCGATTCAATTATGTGGACTATAACCGTATTAAAAACAATTTGACTTATCTGTATGAACTAGCACAGGAAGTATATAAGCAGTTTTCAATCGTGGATATGGGCGCAGATATTGAAGATTATACTGGATGGTTTACGGCGGCGGCTTTTAATGCTTTTGAAAGCAACCTTGAAACGATTAATAAGAACATATTCACGCAAGACTACGGCGTATCGCAAAGGTTCTTTGATAACGGACAGTTCATTAAATGGGATGAATTGAACCGTATAGAGTCGGCTACGTTGCAAATGAATGACCTTTTGGAGAGACAGAAAGCTAATCTGCGGAAATTGCCATTCAGACTGGGCGCATTTAGGGAGGTAAGAATATAAATGGCTATATCAAGCGTACAAGCAACAATCAAAGGCACTACTTACAATCTGACTCTGAATAGCTCTACTGGATTGTATGAAGCAAGTGTTACAGCACCGAGTACCAGTTCATACAATAATAACAGCGGTCATTACTTCCCTGTCACGATTAAAGCTACAGACAGTGCAGGAAACAGTACGACAATCAATGATACTAACGCAACACTGGGAAACAAGCTGAAATTAAAAGTAAAAGAAACCACTGCGCCAGCTATTGTAATTAGTTCGCCTACAGAAAGCCAAGTAACTAATAACACAAAGCCTACAGTTAATTTCACGGTTACGGATGCAGACAGCGGAGTTAATCCTAACAGTATCAGCATTACAGTTGACAGTGGAAGTGCTGTGACAAGTGGGATTACGAAGACCACAATAACAAATGGATATTCATGCTCTTATGCGATTCCTACGGCTCTTACAGACGGAAACCACACTATCAAGGTAAATGCCAAGGACAATGACGGAAATGCCGCCACACAGCGTACAGTAACGTTTAAAGTGGACGCAACGCCGCCTACATTATCTGTATCTGAACCGACTAATAATCTTGTCACAAATGTTGCATCATGCACAGTAACAGGCAAGACCAGTGATGTTACAGCAGGAGTCAAATCGGTTACAGTTAGTATAAATGGCGGTACAGCTACTAATGTCACAGTAGATTCAAGTGGCAATTTTAACACGACAATTACTCTTGCAGAGGGAGCGAATACAATTGTTGTCACTGCCACGGATAACGGTGGTCTTTCTTCCAGTGTTACAAGAATTGTGACATTAGATACAGAAGCACCTGTTATTAATTCTGTAGAAATCAGCCCGAACCCAGTAAGCACAGGAGAAGTATTTACAGTAACCGTTAAGGCTACGGATTAGGCGGTGCTTATGGGCGTAGTAATAACAAATGTTACAATTTCAAAAAATCCAGTAAATGTTAAGGAAACATTTAAAATATCGGTTGCTGTCAAGGAGACAGTGACCGAACCTATAATGTATAGATTGCCCATGAGATTAGGACAAGACAAGGGAGGTATAAAATAATGGCTAAGGCAAATTTACCTGTCAATTTTAAAGATGATATATTAAAAGAAAATATGAACGGCAAGCGTAGATTCAAAATGATTCAGAACAGTGACGGTACAGTCAGTTTTGATGATGTGACAGATTATACACAGGTTGGGAGCACATTCGGAGCGGCACAGATTAATGCCACGAATGAAGCTGTAAACAATGCGGCAGATGCAAGTAAGATTATAGATGATCTGGACACAATAAAGGCAAATACGCAGTCTGGATATATTGCAGGGGCATTGGCAGTTAAGGCATTAAGTAGTAATTTAGCAAACAATATCGTTAGTGGTTATTCGGATACACCTATAGGCAACGGTAAATCAACAGCTACAGTATCAATAAAAATACCATCTGATAACTGTGTAATTATACTTGCACACCCCGAAGATACAAGAGCTACTACGACGTTAGAACTACCAACGGGTGCAACGTTGCTATTATCAGATATAACAAGTGCAACAGGTGCATATTACAGATGCAGATACTATGTAGTAAAAGTTACAGGAAGAGCTGGAGCTACTCTTGACTTCAATTTCACCTCAACGGGAACTAATAATTATCTGTATATCCGTTATGTAACAATTAATAGCAATGTCTCCACTGCAATGGCAAAAACAAGTTTTGAAAAAAATAACTTGTATGTAATAGTGAGAAATGTAGACTATAGGGCAATTTATCATGATTTTTATGGTGCTATTTATCAATATTACGACATGCCTTATACAACTACTTATTTTGTTAATTATCAAATGGCGAATATAACAGTGCTTAAAGCGTTAGAAGATAGTGAAAGAAATTTAAAAACAAGTGGAAATTATTCTGATGTTATTATTAAGTTAGAATAACTAAATTACTATTTAATTCATAAAAGAAAGGAGTCCTTAATATGGCTTTTTTAAGATTTTTAGATTCACAAAAATTAATAAAATGTACGGTAGTTCCAGAATCGGAACATGTCGTAACATTGAAATTCTCAGATTCAGTTACCGTTGACACAAGCGGATTTGATTTGTTCTTAGACGAAAAAGGAGAACTTGACATTGGCGGTGATTCTTACCACAGCTATAATACTGTATACAGGAATGACGATACAACCGCAGAGTATAACGGTTATCAGCTTTCCAATGACGGTTCTGTTTATGAGAAACAGCCACAGCCGACACCAGAAGAACCGACTCTTGACAAACTGAAAGAACAGAAAATATCAGAAATGAACACTGCACAGCAGGAATCAATACAGAACGGTGTTGACGTTACCTTATCAGACGGAACAGTTGAACATTTCACGTTGACAGACCATGACCAGACAAGCCTTATGGGATTGCAGACTAAGGTTGCGCAGGGAGAAACGCAGATACCGTGGCATACATCAGATGTGAATGAACCATGTAAATACTACAGTAACACGGACATGGGATTGATTACGGAAACAGCTATGCAGGCGGTTACGTATGCGGTAACGTATTTCAGAGATTTGCGTATCTATATCAATTCAATGGAAGATTCTACGTCCGTCCAAAACGTAACCTATGGCATGATAATCCCTAAAGAGTATCGGTCAGAAGTGCTTGCGGATATCTACGCAAGTAAAGGTATTGCGTAAGATTATCAAGCCACTTATCCTATTTGCGATAGGTGGCTTTCTTTATGTGTGCATAGAGCTGTTATATCGTGGTCGTAGCCATTGGACAATGTTCATTCTTGGCGGTTTATGTTTCCTGTATGCAGGAGAACAGAACGAACGCACAGACTGGGATTATCCGCTTATCCTGCAATCAATAAAGGTTGCTACAGTAATCACCCTGTTAGAGTTCTTATGCGGTCTTATCGTTAATATATGGTTAGGTTGGAATGTATGGGATTACAGCAATATGCCGTTGAATCTGTTAGGGCAGATATGCCTACCATTCAGCCTGTTATGGATAATTGTAGGAACGATTGCAATTATTCTTGACGATTATTTGCGGTACTGGATATTCAAAGAAGAAAAGCCACACTACAGATTGCTGTAATTTGTCGAATTTTACCGCAGAATATGTCGAACGTATTTTCTTGAATCCTTGCACTTTCAGACGTACAATAAACTTGTCCACAGTGATGTGGTGCTTCAAGTTCTGGTCGGGGCGGTATGTTAGTGGCATTTCATGCCGCCCGAATTACCAAAAGTTGCAAACAGACGTTTGATTTATTTATTGACATATGCGAACATACATTCTATAATTAGTAAAAACATTATAGAGAGGATGATTGCATGAGAGAGTTACATAGTTGTAGAGAGGGCAAGGATATGACAGGGGATAATGGCAATGATGCAGAATTTTACAAGAGAGAAATCAATAAAATTATTGGCACAATAGAAAATGCAGGCACTTTAGAGTACCTGCATTCATTCATAATTTTTTTTCTGAAGAAGTGGGGATAACTCACTTCTTTTCTTTTCGAGATAACATAACATTTATCATATCTAATATAGTTTCTTTATCTCTTTGATCTAACAATGAAATTTTCCAAAGCAAATCAACATCTTCTTTAGCTTCTCCGGTTTTTCCTCTTCGAAATGGTGAAACATCAAGACCCATTAACCATGCTTCTGAAACATCTAATGCCATTCCTAGAATGACTAGCTTTTCTTGACTAGGCTCAACCTTACCAGATACATATTGACTAATATCTGATTTATTCATCTTAATATTGTACTTTCTACAATAAGGCAAAGACATATTCAAAATGTCAACTTGTTTTATCTTTCTTTCTTCCATTATTTTTTTTAGCCTATCAGACGTATTTTCTTTCATTTGTATTAACCTCCTTTCTAAAAATAATATATCACTATTTGAACAAAAGTTCAATATGAAAAACTTAAAAGTAAAAATATTTGAACTTTTTATTGACAAAAGAAATCTATAATGCTATTATACAAATAGTTCAAAACATTGAACTAAAAAAAAGAAAGGAGAAATAAAATATGGCTTTTAATTACAGCAAATTGCGAGGTCGCATTGTTGAAAAGTTTGGTAGTCAATATGATTTTGCCAATGCCCTTGGCTGTTCTGAAAGGACTTTATCTCTTAAAATGAACGGAAAAAGACCATGGAAGCAGAACGAAATATTGACAGCTATTAATCTTCTTGGATTATCTGAGGAAGATATACAGGATTATTTTTTTACCTTAGAAGTTCAAAACATTTAACTTTTAGGAAAGGAGAAATATGTTATTTAGTTTAAAAAAAAGACTTCTCAAAACGTTAGAAAGTATTGAGAGTACTTTGAACCGAATTGAGAAGTCTGTTGAAAAAGAGAAACAACAGGAAAACATATGCAATGTTGTCTCTCATTCGCTGAATGGCAGTGATATCAAAAGGTCGTTAGAAGAAAATAAAAAACCTATTCATTTTGATTAAGCCATTCATGATAATAGCGTAGCAATTTCATTGTTTTCTGTAAAGTATTATTTTGAACAGAAACAATTAACTCTGAAATATCTTCTGTATTTGAAAGAGAATAATTCCTCTTTTCTAATTTCAGATTAACATTCGATAATTCATTTTGTATTTTGTCAGAGTTATTTACAAAGTCTACGAAATCATCAAAATTTTTCAAAATATCACCTCCTTTGAGGTGATTATAACACAGAAAGGAGAGCCAATGAATATTGAACAGAAGATTACTTCTATGGAAGTAGCTGAAATGGTCGGAAAAGACCATAGCAAATTGTTGAGAGATATTCGTACTTATATAGACCAATTAGGACAAGCCAATATTGGACAGTCCGATTTCTTTATAGATGGTACATATCAAAACAGCCAAAATAAAACGCAACCTTGCTATTATGTCACAAAGAAAGGCTGTGAATTTATTGCCCACAAACTGACAGGAGTTAAGGGTACGGAGTTCACAGCAAAGTACATTAATCGTTTTCATGAAATGGAAGAATCCATTACGGTTCAGAAACCGATGACGGCACTGGAAATGATTAAGCTACAGAATCAGGCAGTAATAGAGATTGATGAAAAAGTGGACAATCTCACAAACGATTTTGAGAGTTTTAAACAGGAAATGCCGTTGCTTGGCGTGGATATGGATAAGGTTACTCATGCAGTGAAAGCAAAGGGAGTTGAGGTAATGGGTGGCAAGGATAGCCTTGCATACCGAAGCAATTCGTTAAGACAACAGGTGTACAGCGACATATACCGTCAGATAAAGTACCAGTTTAATGTACTGTCTTACAAAGCACTGTCAAGGAATCAGTTAGATAAGGCTCTAAAAATTATTGATGCATATGAACCTCCAGTATTCTTGAAAGATTCCGTAGACGCTGAAAACAGTCAGATGCGAATTGATAGAGACAGTAATAGACGAGATCATACTAATTGAAAGTGAGGTTTGAGAAATGAAGAATAGAGAGAAGTTTGCAGAACAGATTATTGATATTGCTCTGCAAAGAAATGAAATCGCTGTAAATTTAACGTCAGGAGAGCCGTGCGATTGTAGAGAAATAAGATGTTCCGAGTGCCTTTTCGGTGGAAAGGGTAAGGATTGCAAAGTTTTGTTAAGAGAATGGGCAGAAAAGGAATATGAAGAACCGTCTGTTGATTGGAGCAAGGTTGCAGTCGATACGCCGATTTTGGTAAGAGATAGTGAAAAAGAAGTGTGGGAAAAAAAACATTTTGCAAAATACGAGAACAGAAAAGTGTACACATGGCGTTCAGGAAGAACATCTTGGAGTTCACACGCTTGTGCCATGATCGGTTGGGAAATGGCTAAATTAGCAGAAGAGGTGGAATCATGATTATAGCAAATGATTCAAGAGTGGATTTTATTGGTAAAGATACAGAAATGTGCCTTGACCTTGCGAATATCATCCGAGCAATACGGTTCAGATTTGAACAGCACTTTGACGAAGAGACAGCAGAAATGCTGATTGCGCAGGCTGTAGAGGATTCCAAAAGAACAGAATCAGATGTAATAGAGGACATGAAGCAGTTTCAGAAATCGGCTTCAAGAGGACTGACAAAAGCAATGCTATTTTAAATAAGAAGAGAGGGAAAAAGATATGGAAGATTTTACAATTGCAGAAGTAGAAAAAATGTGTGACGACTTAGGAGTTGGAGTCTTAATTAATGACGGTCATGTAGTCGGATTTGAAGTAGAAGAGGGATAGTCATGGACAACAGGCTAAGAAAAATTGAGAATGCCTTGATATCTATGGGAATAGAACCCAGTATGCGTGGATTCTACTATATCGTGGAACTGACTGTAGGAAAGATAATAAATCCGACAAAGAAACTACAGGATATGTATGACGAAATTGCATCTGAACATGGAATTACAGGCGGTTCAGTCCATAAAGTTGTAACACGCACAGTAGAACTTGCGGACTCAAGAACTCCTACCTACAAAAAGTATATCGGGAGTGAGTTCAAAACGAACAGCGGTTTTGTTTCCCTACTGGCATTCAACATCAGAAGGGAGTTGGAAGATGAACAGGATAACGCTATGCGGAAGAATGAATGAAAAACCTAAATACAGCCACACTGTAGGCAAAATCCGATTCTACAGCTTTCAAATGATTGTTAGACGGCTAAGTGGATATGAGGACATTATTCCATGTATCGCAGAACAAGGGATTGCAAATCAGATTCAAAACGGAACTGTTCATAAAATAACAGGTGCTATACATAGTAGACAGGTGTTTGACGGGAAACGGACGCACTTAGAGTTATTTGTCCATGTAGAATCTATATCAATGGTATTTGAAGCAGATGAAAACCACACAGAAATAACAGGTGTTATCGTCAAAAAACCAGTGTTCAGGCAGACCCAAAGTGGAAGATATATAGCAGAGTTGCTAGTGGTATCTTCCAGGAAGAATGGAAAAACGGATTGCATACCGTGTATTGTGTGGTCAGTAAATGCTTTATTTGCAAAAAATTTAGCAACAGGGCAGACAGTTACTATAAAAGGAAGATTCCAGTCAAGGCAGTATGAGAAAGACGGACGGACTAAGACAGTTTACGAATTGTCTGGAAATGAATTGAAGTTAGGAGGAAATATAAGTAACTAAAAACAGAATTAAATGTGAGTCAATGTACTCAAAGATACTCAAAATCCAGAGTATTAGTTGGTAACTTAAAACCACTGAAATCTTAGGAAATATAATCCAGTACAAGTTGAAAAAGTCTTGTTAACTATAGGGTAGAACCTTGATGGTAAAGATTGAGTAACGGTGTGAGTCTACGAAAACCAAGTAGCAAAAAAATATTAAGAAAGGAAAAGCTATTTAGATGAAAACCTGTATTTAATCAATAAAAAAGAATTTATAGGTATGTACCGATGGCTTAGTCGGGAATTTACGACTGTGGAGTGTACAAGAACTTGTGAGTAGTGTGTCACTTGCGACCACCAAAGCATACACGATGAAGCAGTAACTACAAATTGTGAGATTGTAGCGAATCATCTAGCATATACATTTGTATATGTTTTTAGTAGCAGAGTGAGAACGTGGAAGATTTGATTAAAAGTAAATCTTGCGATACAGTCACTATTTCGCAGGAACGGTATGAGCAGTTAGTTGCTTTAGAAAGTAGAGTTTATGCGGCGGTTGACTATATCGCTAATACGGACTTTTGTAGTGTAAAGACCGCATTAAGAATCATGGGATTTTATAAAGAAGCAAACAAGCAGGCAGAGAAAGAAAAGAAACTGTTTGATTCATCAGAAAGAAAGGAGTTTGACTATGTGTAAGGTAATCAGATTAAAGAAGATGATTTTGGAAAATTTCATGATGTATGCACAGGCAGAATTTAATTTCTCAGAACTGACAAGAATTATGGGAAAGAATGGCAAGGGCAAGTCCAGTATTGTGAATTCCTACACATGGCTGCTTTTTAACTGTGACTATGAATTAAATGACAATCCAGTGGTTAGAAGAACAGTTGACGGAAAGAGCGTAGACGATATGGACACAGCAGTCACAGCAGTACTGGATATTGACGGTAAGGAAGTGACCGCCAAGAAAGTGCAGAAGCGTACATATGGTGAAGCAGTAAAAGATGGCATTGTTGTTGAAACCGTAAGCGATACTAACTCATATTACATTAACAGCGTTCCCAAAACATTAAAGGCGTTTAATGAGTACTTTGATGTGAATATGAAGCTGTTTAAAATGTGTAGCAATATCAATGCTTTTATTAACCAGAAACCTACGGAAATGAGAGAATTTTTGTTCCAATTTGTCAGTAAAATATCAGACATTGATTTTGCAAGTAGTAATTCTGAATTACATGAACTTGTTCCTTTGCTTGAAAAATACAAAGCAGATGAAATTCGGGCTATGAATCAGAAAGTAAAGAGTGATTACAACACAAATTCTAAAATTTTGGACGGTCAGATTAAGGAAAAGGAAAGAGATATTCAGATTAAATCCGACATTGATACAGCAGAAATTGTCTTACAGAAAAATGCCTTGCAAGAACAGCTTGAACAGAACCTTTATAAGCAGACCGGGAATGAAAACTTATTGGCAGAGTACGATAAGGCTACACAGGATATCATGCAGTTGCAAATGAAGCTGTCTGAAATGCAGAATAAAGCCAACTCTGAATTGGAAATGCAAAGGGCAGAACTTAGGGCAACTATGATGAGTAAGGGAAATACCATTAATACGCTGAAAACATCTATCAATTCTGTTGAATCACAGGTGGCTAGTTGTCGCAGGAAGATTACAGACCTTACGGAAGAGAAGACAAGGTTAGGTAATGTATGGAGAACTGTTAAGGCAGAGAAATTCGATTCTAATAAGGCTATCTGTCCTACCTGTCACAGAGAATTACCAGAGGAAGAAGTAAAGAACCTTACAGAATCCTTTGAGACTTCCAAGGCAGAGAGAATCAGCAAGATTGAGAAAGACGGTTTTGCAATCAAGGAAGATATCGAAAAAGAACAGGAGTTATTAAAAGATACAGAACAGTCACTTACAGACCTTAAATCTAATCTGGAGCAGTTAAGCAATGAATATTCAGTCTTAGTAAAACAGCTTGCAGAGATACCGGAGTACGTTGATATCCACGACAGGGAAGATTACAAGGCTGTACAGGCTGAAATTGTCCGTAAGGAAGAATTATTGAAGCAGTCAACGTCACTTTCAGATATTAAGAAATCTTTGAAGCTGGAAGAATCTGAAATCAGATCGCAGTTAGCAGAGGTTGAAAAGAAGATAGCTGCTACGAATACAGAAGCGGATGAAGCCAGACTGGAAGAATTGAGAAACCAGAAGCAGGACTTAGAGCAGTCTAAGACCAACAGTGAGAAGATACTTGCCCTGTTAGACCAGTTAGACAGAGCAAAGAATGAAGCCTTGACAGATGCGGTCAATAACAACTTCTCATTAGTTAAATGGCAGTTATTTGACACAGCTAAGAACGGTAATTATAAATCTGTTTGCATACCTACTGTAGAGGGTAAATCAATTCTTACAACTATGAGTAATAAGGGTAACAGGATTTTAGGCAGAGTGGATATCTGCAATTCAATTCAGAAAATGTGTGGAATCAGCACACCAGTGTTCCTTGATGATTCGGAGTCACTCGACGATGATAACCAGGCAAAGGTTGCTGAAATGGTTGATTCACAGTTGATTATGCTGATTGTGAACGAAAATGAAAAATTAGAGGTGGGTTAAATGGAAAGACTTACAACGACAAGTGATAAAGGCGGTGTGGCATTTACTTTTGATTTAGAAGTAGAAGCTACACCGCAGGAAATGGTAAAAATTTTGCGCCTTGCAGAAAAATTAAAATATTATGAGGACTTAGAGGAACAGGGCAGATTATTAGTTATTCCGTGCAAAATTGGAGACAGGCTGTATTGGATTGATGAGGACGATGATGGGAACAAAGGACTTTGCATTAAGCAGTACAATGAGGACGAAAAAGTACAAGCTATTGGAATTGACAAAGACGGTGACATTTTTGTAATGCTTGGAATTGATGAATTTTTTACAGCTCCAGATACAATCGGTTCTCAATATGCACTTCTCACACTGGAAGATGCAAATAAGATGTTAGCAGAAATGAAGAAGAATGAAAGTGAGGAATAATTATGGCAGATACAAAGCAGGCATTAACAGAGACAGGGAAGAAACAGAAAGCAGGTATTGCTTCTTACTTATCGAATGATGCAGTTAAAAAAAATATTATGAGCGTTGTTGGGGAAAAAAATACAACAAGATTTATTTCCAGTGTAGTTTCAGCAGTTCAGACTAATCCTACATTAGCGCAATGCACAAACAGCAGTATTCTATCGTCTGCATTATTAGGAGAAGCATTACAGCTTACTCCTAGTCCACAATTAGGTCAGTATTACATGGTTCCCTATGATAATACCAAGGCAGGAGTTAAGGAAGCCCAATTTCAGATTGGATACAAAGGATATATTCAGTTGGCAATCAGAAGCGGTCAATATCGGAAAATCACAGTTTCAGAGGTTAAAGAGGGGGAAGTTTCTTATTTTAACCCAATCACAGAAGAAATTGTTCTTAATGCGAACCCGATAAGTGGAGTAAATAGAGCAACATCAAAAACGGTTGGATATTATGCAATGTTTGAGCTTATAAATGGGTTCAGAAAAGAAATCTACTGGACAAAAGAAACCATGGAAGAACACGCAAGAACATATTCAAGCGGTTATAGAAACGATTTGCGGAAGAAAACGGCATATACATTTTGGTATAAGAATTTTGATGCAATGGCTAAAAAGACACTTATCAGACAGCTTATCGGGAAATGGGGAATAATGAGCATTGAAATGAAAATAGCTTATGAAAATGACATGGCAGTTATTGATGAAAACGGAAATGCGCATTATGTTGATAACCAAATTGATGCGGCTGAATTGGCACAGGAAGAGATCGCCGAGAACGCTAATTCAGTAGACTTTGACGAAGCTATAGAAGCACAGGCAACGGAGGTACAGGATGAGAGTAATTAGTCAGGACGGAACAATAGATATTCCTTATGATTCTGTTACTTTAGAAGAATCATATGTTGGAATATATGGAGATGGATTAGACAGATGGGAGATCGTAGCATACTTTGCTTTACATGAGAGACCTAAATGTATAGCACTTTATAGTTCGGAGGAAAAAGCAAAGAAAGCTATGGAAATGCTTAGAGATGCATATATCGGTATGCCTATCGTAATGCAGAATGTTGATGTTTCAGAAAATATGGCAAGGGAATTTGAAAGATTGAAGAAATGCGGTATTGTGGTGCAAGCAGATAATCAACCGTCAAAAGTAGAATATATTAACAATGCTGTCTTTCAGTTTCCACAGGATGAAGAAATAGAGGTGTAAATATGAAACAAAATCCAATAATATGTGCGTGCGAATTGTGCGGAAAACCACAGAAAAAAGATGAATCACGTTCTAATGAGAATTGGAATGTTTACGACACAAAAGCTGTCTGTGAGTGTGGTGGAAAATTCAAAATAATGTTAAGAGAAGACGCGGAGAAATTAAGGAATGAAACTTAAATGTATAGCCACAGGAAGTACAGGCAATTGCTACACCTTAACTTCCAACAGCGGAGAAACACTTATCCTTGATTGTGGAATACCGATTAAGGAGATTAAGAAAGGTTTGAATTGGAACATAAGGGGGATATCGGGAGTGATTATAAGTCACTCCCATGGTTAGGCGACCACAGCAAAAGCGCAGACTTAATAGAGAAAATGGGAATCCCAGTATGGAAACCATATGAAGAAGAAAATCCGAAGATGCGGAAATACGGTAGTTTCACAATCCAGTGTTTCCAGTTGCCACATAACGGAACTACCAATTACGGATTTTACATCAAGGTAGACGGACAGAAGCTATTATACATGACCGACATGGAGTATTGTCCTTACAGTTTTAGGAAACAGGCGGTAGATCACATGCTGATTGAGTGCAACTACATAGCTGATATGGTGGACAGGGATATTCCAAATTACGAACATAAGATTCTAGGGCATTGCGAGCTGGAAACTTGCAAAGGGATTGTAGAAACAAATAAGTCAGATGCATTGCAGAACGTCATATTATGCCACACAGCGAAAGAAACTTGCGATAAGGATAGAATTATTGAAGAGATTAAGAAAATCGTTCCTAGTGCAAATGTGAGCGTTGCACAGGGCGGTATGGAATGGGAACTTAGAAATGCGGATGAATGTCCGTTTTAGGAGAAAGTGAGGAGAAATATATGCCAAATTGGTGCAAGGGAATGTTAAAGATAAGAGGAAAACAGGAAGATGTATTTAATCTTTTAGCTGATAATCTGCAAGTTTGGAAAACAATTATTGTTAAAGAGCCAAAAATTGATATACGAGAAGAACTTGACAGAGAAGCAATCGAGATAAACAGAGAGGACGGAACTATATATGTTAATGGCACTGCGCATATAAAAGGTACTCATAGAAACTTTGTTGAGCCAAATGATATAAATGTATGGAAAAGAAAAGACGGAAACGCTTGTGTTGCTGTTGAATTCAAATCGGCTTGGGATGTAGAAAGTGAACCATACGTTGAATTATCCAAGGCATACAATGTAGATATAAAAATAGAAGTATTTGAAAGAGGCATGGAATTTAGCAGATATATTCTTATCGAGAATGGCAACTTAAAAGAAGATAGGGAAGATAAATATAATGATTATGTGTGGGATTGCGTAATGCCTAACTTGGGCGGCTGAAAGAAGAAAGTGAGGATTAATACAGTGAACAGTGTAGATATATCAGGAAGAATGACAAGAGAGCCAGAGATAAGATATGCGACCGCAAATAACATGGCAGTTGCAAAATTCAATGTAGCCGTAAACAGACCGTTCAAGCGTGATGGACAGGCAAATGCAGATTTTATTAATTGCGTGGCATTTGGTAAAACTGCTGAATTTGTCGAGAAGTACGGAAGAAAAGGCGTAAAGTTTGAAGTTCATGGCAGATGGCAGACTGGAAGCTATAAGAACAAGGACGGTAACACTGTTTATACAAACGACTGTATGGTTGAGTCAATCGAGTTTGCAGAAAGTAAGAGCAGACAGGACAATGTGCAGGAAAGCAATCAACAGTCTTCTGATAATTCTTGGATGAATATTCCAGATGAAATTTCAGAAGGTCTTCCATTTAATTGATTGTGAGGTGATTTCATGGGTTATGCGCATGGAAGAAAGTGGGAAGACGGAGATGTTGAAAATGCAATTATGAATATTGTAAATACATTAAAGTTAGACCACTTTCCAACAAAATCAGAAATGATGGATTTCTATGGTGATATGGCATTATCAAATAAAGTTTCAAAAAGCGGAGGAAGCAGATATTATGCTTCATTGCTAAATTTGGAAATAGCATCAAATGAATCTGATTTCGGGAATTTTTATGAAGAATTTGCTATTGATGACATATTTGAAAAAACAGGATTTGCAAGTGTTCATACAGATGTTAAATATCCTTATGACTTACTTACAAATGGAAACATAAAGGTTGATGTAAAGTCTTCAAAGAAAATAAAACCAAAAAATTCATCTTTTCCGTATCATTCTTTTAATCTTGAAAAGAGAGAGCCTACATGTGATATTTTTGTTTTCTATTGCCTTGATTATGAGTGCGATATTGAAAGAACTGTAATTATTCCATCTTGCATACTTGCAGGAAAAACGCAAGTAGGAATGGGTGGTTTAAGCAAGTGGGACGCATATGCTGATAGGTGGGATTACTTCAAAATGTATGGTGATTTTTATAATAAAGTAAAGAGTACCTCGATACTTTTACCAAAAAGAAGAAGCATTTTCAATGATACTTTTAATGATAGGAGTGATAAAGAGTGAGTTATCAAAACATACGGCAGGCAAAAGCAATAGAATCAAAGAACCGTAAACGGTTACTGGAAGTAAACCCTAGACTTACGGATGAAAGCGGTATCTATTTTCTGACAAGAACTGATGAAAACGGCTTTCGATACGCTTATATCGGACAGGCGGTACATATTTTGCAAAGACTTGCACAACATCTTGTAGGGTATCAGCATATAGACCTTAGTCTAAAAAAACATGGGTTATACGCTGATGATAACCCTAACGGTTGGAAAATCGGGTTTCTTAATTTCCCAATATCAGAATTGGATAAACAGGAACAGCACTATATTAAAACCTATGCCGATTATGGCTATCAGTTGCGTAACAAGACAAGCGGTAGCCAGGGAGAGGGAAAAGCAAAGATTGATGAATACAGACCTACTAAGGGTTATCGTGACGGCATTAGACAAGGGAAAATCAATCTTGCAAGGGAATTATCCAGTATTGCAGAAAAGCACCTTGAAATCCGCTTGAAGCCGGAGAAACAGGGTAACAAAGTTTCTGAAAAGCAGTATGAGAAGTTTATGACTTTGATTTCTGAAAATACATATGAGGAGAACGATTAAATGGCAGAAAGGAGCAGTAATGGAGAGATTAACAAACAGAAAATATGGAGAAAATTCTTGCGCAGGAGTAAAAATTCCATATAGCACGTATTGCATTGGATGCATTACCAGCGGTTGCAATTGCGGGATTGTTGAAGATATGGTTAAAAAACTTGCTGATTATGAGAATTTAGAGGAGCAGGGCAGACTTATCAAGTTGCCTTGCAAGGTGGGAGATACAGTTTATTGTATTTTCAACAGATACACTAAATGCAAATTTAGCAATAAGGAATTTGACGAATATAGTTGCCGAGTGTGCGAGTATGAGTGTGACAGCGAAAAAGAAAATTATGTACAAGATATGAGAGCATATAGCCTTGATTGGATTGTAACAAATTTGAAGAATTTTGGTAAAACCGTATTTCTCACAAAATCCGAAGCCGAAGAAAAACTGAAAGAATTGAGGTATGACAATGATTGATTGTAATATTTGCAAGTATAAAGAAGATTATGGTTATTGTATAGATTGCAAACATGGAGAGTTGTTCGAGAGAAAAAATGTGTCAGAACCTAAAAAAACATCATTTGGTAGTAACGGAAGAGAATATTGCGGACATTGTGGTTATTTGTGTGAATATGCCAGAGGATATAAAAAGTTTTATTGTATTAGGTGCGGCGGACTTAATTTAAGAAGTTGAAAGAATTGAGAGGTGGAGAAAATGGATAAATTTCTTAAAAGCGTAAGCGAACGTGACTTTGATAGAAGAATATCGGAAGTTGTTGAAATGCTTGAGATAAAACAGCTTTACGGAACTATTAGTTTGATAAAAGATTTGAAATATTACCTTGACTTAGCTACAAAAGAAAAGGCGCACACTTGTAACTGCCAGCATAACAGCAATTCAAGAGATAATGAGCATTGTTGCAGATGTGATAGCAAAGTTTCAGAAAATGATGATACAAAAAACAAAGTTACATCTCTGGAAATTATTGTAAGGATGATAGAAAACAAGCCGTATGATGTTGTATCATAAAAGTTGACAGCCTATTCTCAAGGATTTTGATATATAATCATAATCAATACGAGAACAGGAGAAACAACCTATGGCACAGAACCAAAAATCTTATGACAACGAATTTAAAGCACAGGCGGTAAAGCTTGCACAGGAAATTGGCGGGCATAAAGCAGCTAACGAATTAGGTATCCCTAAAGGTACTATGTACACATGGATCAAAGCATTTAAGGAAGGCCGCCTCAGTGCAAATGAAGCAGTTCATACCCCCAAGAATGCTTTATCCCTTAATGATGAGCTTATCGAACTCAGGAAGCGTGTTAAAGAGCAGGATAAGGAAATACGCCGTTTAAAGGAAGAAAACGAATTTCTTGAGGAAGCAAGTGCTTTTTTCGCAGCCAGCCGTCGGAAGTCAGCAAAAAACAGAGATTAATGTTTATTGCAATTAAAACGGATGACGGCAGGATTAAGGGCAAAATTTCTTTTTATTGTAAAGTGCTTCATGTTTCCAGACAGGCATTTAACAAATACCTAAAAACAAAAGATGCTCCTTGGAAATATCAGGCACTGGCAGATGCGATGATTGATATATGTAGTGAGGATGAATGCAACGACACGTATGGAAGAATCCGTATGTATCAGGCATTACAGCTAAAACATCCTGAAGATGTACACATTCCCGGTGAAAGAACTGTTTATCGTGTCATGGAAGAACTTGGTCTTAATCATAAGCCGAAACGCAAACCCAACGGCATTACAAAAGCTGATAAAGAAGCCCGTAAATCAGATGATTTAATCAAACGAGATTTCTCAGCCCAAAAACCTCTTGAAAAATGTATTACAGACATGACCGAAATAAAAGCTTCCGATGGAAAACTGTATGTTTCAGCTATCTTTGACTGCTACGATCTGGCAGTGCTGGGGCTTGCTATGGATACAAATATGAAGGCTACCCTTTGTGAGCAAACTTTAGATAATGCTTACAAGGCATATCCTATGCTTCGTGGAGCTGTTCTTCACAGTGACAGAGGCACACAGTACACAAGCGAGTTATATCGTAAAGCAATCAATAAATATGGTATTCTTCAGAGCATGAACAGTGCCGGTGGCAGATGCCATGACAATGCCAGATGTGAAAGCATGTGGGCACGCTTCAAAGAGGAATTACTTTATGGGCGTTATGACACCACCACAATGACTGTAGAACAGTTAAAAACCCTCATCTGGAGATACTTCATCAGCTATTGGAATAACCGGAGGATTTGCTCTGCTAACGGGGGGTTACCTCCGATGGTTAAGCGACAGCAATACTATGCTTCACTACAGGAGGCTGC
>OHBM01000176.1_pt1 | contig 51304 bp, 46 predicted proteins | sample 1577251 | NCBI WGS metagenome assembly OHBM01 (sample SAMEA3541557, study PRJEB24748) | human gut metagenome | biome: human gut; feature: human-associated habitat; material: faeces | place: China | collected 2012 | reverse complement strand
TTCAAAAATGGTTAACTCCTAAGGGAAATTGGATTAATGAAAAAGGTGTAACTCCTACTAAAGAAGTTAAACTAGAGTTGAAAGAAAATGAATCCTTAACAGAAGACAATGACAATCAGCTAAAAGCTGCTATAGAATTAGCCAGTAAATAGTTGCAAATTAAAATGTAAAAATATTTGTTTGATAAAATTTTTAAAAACTAATTGATTAACCATATTATATTTGATAAAATTAAATTGTTGAAGATAGAGAATTAGCTTTAGATGGGAAAATTGTACATTTTAATTCGTAAATCGATAACAAATAACAAAAAAATAAAAAAAGAAAGTAGAGGTGTCCACTCATGAATATGTTAAGTTTACAGCAAGTTAACATGGGGGGGGGGCATTAAGTAATAATACTACTTTCTTTTCTTGTATATTAAAGATAGGCCTAGTGCTATAGGTTTATCTTTTTGTGTGTTGTTTTAACAGGAGGAAAGAATGAAAAAAAGGATAATAATATTAATTATTCTAATACTAATAAGTATATTAACTCTTATAGGTAGTAGTTATGCTCTACTTACAAAGAAATTTACTAGTAAGAAACTAAGTGTAGAAGTAGGTACTTTAAAGGTGGACTTTACAGAAGGTAATGCAATTACTATGGATAATGTCGTGCCAATGACTGATGAAAATGGTATGAATACAACACCTTATACTTTTACTATAACTAATAGTGGAACAATAGATTCTTATTACACTATATCTAATGAAGAAGATACTAATAATACTTTAGATACAACATATCTAAAGTATAAGTTAGTTAGTAATGATGGTTATGATTCAGGTATAAAAAGTTTAAAAGATATAGGTACAGGTACTTATAGAATAGTAGATGAAAGAGCTTTACTTAAAAGTAAAAGTGTAACTTATAAATTATATCTATGGATAGCAAGTGATGCTGGTAATGATATTCAAAATAAGATATATAAAAGTAAGATAATAGTAAATAGTACAAGTAATAGAGTAGGAGATACTTACTGTTTAGATAATGGATTTACTAAGTTATCAGATTGTATGTTAGTAATAAATAATCATGAAAAAACAACTGATATAGCAAAAACTAATATCAAAGCAAAAGGTACACCTGATTTTAGTAAAACAGCAACCACAGATGAAGGACTTTTCATGGCAAAAGATGATGAAGGAGAAAGTTATTATTATAGAGGAGCAGTAAAAAATAACTATGTATCATTTGCAGGATTCATCTGGCGAATAATAAGACGTAATGGTGATGGTTCTATTAGATTGATTTACTCAGGAAAAAGTACATCGGATACAGGAGATGATACTATGATAGGATATTCTAAATTTAATTATAAATATTGGGACCCAACCTATGTAGGATATAAGTATAATGAAGATTTCTCTTTGCATGAAAACAACTCATCTATTTCAATGTTTGGTTACTTTAATAATACAAGTAAATATGATTTTGGAACAAGTTACATATTTGATGAAACAACAAAGAAATTTACGTTAACAGGAGATATAAAACAACTAACATGGAATGATGATCATGATGAAATAGTAAATAATCAGTTATATAGTTGTTTAAATACAAATTGTTATGTTATTTATAAAATAGTTAAATATGATAGCAATACAAGAATGACAGTAGTACCTGTTAATTATGGTTCGAATAATTATCAAAACACCTTGTTAAACACTATTGACTCAACTATTAAACAAAAAATTGATCAATGGTATGAAAAATACTTGATTAATTATTTTTCATATTTAGCGGATGAAACATTTTGTAATGATAGGAGTGTTGAATATGGTTCTGGCTATAAAATTGATGATGATACTTATTATAATGCTTATAAAAGAAATGCCGAAAGCTTAACCCCAAGCTTGAAGTGTAGTCAAATACCTGATCAATTTAAAATATCAAATGAAAGTGCAAAACTAGATTATCCAATAGCGTTAATCACAGCTGATGAAGTTACCTTTGCTGGAGGAAGAAGCTACAGTGATTCATATTTTCCAAATAAGGAATATTATCTATTTAATAATGACAATTATTGGACAATGTCACCTTCTGTTTATGGAAAAAATTATTCAACGAATCATTTATATAACATGGTAATCCATAGCAGTTTGCATCCATGGAATGAAGAAGGTGGTAGTCTTTTTGGAATAAGGCCAGTCATAAATTTAAGATCTAATGCAAAAATAACTAAAGGTGATGGTTCAGCACTGAATCCATTTGTAGTTGAAACATAGGAAGGAATCTTACTATTAGTGAATTAGAAGAACTTTCTAATAATTAAAAACTGATATATGTTTGTTATGATTTAAATTATGATTGATTAATTGTTATCTGTTTGCTAAAATAGTGTTATAAAATAAGAAAAGATAAGAGAAAGTAGAGGTGGCCAGCTATGAATATACCTAGTTTACGCCTAGTTAACAGCACAGGCATTACCCAACTAAGCAGTAAAAACTACTTTCTTTTATTGTGCTTAAAGATAGGTCTAATGTTATAGGCTTATCTTTTTTGTGTATTATTTTAGCGGGAGGAACCAATGAAGAATAAAAAAATAATAATATTAATTATTCTAATATTAATAAGTATATTAACTCTTATAGGTAGTAGTTATGCTTTACTTACCAAATCATTTAAAAGTGAAAAACTAAGTATGCAAGTAGGTACTTTAAAAGTAGACTTTACTGAAGGCAATGCAATTACTATGAATAATGCCATTCCAATGACTGATGAAAATGGTATGAATACAACACCTTATACTTTTACTATTACTAATAGTGGTGATGTTGATGCATACTATACGGTATCTAATGAAGAGGAATTAGCTAATACATTAGATACAAATTATTTAAAGATGAGATTAACTGGTTCTGATGGTTATGATTCAGGTATAAAGAGGTTAAAAGACTTAGGTACATCAACTTATAGAATAGTAGATGAAACATCATTAGCAACTGGTAAATCTGTAACGTATAAGTTATATCTATGGATTTCATCAGATGCTGATAATAGTGTACAAGATAAAATTTATAAAAGTAAAATAGTAGTCAGTAGTACAAGTAATAGAGTATATCCAACGGTAGCAGAAACACTATTAAAAGGAGTGGGTGATAATGGGGCGATAGATACAAGTGATTCTGAACAAACATTTATTACTGGAACAAATCCTAATAATTATATCTGGTATAGTGGAAAATTATGGAGAGCAGTGTCAATAGATACAAGTGATAATTCTGTTAAATTAATAACTCAGTGGAATATGTCATCTGTACCATATAATGTAGTTGGAAATAGTACTTTTAAAGATAGCTATATAGAACAGTGGTTAAATGATACGAGTGTAGATGGCTTTTTAGGTAACTTAAGAGAAAAGGAAAAGTTTATTAAAATGGATAGTGTTTGGAATGCTACTATGACTACAGAAATTTCTAAACTAACTAAAACAACTATGCTAACAAATGCAGTTGGATTATTAAATGTTTATGAATATGCAATGAGTTGTAAAAATGTTACTTATAAAAATTGTTTTTTAAATAGTGATTTAATTTGGAGTCTCATCAATCCTTATAATACTGAAAAGATTAATTATGTGGCTATATCATCAGGAATGAATAATTATTATACTCCTTCAACATATGGTATACGACCATCTATCAATTTAAGACCTCATATTAGAATAACTTCTGGAGATGGTAGTAGTGATAATCCTTATAGATTACAAGGAGATGATAGAAAAAATAATTCTGGTTTCTTACTATCAACAAGATATAGTGGTGAATATATAAACTTTGGAATTGGAGATAATAACTTATATCAGATAGTTAGTCATGAAAATGGAAGTGGTACAAAAATAGTAAGTGTTAATCCATTAAAAGAAAATGGAACGTATAAGTTAATTTCATTTGATAATGAAGGTAGTACAAGCTATTCTAATAGTGTTACTATTGGTACTTTTTTAAATAATGAATTCTTAACTGAAAATTTATATTTAAGTTCTGAACAAATAGAAATGATTGATGACACTGAGTGGTATATGGGAAAAATTAATGGTGGAGTTAATTATAAATTAGGGAAATATCAAGATATTAAAAATAATATACTTGTTTCAAATAAGACTTCAGCTAAGATTGGATTATTACGTATTGGAGAAATTAGTACAATTCAATATGATGGCTATTATAGTGGCAATACTGTAAATTATTGGACATTAACTCCTAGGACCGAGGCAAATGGGTTGAAGTTAGGATATGCTGATATAGATGGTACTATTAATAATAGTGTATCTACTAATTCTTTAGGAATAAAACCTACTATGAATTTAAAATCAAATGTAGTAATTACTGGTGGTGATGGTACTAAAAATAATCCGTTCACAGTTAAGTTGGGTTAGTAAAAAGTCTTCTAAAATGCTTGCTATCTTCATAAGAAAATGTTATAGTAGTTCTAGATTTCTGTGAAGAATGATAGTAGTTTAGAATAATTATTTTTAAGAGACTTAGTGGTTGGTGAAAACTAAGATAATATTTTAGATGAAATACACATTGGGAGAAAGAATCGTGTTAGAGCGTTAATCTATTAAGAGCATAGTTTCTATGAAATAAGGTGGTACCGCGGATGATATCCGTCCTTATATTTGTAGAAACTTTTTATATTTTAAGGAGGAATAAATATGACATTATATGAAGATTTAAAATGGAGAGGTTTAATTAAAGATGTGACATCTTTAGAGTTAGAAGAAAAATTAAATAAAGGTGGAATGACTTTCTATATAGGAGCTGATCCTACTGCTGATAGCCTTCATATTGGACAGTTTCCTACTTTCTTAGTTGCTGAAAGATTAAGAAGAGCAGGACATAAACCAATAATCTTAGTAGGAGGTGCTACAGGAAGAGTTGGAGATCCTAGAGGAACTGGAGAAAGAGAAAAAGCTGATATTAAAGTTATAGAAAGTAACTTTGTAAAGATTAAAAAACAAATGCAAAAACTATTTGGTGAAGATACATTAGTAGTTAATAATTATGATTGGTTTAAAGACTATAACTATATTGATTTCTTAAGAGATGTTGGAAAGTATGTAAATGTCTCTTATATGATTAATAAAGATTTAGTAAAAAGACAGATGGATATTGGTATTTCTTATGCTGAATTTTCTTATATGTTAATTCAAGGATATGACTTTAAATATATTCATGACCATTACGGAGCTGATTTACAGTTTGGTGGATCTGATCAATGGGGTAACTTGACTACAGGAATAGAATTAATAAGAAAATTAAATAATGAAGAAGTATATGCTTTTTCTGTACCTTTAATTGTTGATTCTACTGGTAAGAAGTTAGGTAAGAGCTATGGAAATGCTTTATGGTTAGATGAAGAAAAGACTACTAGCTATGAAATGTATCAATATATATTAAACTTTGAAGATATAATGATGGAAGAATATCTTAAGAAATATACTTTCTTAAATAAAGAAGAGATAGAATCTATTATGAAGGAACATAATGAAACACCAGAAAAACGAATTGCTCAGAAGAGATTGGCTTATGAAGTAATAACATATCTTCATGGAGAAGAAGCATATAAACAAGCAGTTAAGATAAGTGAATCATTATTTAGTGGTGATATAGCATCTTTAACCTCTAAAGAAATAGAACAAGCCTTTAAAGGAATAGAACAACAAGAAATAGATAAAGAATATCTATTAGTAGATTTATTAGTAGAAATGGGAATTTGTAAAAGTAAAAGAGAAGCTCGTGAATTTATTACTAATGGAAGTATTAGTGTAAATGGTAAAAAAATAACAGATTTAGAATTTATGGTCACAAAAGAAGTTGCAATTGAAGATAAATATATTATAATTAGAAGAGGAAAGAAGAAGTACTTCATTATAGTATTTAAGTAGGTGAAAAGATGGAAAAGAATAAAAAATTATTAAAGTGGTTAAAATTTTTGGTGGTAGTGTGTATTGCTATTATAGTAGTAGAAGGTATTTATATAGGAGTTAAAATTTATCAAGCTAATAATAATACTGTTTATGTTGATACCTTAAGTTCAATTGAGAAACTAAAAGACGGTTACTTAGGTAGTGGTAGTAGTGATTTTAAACATAGTAAATATAATAAGTATAGTAAAGACTATCAAAAAGCTAAGTTAGTTAAATATGATAAGAATGAAAAAATAGTATTTGAAAGTGCTTATACTAAAGGATTTGATTCTTATTTCTATGATGCTAAACAAACTAAAGATGGTTATATTGCTGTAGGTTCTGCTGCTTATACTAAGACTCAAGTTAAAGAAAAAACTAAAGATGGGTTAATTGTTACTTATGATAAAAATGGTAAACAAACAAACTCTAAGACTTTACAAATAGCAGGTGATACTAAGTTTACTAAAGTAGTAGTAATGGATGATGGGTATTTAGTTATTGGACAAAGTATTTTAGAAAATATGACTATTGGAAATGATCCTGATGGTGGGGCTATTATGGTTAAATATGACTTTGATTTAAAAGAGAAATGGCGTACTAATTATGGTGGTAGTAAATCAGGAATATTTAATGATGTAGTAGTAGATGATGATGCAATTTATCTTGTCGGAAAAGATGCTACTAGATATGGTTTCTTTGCTAAATTTAGTAAAACGGGAGAAAAAGAATTTATTAAGACTTATGAATATACTGATGTAGTTGGTTTCTCATCAATGGCTAAAATAGATGATGACTTTGTAGTAGTAGGTGGAAAAACAACTAATATAGAAGCAGATGATAAAGATAAGAAAACAGAAGCAGTCTTACTAAGATATGATAAAGATGGTAATATCAAATATGAAAATAGATATAGAGTTAATAGTTCTGCTAGATTTAATAAAGTAGTTGTAGATGGTGATAATATAGTAGCTATTGGTCATACAGCTAAGAAAGATAAAAAGGAATCAACTTACTCTTATAATGTCTTTAGATATAGTGGTATCTTTGCTAAATATAAGAAAGATGGAGAAGAAATTACTAAAAAGACAGAGACTGGTAGTAGAGATATTTACTTTAGTGATATGTTAGTAACAAAAGATGGTTATACGATTGTTGGACAAACATCTTCTAAAGAATTAGGTGGTAATAATAAAGATTTAATCCCTTACTTCTTGAAATATAATAAAAATGGAAAGATAGATAAATAATGAAATATTATTTACTAGAACCATTTGCTAAAGACTTATCAGTAGAAAAAAATTCTCCTTTAAGTGAGAAGGGAATAAGAATGGCTAGAGTTTTTGCTCTAACGATGAAAGGTATTTCAATTGATTATTGTTATACTGATACTTCTATTGCTTCTTTTGGAACAGCTTTATTATTAGTAGGAGATAAGATTATAGTAAATAAAGTTGATGCTTTAGATAAAGAATTAGAAGAAAAAATCTCTTCTTTTATAAAAGAACTTAACAATAAATATAAAAATGGAACAGTTTTAATTATAGCAGAAAAAAGTGTACTATCTATTATTGATAAGTACACTGATGCTATATTTATATCATAAGAAAAAAAGACTTTATTGATAAGTCTTTTTACTTGTTATAGAACTCAACGATTAATGATTCATTGATATCTGCATTTAATTCACTACGTTCAGGATATCTAACGTAAGTTCCTTCTAATTTGTTTTCATCAAAAGTAACATATTCTACACGTTTAGTAGCCTTAGAAACAGCATCAAGTGCAGCTTTATGATCTTTGGAATTTTCCTTTAAAGCAATCTTGCTTCCTGGTTTAACTCTATATGAAGGAATATCAACTTTCTTACCATCAACAGTAATATGTCCATGATTTACAAGTTGTCTAGCTCCACGACGAGTAGTAGCAAATCCCATACGATAAACTAAGTTATCAAGACGAGATTCAAGTAAGATTAAGAAATTAGTACCGTGAACTCCAGCCATTTTACTAGCTTCATCAAATGTCTTACGGAATTGTCTTTCGTTAACACCATACATGAAACGTAATTTTTGCTTTTCTTTTAATTGATTAGAGTAATCACTAGGTTTACCTTTTCTATCTTTACCATGTTGACCAGGTCCATAAGGACGTTTAGCTAATTCTTTACCAGTTTCAGTTAAAGAAAAACCAACACGACGAGATTGTTTATAACTAGGTCCAGTATATCTTGCCATAAAAATCCTCCTTTCTTTTAATAAATTGCATCTTCTTGAAAAATTATTTCCAACACTTTCTATGGGAGTTTTGTTTTGTTCTTTCGCTTCACAGCAACGAAGGTACTTGAAACTTTCAAAAAACACATATAAAAAGGCGAAATATTGCTGTTCAAGTAAAATTGCAGATTTATTGTAATATAAAATTGTAGATTTGTCAAATATTTGTAGCTAAAAAACTAGGATTATGGTATTATTAAATAGTAGGTGGTGAGCTATATGAAAGGAACATTACTATATGTTTTGACCGGAATTTTAATTGTAATCATTCTTATTATTGTGCTTATCGTTGTTTTAAAGAGAAAAAGGAAAAACTATTATTTAAAATTATGTAAAAATTTAGATACAGAAAAAAACTTAATTGGAAGTACCCCTGTGCTTCTTGAACTTTCTAAACTAGAACCGATTATAAAGAATGAAAAGATGGAAGAGAAATATCAGAAATGGCAAGATGAATTTGCTTATATTAAAGATGAAGAACTTCCTAAAATAGATGATTTGTTAATTGAACTTGATACATTGATTGATAAAAAGGAATATAATCTTGCTAAGAGTAAAATAAGTAAGTGTGAGATAGGTCTTTATAAAGCAAAAGAACGAGCTAATTATTTACTTGATCAGATTAAAGAAATTACTCTTAGTGAAGAAAAGTACCGAAATATAATTACTAAATTAAAAACTAAATATAGAGAATTAAATAAAGAATATCAAGATCATAAAAACCTCTATGAAGAAATGGCTGAAGCAATAGAATTACAATTAGAGAATATTGAAAAAAGATTCTTGGAGTTTGAGGCAGCTATGGATCAGAATCAGTATACAGATGTAGTTCATATTGTAAAAGCTCTTGATACTATGATTGAGCATATGGAAATAGTTATTTCTGAGGTGCCCGATTTACTATTGATGTGTAAACAAATGATTCCTAAGAGAGTAAAAGAAATAGAAGATACTAAAGAAAAGATGGAAAGTGATGGCTATCCATTAGACTTTTTAAGTATTGATGATAATATGGCGGAAGCCAAAAAGAATGTAAGTGTTATTCTAGATAGAATTAAAGTCTTAAACTTAGAAGACTGTATGTTTGAACTTAAGACAATATTAGACTATTTAGATAGTATTTTTGTGGCCTTTGAAAAAGAAAGATTATCACGAAAAGTATATGAAGAAGCAAGTAAAGATTTTGAAAAGAAACTAAATAAAACAGTTAAACTAGTAACCGATATATATGAACAATTAGATGATATTGAGAATATGTATGATTTAAATAAAGAAGATGTAAAAATAATAGATGAGGTTAATAAAGATTTAATAATTATAAAAGATGATCATCATAAGATGCTAGAAAAAGTCAAGAATAAAGCGACACCTTACTCTAGTGTTAATGATGAAGTGGAAAAGTTATCTAATAGATTAAAACAAGTAGAATCAACTCTAGATATTGCTTTAAAATCACTTGGTAATATGTATGAAGATGAACAAAGAGCAAGAGAACAACTAGAAGAGATTGAAAGACTCTTAAAAGAATGTAAAGAAAAAATGCGAGAGTATAAATTACCAGTTATTGAAGATAGATACTTTGTTGAACTTAGTGAAGCTAATGAAGCTATCTTAGAGGTAATAAAAGAACTATCTAAAAAACCAATTGCTATTAAAACATTAAATACTAGAGTAGATACAGCTAGAGATTTAGTTTTAAAACTTTATAATACAACTGTTTCAATGATCAAAACTGCTAAGATGAGTGAAATGGCTATTGTTTATGGCAATAGATATATTCCTCTTCATGAAGATATAGAAGAAGGAATTAATAGAGCAAGAAATCTTTTCTTCAAGGGCGACTATACATCATCACTAAAAGTCAGTGTTGATACTATAAAATTAGTAGATGATAATTTTGAAAGAAAGTTGTTGGCGTATGAAAAATAATAAGAAAAAGAAGAAAAAAAATAATAAAGGATTTGGAGCATATGAATTTTTAACAGTAGCTGTTGTTTGTTTAGTATTAACCACCATTTTGTTAGTAGCAATTCTTAAGCTAAGTAATAAAGAAAAATATCAAGTATTTAACTTTAATGCTAGAGTAATGGCTATGAATGCTATTAATTATAATTTCAAAGACGAAGGTACAATATATTTATATGAGATGTTAAAGTTAGATTTGATATCACCAATTAAAAATCCTTTCAACGGTAAGAACTGTGATCTTTATGAATCTAAAGTAGAATTCTTAAAAGAAGGTAAAAAAGTAACACTTAAATGTGGAGAATATCTAATAGATAGGGAATTAGTAGGAAATAAAAGTTATACTCTTTATAGAGTAACTGATTGGAATGATGATAAAGAATATGAAGCTAATGATAGTAAGACAATTTATAATCTTTCTAAGAAGGGAAAACTAGTTCTTGATAATTATTATGAAAAAGATTTACTTGTTACTATGCTAAACGAAAAGAAAAATAAGAAATATGACAGTCTTAAGGAAATAGAAAAAGATTATAAATTAGTAAGTAAAAAAGTATATAGAAGAAAAACTAAAATAAGAGAAGTTACTAATTAATATTAAATAAAAAGAAGGTGTTTATATGAAAAATAATAAAGAAAAAGATTGGTTTGATAGTCCACGAATGGTTACTTATGTTATTATTGGTTTATTAATAGTGTTAATAATTTTATCACAGTCATTTGCAATTAATAGTCAATTAGGAACATCTGATATTATTAGATCTATTTTAAATCATAATAGTATTTATGTTTTAACTTTAATCTATTTTGTCATGCTTCACTTTAAAGTGGGGAAAAAATACTTTGATCACTTAAATGTAATTATGCTTGTATTCTTTGGTTTAATAACCTTAGCTAGTATGTTTACGGTATTTCAATCATTTGGTTTAGCTTCTCTTTTGCAGTTGGGAATTAATATACTATTTACAATTTATTTCCTATATGCTTTTATCTCAAATACAGTAATTGGTAAGGAGCTTCATTTGAGTACTAGTGTAATAGTAGAGTTAAAGAATGAACAATATTTCTATTTAATTACTACTTTATTAGTTATTCATTTAGTAGTAGCACTTATTAATTCAACATCATTTGAAAGTATAGTTATTTCCTTACTAGAAGTTTTATTCTACTTTCTATTTGCTAGATATATATCTTTATATAAAGAATATGATGATATGAAAGTATCTTCTTCTAAAAAGAAAAAAATTAAAAAAGAAGAGGAGAGTGATAAATAATGAAAGATTTATTTGATGAGATAGAAGTAGAAAAAAAACCACTTCCTAAATTAAAGAAGATTAGTAAAGAGGTAACTAAGGCTAGAGAGTATAACTTTTATCAAAAACTAGCTTATCTATTATTTGTTTTCTTCTTTATAACTGGTATTATTTTAGGTAATATTTTCCCAGCTTGTACAGAAACATCAACTTTATTTAAAACATGTACTAATACAGAGTATAATCTTGCTTTGACATTATTGTTTTGGTTAGCTAGTTTTGTATTTTGTTCTTTAATATATGGTTTTGGTGAAATTATAAAACTTTTAACAATTATTAGTGAAAAGAGATAGGTGATATTATGGTAAGAAATCTAGAAATAAATGAATCTAAAATTATTGATTTAAATCAACGAAAAAGACAAATGTCAAGAGATGCTAGAATTGAAAGACAAAGACAAGCTAGAAAACAGAGACTTAAAACAAGAGTAGGAATGGCTGTTTTTGCTGTTGCTTTGACTGGTGCTTCCATTGCATATAATAGTAATACTAGAGCTAGAGCTGATGAGCCTGTAATTACTACTGATACAGTAGCAACAGATGATACTATTTATGCTGATATTACAGACTTAAATAACTTAAATATTGTTTTAGTAAATGATGGGGTACAAGATAGCTTTATAAATTCTCTTTCAAATAAATTAGCAAGTGAAGGTGTTTCTGTAGAGACTGTTGTCGATTCTTATAATATTGAAAATATGAATGGTAGTGAAACTTATATAAGTTTACTTGATTACAATAATGATGGTAAAACAAAAGTCATTGGTCAATATAATGAAAGGGATAACCAAACAGATCCATTAGCAGTAAGCCTTAATAGTTGTTTAAAAAGAAACGGTTTAGTTGATATGGGTATTCAATGTGGTATAAAAGGGTATGATGATAATGGGAATCCAACATTAAAAGAATCTCCAATTGAAAATTCTTTAGGAGAAAATGGGGCAAGTCGTTTTGCAACAATAGCAGTAGATGCAAATACTGATGTTAATAAGTTTACCGATTCTCTTACTGAAGGTTTAATTAGATTTCAAGAATATGTTAAAGAATCAAATGACTTTGATTTAATAACAAGAGTTGCAGGTGGCCAAACTCTAGATACAATTGCTAATAATCATAATATTCCTACTGACTATTTACAATTACTAAATAATAGAAATGATAATAGAATATATATGGATGAAACTTTAAAAGTGTCAGAATATCCTGATATATTAACTAATAGAAATATTGAAATAAATAAGAATGTTCAAGAAAAATCATATTAAAAAGTTACTATTTTATGAGTAACTTTTTTCTTTCATTAAATCCCATATAATATATTTGCTGTTTAGAGTTAATATAATAAGAATTATTTTGTAATAAATGATTTGCTATAGCATTATTATTTTCATTGATTGCAATTATATTAGAGTGGGTTAGTATTTCTTCATAATTTTTTAATTGTTCTTCCTGTTCCATTGTATTACCTATTAGTTTATGATTTAGAATATAAAGTGCTTCTTTCATATAACCTTTGTTTCTTTCTTTTTCTGTTATACCAAAATGTATATATAAGTCATTACTAGTGATATCTTTTGTTTCTAGAAATATGAATCCAATTGGTTTATGTGATTTATTACCATTAATTTCTCTATATTTTTGAATAAGAAATACAAAGGGACATCTTGGTGGTAATTCACTATATTTGTGGAATGATACATCTTCAAATAAGTTTATCAAGTCCCATATGTCATCTTTATTTTTATAATCTAATAATTCTAAATTTAACCATTCATACATACTACTACACCTTAATATTACTCAAATGATGGAGTCATATTAACAGGTTCTATTTGTATAAATGTGTTTCCATCATTTAGTTTAACCTTACTACCATCCATATAACTATAGATAGTTTTACCACTTCTTGAATCTTTCTTAGCAGTTATTGGTATGGCATATCCATTTGTTATATAATATGCTTCTTTAGTACCTGTGGTATCCAAGTCTTGCCTACCATAACTATCTAAAGTTTTATTTTTAACCTTGATAATAATAATATTTTTATAATGATATTGTTCTTTACTATCTCTATCTATATGAGCATTATGATTCATATATCTTAGATAAACTTTTCTTTCACTATCATAGGCATAACTTCTTGTTTGACTATTAGAATAGGGAATAGTTACTTTGTTAGCTTGTACTAAACCAGTATCACAATCAGTATCAGTACAAGTCTTATTCTTTATTTTCGTTAAATCTACATTGTCACTAGTTATTGGTAGAGCTTCCCACTCATCAGTAATTGTTTGGTAACCAAGATTTTCCGCACTCTTATATAAAGTTTCTATGTTAGTAAAAACATTATGGGGAGCAGCAATTCTTCTATCACGCCAGTAAGCACTATCTACATATAATCCGTTAATATTATTTACTCTTAAAGACTTAATATCATTTTCAGCGAATGTACTCCAACCATAGTGGGCATAAAGAGAATCATATTCTAAAGCATAATCTAAAAAGTAGTGTCTAGAACTTCTAACTGGTCCTATTAAAGAAGTATTAGTATCTTTAAATATAGCCATCATTCTAGTAAGACCACCTTCTACTATTGCCTCATATGTTACAAAAGCATCTTGTAATCCTACTTGTGAAGAGTAACCAACATTATTATCTATCATAACAGCAATTGGTCTTTTATTACTATCTTCATCATATATAGTTAATTTTTTCTTTTCTGTTTTAGTTGTGTTAATATCCGTAAATGGAATTTTTATTTCAATTTTATTAGTTGATGCTAGATATATCAATATAATAATTATTATAATGAAGAGTGTAATAAAGGTAACAATCTTTTTTCTTTTCTTCTTCTTTTTCATAAATCCTCCATCTTTATCTAAAGTTTATCATAAAGTATTAAATAAGAAAATAAATTTCTAAAAAAACTTGGAATCTTATGATACAATAAATAGGGAAAGGATGGTTTGATGAGTAGAAATAATAAGAAACTAGTAACATCCATTTTAAGTTTAATTGTCTTAATAGCAGTAGTTAGTTATCAATATATATTGCCATCTTATGCTTATAAAGATAATAGTAACAATACAAGTGACGTTATTAGTATACCGAGTTATGATAATGAGCCTTATAAAGAGGTAAATAATAATAAACCAACATTTACAGATAGTGAAAAAGAGTTAACAGAAAAAGAAGAATATAGTGATTTAGATTCCTTAGGTAGAGTAGGAGTAGCTTTTGCTCTTGTTAGTAAAAGTACAATGCCAACTACTAAAAGAGGTAGTATAGGGATGATTAAACCAGCTGGATGGCATACAGTTAAGTATGATTTTGTTGATGGAAAATATTTATATAATAGATGTCATTTAATTGCCCATCAATTAACTGGACAAAATGCTAATCCAAAAAACTTAATGACTTGTACTAGAAGTATGAATGTAGATGGAATGTTACCTTTTGAAAATAAAGTAGCTAATTATATAAAAGAGACTAATAATCATGTTTTATATAGAGTAACACCTGTTTTTGACGGTGACAATTTAGTAGCAAATGGAGCATATATGGAAGCATATTCAATTGAAGATAAGGGAAAATTATCATTTAATGTTTATGTATATAATGTTCAAAAAGGAGTTACCATTGATTATAAAACAGGAGAAAGTAAATTAGAGGAGGAGTAAAGATATGGATTTTATAGAAAAGATAATTGATAGAGTAAAGAAAAATGAAAAGAAGAAGATAGTATTACCAGAAACAGATGATATTAGAACTTTAGAAGCGGCTGCTATTGCTATTAGAGAAGATATTGCGGATATTTATTTGATTGGTAAGGAAGAAGATATTTTATCTTTAGCCAAGGAAAATAATATTTCTCTTGATGGGTGTAAGATAATAGAACCAGTTAAGTTTGCTGACTTTGATTTGTGTGTTAATACTTATTATGAGTTAAGAAAGAAAAAGGGAATGACTCTTGATAGGGCTAGTGAAATACTTACTAACGACTATCCTTATTTTGGAGCTATGCTTGTTAAACTTAATTATGCTGATGGAATGGTTAGTGGAGCAGTTCACTCTAGTTCTGATACTTTACGTGTAGCTTTACAAATTATTAAGACAGCACCTAATACTAAGACAGCATCATCTTTCTTTTTGATGGATACTCCACAAAAGCAGTATGGTTCTAATGGAGTATTTATCTATTCAGATTGTGGATTAAATCAAAATCCTACTAGTGAACAATTAGTAGATATTGCTAAAAGTAGTGCTGAAAGTTTTAAATTGTTAGTAGAAGATACGCCGAAAGTAGCTTTTCTATCTCATTCTACTTATGGATCTTCAAAATGTCCTGATAGTGAAAAAGTAGTAAAAGCGGTAGAACTTGCTAGGGAAAGTTTAAAGGATATCACTTTAGATGGTGAATTACAGTTTGATGCTGCTATTGTTAAAGAAATAGGAGAGCGAAAAGCACCTGGTTCAAAAGTAGCAGGTTATGCCAATGTATTAGTATTTCCTGATTTAGATGCTGGTAATATCGCTTATAAAATAACCGAAAGATTAGGACTTGCTAAAGCTTATGGTCCAGTTACTCAAGGACTTGCTAAACCAATAAATGATTTATCTAGAGGATGTAATGCTAGTGATATAGTTGGGGTAATTGCTATTACTGCTTTACAGTCTTCTGCTATAAAATAATTAATAAAAACATCTAGTAGTTATATGCTTATTAGATGTTTTTTTATAAAGTAATAGTTATTTAGGTACCTATATCATGATTTTATATACTTGTAAAAAAATGTTATAATATAGATAAAACATTATATCGTAAGGTGGTAGAATGTGAATATAGAGCAAAAGAATCAGTTAATAGAACAGTATATTAATGAACTTGTATTAAGTATTAATTCTAAATATGTAGGTTTAATAACTGATGAAAAGAAGAAAAAGGCAATAGAAATGTTTAAAAACTCAAATGGTGACTTGAAGTCAGAAATAATTCCTAAAATTAATGAAATTGCCAATCAAATGATAGAAGATTTTGTTAAGTTTCAAAACCATTTAGCAAAATTTACAGAAAATAATCAGCTTGGGAAATCTAGAGAACTAGCTTCTTTGCAATTAAATACTAGTAAAAATGGTATATATTTAAGCCAACAACAAATTGATTTATTAATGATTACTGAACTAAAATCTAAAGAAGAGCTAAAAAATTATGTAGAAAATATTTGTGGACAATTTCCTAATATGACAGTAGAAGATATTGTATCCAATTATAGATCTATTCAAACACTTGATGAGTTAGAAGAAGCCAAAAAAGAGTTATATAAAAAGTATCAAGGTAGTTTAATTAGTTATTTAGATAATGCTAAAATGAATGGTATAGAGCAAGCAAAAGTAAAATTAGAAAAATTGGGTATTACTGCTCAAGAGCAAGATGCCTGTTTATCTTTTATTTCTCAAGGAAAGATAGAAGATGCCTATAAATATTTACAACAAAGACATGGTGTAGGTTTTATAACCCAATTTAATCGTTATATGAAAGATGATTTTGAAAATGTTAAATCAGTTTCTTATGAAGAAATGAAAAGTTTATCTAACCTAATTTCAAATGACCCATCAATAGACACTATTATAATAGCTACGGGTAAGTTTGATAATACTATTTATCAGTCATCTAATGGAAAAGTATTTGATCCATACTTAACAGAAAAAGCTTTATATTATTGTATGAGTCATAATAAACATATGAGGTATCATGCTTTATTTGATCAGTCGCATGTTGATAACTTATTAAGACAAGGCAAGGGCTTAAAAGATCATGATAAAATTCTTGCAGAAATGAAGTTTTTTGTTAAAAAATCTATAGATTTTATTGAAGAGAATAATAAACAATTAGCTGATAGTTCTAAAGTAATAAATACTGTCGAAATATTTAATGAGCTTGTAGAAAAAAATAAATCTAATAAAGATTCTTCTTATGATATGGTATGGGAAAAGAATTTTGGAATAACTATTGATGAAATCATATCTTGTTTTGATGATATAAAAAAACCAGTAGGTGTAGAATTTATGTATAATGAAACAACACTAACAGAAAGTCAACGAAAAAGAGATAAGGTAGAAGAAGTTTTATTTGAAATAGATAAGTTAAGTCCCAATTTAATAGATTCTTTTGGAGATAAAATGCATTTATCAGATAAAGATGTAATGACAGAAAAAGGCAAACAGAATCTTGTAGAAACAGCCAAGATGTTAAAAAGAATTCAAGATGGAAAGCTTTTAATAGATGGGAAAATAAAAACTATTAAATCTAAAAAGACAGAATGTACAGAACATGATTTTCATTTTGAAAATGAGTTTCTTAAAAACTATGAAATAGCTAAAAATAATGGGAATGTTTCATCACTTTGGAATATTAAAAGAAATATGCAAGATTATATTGGAGATTGTTACTTATCTAATGGAGTTGAATTTCAAAGAAGTACCTATTGGACTTTATTTGGGAGAAATAATCATAGCTTAGTTAGAAATAATATAAAATTTGCTAAAGAAACTAATAAACCATTACTTTCGTCAATGCAAGCTGGAATAATTAGAGATGGTACTACCTTTGATGGTATTAAATCTTTAGATACAAATAAAAGTATGCCTTTATATATCGAAAAGGAACAAAATTATAATAAAACACAACAACTAAAGAATAAAACTTTTGTTAAAACAATGTCTAATAATAAGTTTTCTAGTGATAATGGTTTTGCTAATTATTTAGCATTAATACTATTTATTGGGCTTACTATAGGAATGATCTTTACACATTTGTTAATTGGATAATAACTGTGAATATAATTTATTTTACAAAATAAATTAAAAATTTCTTGACTAAAAAGCAAAATTTGAAATTATAATTATGCGGCTAGAAGTTGATAAAATGAGAATTTTACCTGAAAAACTAATAGATGCTGGTTGTAGAAAACAATATGATGAGGGGTATAGAATTGTATATTTTGAAAAAGATGATAGGTATTCGCTTGGTGCTTATTGTAAAACAATAGAAAGATTTATGATTGGCTTTGCTGATTGTGATCCAATTATTGATGAAGATGATATCCCTTCTTTTATTTCTGTAGATGATATTTTGAATAGGCCTTTAAATTTATATGATGATGTTATTCGAGTATCAATTTACAAGACAGATGGAACGTTAATTGCTACAAAAGAAAGAAAAAATTTAAATAAATCTAAATAGAGTTACTTATTTAATTATTCTATTATTATTGTGATTAAAATTATCTAGTAAACATAAAATTTACTAGGTGTTTTTATATGTTTATTAGAAAATATAAGAGTTTGATGTTAATACTTTTCTTTACCTTATTAATATCACTTCAATTAGTAGATGCTAAAATGAATAGTATATTACCACTTGAGGGGAAGATAATTACAATTGATCCTGGTCATGGCGGACGAGATAGTGGGACTATGTCTGGTAAACTTATGGAAAAGGATTTAAATCTAGAGATATCTTATCAATTAAAAAAAGTATTAGAAGAAAATGGGGCAACTGTTTATATGACTAGAATGGTTGATGAAGATTTATCTAGTAAGTGGGATGCTAGAAAGAAAAGAGGAGACTTATATAGAAGAATATTATTTATTCAAAATAAAAAGAGTGATTTGTATCTTTCTATTCACATAAATGCAGGGAATGGTAGAGGACAAGAGGTTTTATATCATTCTATAAATAAGAATAATCTTTTATTAGCAGAAAGCATTCATAATGAATTTAAAAAGGAGTTTAAGACTAAGAGAATTATTAAGAAGACTAATCTTTATTTATATTCTAATACTAGAGTACCTGGTGTTTTAATAGAGTGTGGTTTTTTATCTAATCCAAATGATAGATATTTATTACAAAAAGAAGATTATCAAAAAAGACTAGCTTTAAGTATAACTAGGGGAGTTTATGAGTACTTTCAAAAAGAATTATAAAAATGTTTAAAATAAGTATTGACGAACATATGTTTTTGTAATATTATATATTTAAAATTTTTGGGAGGTGGAGATGAATCAAATAAATGAGTACAATGAAACAATTTTTGAAAGGATTAAACATACTAATGAATATGATAAGGAATATTGGTATGCTAGAGAATTACAAGTAGCTCTACATTATAAGAAATGGAGAAAATTTTCTGGTGTTATAGAAAAAGCAAAAACTGCTTGTGACAATAGTGATATTAATACACATGACCATTTTGTCGGTGTCGACAAAATGGTAGATATAGGTTCTGGTGCACAGAGAAAACAAGATGATTATAAACTATCTAGATATGCTTGTTATTTAATTGTTCAGAATGCTGATTCTAGAAAACAGGTAGTTGCTTTAGGACAAACATATTTTGCAGTGCAAACTAGAAAACAAGAGTTAACAGAAAAAGAATATGATAATTTAACTGAAGATGAGAAAAGATTTTATAAAAGAAGTTTAACTAGAAAAGATAATATATCTAGTGAACGAGCAGCAAATGAAACACATTATAATATTGGAAAAAATATTAGAGAGGTTATTGCTAAAAATGGTGGAACTATGCCAGAAGAATTGCCAAATCCTAAGAAATCTTTAAAAGATTTAGAAAGAGATAAGAAACAACAAGTGAAAATTGAAATGGTAAAATAAAAAGAATCTATATTTTAGACTCTTCCTTAGTATATAATACTACATTCTGAAAATAGTATCCTAATATTTGTTTATAATTACAATCAAGTTTAGCTAGAGCGTTTGCACCAACGATACTTAATCCATAACCATTACCAATTCCTCTAGTAATAAAAGTAAATCCTTGTTTTAAGACAAGAATAGTAATATCAGCAGAAGGTAAATCTAGTCTAGTCATTAAATCAAGTGAATTGAAAATCTTATCATTTACTTGTAACTTTAAAATTCTATTACTAGGACTTAACTGTTTAATTTCAATATTAATATTCTTATCTTTGATATTTAGTCTTTTTCTTAATTCTTCTACTGAAAAGTATTTTTGATTCATATAATTAGGATATGCTAAATCCCAAAGACTTTCTGTTTGTTTTAGATAAGGGATATTACTATTAGTTTCTGTGTAACCATTACTTACTAAGTGAATGTAAGCTTCTATTGATTCTTTGTTGTATACTAGATATTCTCCGTCAGTAGCTTTTATTACCTTTTTAAATAAAGTCTCATACATCTTGTAAGTATTTGGATAAAGTAATTTGTAATAGTTTAAATTAACATAAGAAAAGTGATGATTATCTTTAGATATCTTTTCTTTATTCCTATACCTTTTAATCAGCTCACTACGATAAAGAATAGTTATAGCTTTTAAAGCTTCTTCTTCTAAGAAAATAGTAATGTTACTAAACAAGATGCTTAAAAGTAGTTTATCTAAAGATATCTTATCATCAGTATCAAGAGTTAGAATAATATCTTTGTCAGACATAATTTTATCATTATCATTTAATAATACTACTTTAGTAGGAATACCATCTACAAAGATAATTACCTTATTACCATTAAATTGAATTCTTTGATTAATTAACCAGTTCTTATCTAAATTGTCTAGATTATAATCATCTAAATCTTTAGCAAATTCATAATTCATAGATAAGTATAAATATAAAACATCTTCATTCTTTTCCTTTACTACCTTGTATTTTTCTAGCATTATATCACCTAGTAGATAGTATTTCTAAAAATTATTTATTTATACTTTAAAATTCAAAATATTTTAATTCATAATCCTTGTCACAATCTTTACCAGTCTTATAAGATAGATTTTTAAATACTTTGTTTAAGTCTATCTTCTTAGTATCCTTTATATAGTAGTTAACTTTCTTGATAATACTTAAAGCTTCTTCTAGAGCCTTATTATATAACTCATCAACACTTTCTTCATGTTTTTCTCTTTTTAGGCAAGGATGATTCCATTTAGTATGGTCATTATTTAGATAATTCCTTTTATCAGTTAAAGATACATGATAAGAGATAGTCGAGAAGGGAAACATTGTTTTAGGTGTTATTTTCTCACAAACTGTATAGATGCATTTTTTAACACCAGTTTTATCATATCTAAAATACTTAAGTGCAAAATGCATATCCTTTAAAGCCTGTTTGTAGAATTTACTCATTTCTGTAATACCAAAGGTTTCTTTGAAAGCATAATCAATTACTTCTTCTAATTCTTTAGAAAAAGGAGTAAAATCAAAACAAAAATCATAGAATTGAAAAGAATAAACTTTACCTTTTTCTCGGTTATTTATTAAATAATTATCAATAAATACTTCCATATTGTGATGTAATCCTTTGTACTTATAACTTTCTTTATCACCTTTTATAAATTCACCAGTTTTATAAAAAACATAGGGATGAATAGTACTATCTAAGACATAATGGGAGATGAAACCATAAAGATAGGCCATCACGTCAGGAACTTGATAGTAATCATTATATCTTATATAGTTAACTAAATTTATAAAAAACTCTCTAGTTTTATTAGTATGAAAATAAAGAGCAAAGTCTTGTTGTTTCTTGCCATTCTTTAAAGAAATTTTATGATAAAAAAAGAAAGGGTCCATTCCTTGAGCAAACATTCTAATACTTTTTTTCTCATCCATTAACAATTCTTTTAGGCCAATAGGTAAATTGTTGTAAACGTCCATGCCAAAATAAGCATGAGTAACTGTTGCAGGCATCTTTTACCACATCCTTTACAAAAGTATATCACATATTTTCATCAAAAATTCATATTTTTTTAAGTGGTTATGTGGTATAATTACCCTAGGTAGGTGGGAAGATGATAGAAAAACAGTTTAAGAACCTGGAAGAACAAATTGAAATAATGAAATATAAAGGACTTACTATTGATGATCCAGACTTTGCTAAGAAGGTATTACTTAGAGAAAATTACTTCTTTTTAAATGGTTATCGTTATCCTTTGATGAAAAGTATGAAAGATAAAAGATTTTTAGAAGGGGCTACCTTTGAAGAATTATATAGTATCTTTTTGTTTGATCGTGGGATTAGAAATGTTTTCTTTAAAAATTTACTTATCGTTGAAAATAATCTAAAATCAATTTTTTCGTATCAATTATCTAAAAGATATGGTTATAAAGAAAAAGATTATTTAAAAGCTAAGAACTTTACCCAAGATAAAACTAAAACAAGACAGGTTAATGATTTAATTCATAAGATGAAAAGGCAAATAAGAGTTAATGGTAGAGAACATACTGCTACTAGTCATTATATGATGAATTATGGTTACGTACCTTTATGGATATTAGTTAAAGTTTTATCCTTTGGAATAGTAGGGGAATTATTTTCTATTTTAAAATATGAAGATCAAAAAAAGATTTGTGATATCTACCATTTAAATGTATCTACAATGATAACATATCTACCAATATTATCTAACTATCGTAATTTATGTGCTCATGAAGATATCTTATATGAAAATAGAACACAGAAAATTATACCTAATACCATTTATCATAAACTTTTAAATATAGAAGAAGATGATGAAGGGTACATTCAAGGTAAGAATGATGTCTTTGCATTAGTGATTATTATGAAAGATATGCTAAGTAAAGAAGAATTTAAAAATATGATGTTAGAACTTGAAAGAGAGATAAATAATTTATCTTATAATCTACATACAATTAAAGTAGAGGATATTTTAAAGCGAATGGGATTTCCTACTAACTTTGAACAAATTGAAAAAATAGAGAGGAGTTATGAAGAAGATGAAAATTGATAAACTTAAAGATAGTATTTTAATAATAGTAGCATTTATTTTAGGAGGAGTTTTAACTTATGTAGTAGTAACTGGTAATTTAACTACTTTATCTAAAGGAACTACTAGTAGTGGTGGTGCTACTTGTAGTAGTAAAAATTGTACTAAAGTATTAGTAGATGGTTCAGGAATTAGTCAATCAGTATCCAAAGTATATGATGGTGTTGCTATTGTTAGAAATTATCAAAATAATGAACTAGCTGGTTTTGGTACTGGATTTGTTTATAAAGAAGATGATAAATATGATTATCTTATAACTAATCATCATGTAATTGATGGTAATAATAAAGTAACAGTAGTAACTAGTAAAGATGAAGAGTTGGATGCTGAAGTGTTAGGTAGTGATAGTTATGCTGATATTGCTGTAATTAGAATTAAAAAGAATAAAAATTTAACAGTATTATCTATTGGTACTAGTGAAAATAGTAAACTAGGTGATTTAGTATTTACTATTGGAACACCTGTTAGTAATGAATATCAAGGAAGTGTTTCTACTGGACATTTAGCAGGAAAAGATAGAATGGTAACTGTTAGTACAAGTAGTAATGGTTATGGGACTAGTTCTGGTGACTGGGTTATGAAAGTTTTACAAACAGATGCCTCAATTAATCCAGGTAATAGTGGGGGACCACTTATGAATTCTAATGGAGAAGTAATTGGTGTTATTTCTATGAAATTAGTTAAAGAAGAAATTGAAGGTATGGGATTTGCTATTCCAATTGAATATGCTATGTCTAAGATTGAAACTTTAGAAAAAGGTGAAGAAATTAAGTGGCCTCAATTAGGAGTACAAATGGTAAATGTATCTGATGTTAAACAATCTCGTTTTGGTAATAATTATAATATTCCAAATGATGTTAAAACTGGAGTAGTAGTAGCAGGAATAGTAAGTGGTACTGGAGCTTCTAAATCAGATTTAAAAGAAGGGGATATTATTACTAAACTTAATGGGGAAGAAGTAGAAAATGCAGCATATCTTCGTTATGAACTATACAAATATGCTCCAGGAGATACAATCACCCTTACTTACTTACGTGATGGTAAAGAACATGAAACTAAAGCAGTATTATCAAAAAGTGAATAAGAGGAGAAATTATTATGAGAAAAGTTATACCTTTAGAAAAACAGGTGGAAAGTGAAAAAAGTATAAGACTATTAGAAGATGCTTGTCAAAATGTAAATAGTCATTTAGCAGACCTTGATGAAACTGATTATCAAGATATTACTGAATTATGTTTCTATCTGTTAACTGGTCATAAAAGAAAAGATATAAACTCTAGTGTTTTTGAAATTATTTATCTATATATTAAAGAAAACATGGGTAAGATGGATATTAAATTTTCTAAAGATAATACTATTAGTAAAATAGAAATAGGTAAAATTAAGATGGGGAGTCTATGTTTTAAAGATTTTTCTGAAGAAGAAAAGGAAGAAAGACTTGAGAAAAGACTTAACTGTTGTGGAATTTATCCAACGATGGATAGAAAAGAGAGAATGTTTTTAACTTTAGAAGATAAACTTATTATGGGAAATCAAGCAATTATCAAACAAACTGATTATAATAATGTTTTTATAGGTCCCTACTATTTTAATAGGGATACCATTTCCTCTAATAAAGCTTCATTAACTAAATTAGAACTAATATCTGATAGATCTATTGAAGAAGATATATATGAGTTTGATGAGTCTGGTGAGAAAGAGTCATATCAAGGAATTATATCATTAGAAGAATCTAAAGATGGGGAGTATTTCATTAAGTCTTCGATAGATAGAAAAGAACTTTTTGCAAATAAATATGGAATAAGACCATCTAATACATCTTCACTTAGAGTAAAGTAAAAGAACTACTTGATTGGTAGCTCTTTTCTTTTGACATTAAAGCATCCTATATCATTATCCTTTAAAGATTGATATTTATTTAATAATTGTTTTTCATCTTTTGCTACTATTTCTAAAGAAGAACCTCCTAATAAATATTTTTGTAAGCTTGCTTCTTTTAAATCATCTATAGGAAGAGTAATACCTTCTAAGTACTTATCTTTATTGGTAACATCTTTTATTTTACCAAATATGGCGGCATCTTGTTTTTTAAATTCTGTTTCTATATTTGTATCATTATAAGTAGTTAAAACAAAGTTAAGATTATTTTGTTCACTATAATTATCTATCTTTTTTTGCATGAAATTTAAGATATCTTTAGCAAGATTGTAAGTTATTTCTTCATCTTTATTTCCTGTTAAAGTATATATTGCTTCTGATAGACCAACTATATGAAAAGCTAGGGTACCATGTTTTAATAGTTTTCTTAATCTATCTTTATCCTTTAATTTTTCTCCATCATGCCAAGTACCTAGCTGATATAAAGTAGGAAAGTGAAGAATAGTTTTATCTACTTGTAGTTCAAATCTCTCTAAAAGGGCATCTTTCGCTTGCTTTAGTACTTTTTCTAGTTCTTGGTAGAATAATCTATAATCAGTCTCTTTGGTCTTTGTATTCTTGCTTTTAAGGGCTATTCTAACTAGATTAATAGATATACAAGATATATTGCCTTTACCACCAACCATCTTTTTATCGATAGTGGTATTATCTTCTATAACTCTTAGAGAATTGTAACCATAGTTAACCCTTTCTTTAATAGCTTTATTAAAAGAAGCATCTTTATTAATAAAATACAGGTTAGAGTAGTTAAGCATAGTAGTAGCAATCTCTTCAGTCATTTCTCCTTGATAGTAATATTCTATATATTTATTATTTACTAGTGATTTTATTATTAACTTATTAGTTTTAAAGTTTATTGCTAAGGGAAAAGTTATAGTCTTAAAGAAAGTCTTTAAAGAAATAGTAAAGTTCTTTTCACACTTCATTTTAGCTTTCTTAATAATAGTAGATATTGCTAAATATAAAGGGGTATTATTATCTATAGCAAAGTAAGTGGGAGTTATATCAAATGATGTTATATTATCAATACCTGTTATAGTTAAATAGTTAGTTAAATAATTAGCATCTAAATATATATCAATATATTCTTTTAAGATAGATTTAAATTCCTTAAGTAAGATACTTTCTAATACTAAGTCAAAATTAATTAACGAGATACTTTGATACACTTCTTTACTAAGACTATCTAGATATAGTTTAATTCTATTTAGATAGGTACTAATTTTGTCTATAGAATTTAACTCTTTGGCAAAATCAGTATCAAGAGTAGCAAGCTCAATAAGGTCTACATCACAAGTAGCTATCATACCAAATGGTATAGTTTCTATAGAATGTAAGTTAAATATTCCGGCATCTTGGCATCTTACTGTTTTAGTATCTAATAAATAAGCTTTAGCAAATTCTGATGAGATAGTTTCTCCAAACTGTAATAGAAATGAATTAGGACGTTCTTTTAGATTATCATCAATATTATCTAGACCTAGTCTTTCTATAGCTTTTAAGAACTTGTGTTGCTGTTTCATAACAAAAGCAGATCTTGAAGCATTTCTATGTTCTCTATAAGTAGAAAAGGCAACATAAACATCTTCAAAGTTATTCTCTTTTAAAACTTCTTCAATTAAATCTTGAATATTTTCAATATTTATTGTTTTTCTATCTTTATATTCTTTTTCTATCTTTTTAAGTACTTTAGAATATACTTTATTAACATCTTCATCCCTATAGGGTATATCTAGTGAATGAAAGGCTTTTTGAATAGCAAGAGCTATTTTTTCTCCTTGGAAACTAGTTCTTTGACCACTTCTTTTGACAACTGTTAAAGTGTCAAATGTTGACATATTTATCATATATAATTTACACTCCCTTTTTTCTATATTAATTATACTTATAAATGCCTATAAAATCAATGATTTGAAAAAATGCTCAAAAAAAACATTTTAAAAAAATAATATATATTTTCTTTAAAAGTCTTATAAATAAAGGATAAAAGCAAAAATATGCTCAAAAGACATAAAATATTTTTTTTGATAAAAAGTATGTAAATCGAACAAAAATAAAAGTATGAAAATAATAAAAACTATTGCATTTAACTAAAAATAGTGAGTATAATCGAGTTGTCGAATGAATAAATAAGAAAACAAAGAGGTGTAAAAAATGGCAAAAGTTAAAGAGGTAAAAAAAGAAAGAAAGGAAAAGAAAAATAGATACAAAAATCCACCTATTAATATTATAAAAAAGAATGGGACTAAACAACCATTTGATGGTGAAAAAATAAGAAGTGCAATTGAAAAAAGTGCTGAAAGGGTAATGGTTGATTTAACTGATGAAGCTAAAGATGAAGTTGTTAATATTGTAATTGATTTATTAAAGAATCAAACTAGTGATGCTGAAGTTAGTCAAATTCATAACTGTGTAGAAGCAGCTTTAGAACAAGTTAATCCTTTAGTAGCTAAAAGTTATAGAGAGTATCGTAACTATAAGAATGATTTTGTACATATTTTAGATAAAGTTTATAAGAAAGCTCAAGCAATTAATTATATTGGAGATAAAGAAAACTCTAATACTGATAGTGCTTTAGTATCTACACAAAGAAGTTTGGTATATGGTAACTTAAATAAGGAATTATATAAGAAGTTTTTCTTAACAAAGGCAGAGATAGAAGCTTGTGATGATGGTTATATTTATGTTCATGATATGAGTGCTAGACGCGATACAATGAACTGTTGTTTATGTGATGTTGGTGCTGTTATGAGAGATGGCTTTGAAATGGGTAATTTATGGTATAATGAACCAAAGAGTCTTGATACTGCTTATGATGTTATGGGAGATGTAATTATCAATACAGCAGCTATGCAATATGGTGGTTTTACAGTACCAGAAGTTGATACTATTTTAACTCCATATGCTAAGAAAAGTTACAATAAGTATTATGATGAATATATGGAAATAACTAATAATGAAGACCCAGAAAAGGCTGAAGAATATGCTTGGAAGAAGACAAGACGTGAATGTGAACAAGGTTATCAAGGAATTGAATATAAATTAAATAGTGTTGGTTCTTCTCGTGGTGATTATCCATTTGTAACATTTACTTTTGGACATGAGGAAGATAGATTTGGTCAAATGATCAGTGAAGTAATTTTAAAAACTCATCAAAAAGGACAAGGAAAGCCAGGATATAGAAAGCCAACTTTATTCCCAAAATTAGTATTCCTATATGATAAAAATCTTCATGGTGAAGGTGGTAAGATGCATTATCTATTTGAAGATGCCCTAGATTGCAGTAGTAAGACAATGTATCCTGATTACTTATCATTAACAGGTGAAGGATATGTTCCTTCAATATTTAAGAAATATGGAAAGATTATTAGTCCGATGGGATGTCGTGCTTTCTTATCTCCTTGGTTTGAAAGAGGTGGAATGGAACCAGCTGATGAAGATGATCAACCTGTATTCATTGGAAGATTTAATATTGGAGCTATTTCTTTAAATTTACCAATGATTTTAGCTAAGTCTAGAGAAGAACAAAAAGATTTTTATGAAGTACTTGATTATTATCTAGAAATGATTCGTAAGATTCATATTCGTACTTATAACTATCTAGCTAAGAAGAAAGCATCTACTAATCCACTTGCTTACTGTGAGGGAGGCTTCTATGGAGGTAGATTAAAACCAAATGAGCCTATTGAACCAATCTTAAAATCATCTACTGCTTCTTTTGGAATAACGGCTTTAAATGAATTACAAGAGTTATATAATGGTAAGAGTTTAGTAGAAGATGGTGAATTTGCTCTTGAAGTTATGAGATATATTAATGATAAGACACAAGAGTTTAAAAAAGAGGATGGAATTTTATATGCCATTTATGGAACTCCAGCTGAAAGTTTATGTGGTACGCAAGTTGAACAATTTAGAAAGAAATATGGTATCATTAAAGGCGTATCTGATAGAGAATATGTTTCTAACAGTTTCCACTGTGGTGTTTGGGAAAACATTACCGGTATACAAAAACAAGATTTAGAAGGAAGATTCTGGGAGCTATTTAAAGGTGGCCGTATTCAGTATGTTCGTTATAATTTAAATTACAATAGAAAAGCGATGGAAACTTATGTTGAAAGAGCTATGGATAAAGGTTTCTATGAAGGAGTTAACTTATCACTTTCTTACTGTAATGTCTGTGGTCATGAGGAATTAGATATGGATACTTGTCCAAAATGTGGAAGTGATGATCTTACAAAGATTGATCGTATGAATGGATATTTATCATATTCAAGAGTACATGGTGATACGAGACTTAATCATGCTAAGATGGTAGAAATTTCAGAAAGGAAGAGTATGTAGATGAGATATCATAATGTAACAAAAGCTGATATGTTGAATGGTGAAGGATTACGAGTTGTATTATGGGTAAGTGGATGTTCTCATAAATGTCCAGGTTGCCAAAATGCTATTACGTGGAATCCTGATGATGGAGTAGAATTTGATGATGATACAATAAAAGAAATCTATCATGAGCTTGACCAAGATTGGTGTAGTGGATTAACTTTATCAGGAGGAGATCCACTCTTCCTTGGTAATAGAAAAGCGATAAGAGATTTAGTTATGAATGTTAAACAACTATATAAGGATAAAACTATTTGGAGTTATACCGGGTATACTTGGGAAGAATTAATTGCTCAAAGGGAAGTTGATAAAAATTTAGATGATATTTTAAATTGTATTGATGTCTTATTAGAAGGTAAATTTGTTATGAAACTTCATGATGATAGATTACATTATGTAGGTAGTAGTAATCAACGTATAATTGATGTTAAAAAAAGTATAGAAGAAGGAAAAGTTGTTCTATATATAGATAATAGTAATATAGGTGATAGTGATAAAGCAACTGTAGTACAGTGTGCAGTAAATAGTTAGGAGAAGTTATGAGAACAAGAGGATTTGAAGTAGTTAAAGGATATGAAGATAAGGATATACATTTACCAGTAAGAGGAACTAAACATGCTGCTGGTTATGATATAGAAGCAGCAGAGGATATAGTTATTCCTGTTTATGAAAAAGGAATTAAACCAACTTTAGTTCCTACAGGATTAAAAGCTTATTGTATGGATGATGAATGCATTTTCTTACTTAATAGAAGTAGTGGTCCAAAGAAAGGATTTGTTCTTGCTAATAGTGTTGGTTTAGTAGATTCTGATTATTATGGTAATGAAAATAATGATGGACATATTTATTTTGCTTTCTTTAACTGTGGTAAGGAAGAATTACATGTTAAGAAAGGTGATGTAATTGGTCAAGCAGTATTTGAAAAATATTTAACTATTGATAATGATATTGCTAAAGGAGTTAGAAATGGAGGATTTGGTTCTACCGATAAATAGACCGATTCTTTTTTTGTATTGAAAAAACATTAGCCTTTTATTTTAGACTAATGCTTTTATTTTATGTACCTGGTACTATATCATCAGGATCAGTAGGTTCTGTTGGATTAGTACTTCCAGTTATGGTAACTGTTATATTACCAGTTTCTTTAGTTTCACCATCATAACTAAATTTATATTTTAAAGTATAAGTACCTGGTGTTGATAGTGTAGAAGTTGATAATGATACACCACCTGGTCCTGTGATAGAGGATAATTTCCAGTTACTAGTTTTACTAGTTATATCATTACCATTTTCTGTTACAGTAACATAATCACTAATATCAGATATATCATATGAAGTAGTGCTGATTGTTTTGTAAGTTACTTTTAAAGTAGTACTTACTTTCTTTAATTCATAAGTAGCAGCATTACTCTTGACTCCATCATAACTCTTATAAGTAGCGATTACTTTATAAGTACCATATGGATTACTAGGATTAGTTACAGTGAATGATGTATTACTAGTAAATCCTAATAATGTATTGTTGAAATATACGTTATAACCAAATGTTCCATAAGAACTATTACTTGGTGGAGTAACAGCATTCCAAGAAAGACTAACGGAATTATTACTGCTATTATAGGTAGCTTTAAGATTAGTTGGTGCACTTAAATTACTTTCTTCTGTTTGCGTATTAGTAGGTTCACTACCTTTTTTAAAGTATTCATAAGTAACGGCACCAGAGTAGCCTGCACCAGCAATTCTAGCAGGATTACTTCCTACAACTACTCCTAATTTAACTACGCTATTAGGCATTTTAAATTCTTCTTTATTTTTTTCAAATACGGAATTGGCTATAGCTGTAAATAACTTATCTCTTTGAATTGTACATCTTAAGTTATGACAATATAGTCCTTGATTAACTAAATTTTTACTTGTATCTTTATAACCATACCACATACCAATAACTGTTTTAGTAGTATATCCAATTACCCATGAATCACGAATAGCATCATCACTCATGCCAAGAGTTTGTCTTGTTTTTTGGTCAAAGTTTGTAGTACCAGTTTTCATAGCAATTTTATCCATATTTCCAGTACCAATAAGAGTAACATCATCTAAGATACTGGTAATCATATAAGCAGTGGCATCACTCATTGCTTGTTTCTTAGTACCTTCATGTTTTTTCTCTTCACCTGTATCTCTAAAGATTACCTTACTAACTGAATAAGGCTCGTTATAGTATCCTCCATTTGAGAAAGCAGCATAAGCAGCAGCCATTTGTAAAGAGTTAACACCAGTAAAGGCTCCTAAAGAGTGTGCTTCATGAATTTTACCATTTTCTATTTCTGGTTCAATTCCAAGATTTTGGACAAATTCAATAATCTTTTTGTTATCTACTTGTTGGAAGGCTTTTAAAGCAGGGATATTTCTAGATAAAGACAAAGCTTTTCTCATAGTTATAGCTCCCATAAAGGTTCCATCCCAGTTATTAATTGATTTACCATTAGTATAAGAATAAGGTTCATCAATAAACATTTTATAATTTCCATTGTCATTATATCCATAGGTTGAAGCATTATTATATTCAATTAGTGGACCATAATCAAATAGTGGTTTTGCAGTAGAACCAGGTTGTCTTTTAATCTCATCACTAGTAGCAAGATTTAGTTCTTTAGCACCTTTTTTATTACGACCGGCTCCAATAGCAAGAATTTTACCAGTAGCACTATCTAGGACACTTACACCACTTTGAATAGTATCATTTGCCCAGGTATATGTTTCACCATTCATTACTTTGTCAACACCATCTTGTTTTGATCTATCTAAGTTAGTGTATACTTTCATAGAAACTGTGTATGGATCAGCTTTATACTTAGCAATACACTCATCTACTACAGTATCAATATATCCTTGATATTTAGATAAACCACTTTGAGCAGATACGTTATAATTTACTAAAGATTCAATAGAAATATCACTAGCCATTTTTCGCTCGTCACTTGTTATATAACCATGTCTTTCCATTAGATATAAAACAGTATTACGTCTTCTAGTAACTGATTTAATATTATCAGTATTAGTTGGTTTATATAAGTTAGGAGCTTTAAACATTCCTGCTAGAACAGAAGCTTCTGCTAAGTTTAAATCACCAATATCTTTGTTGAAATAAGCAAGAGCTGCTTGTTTAACTCCATAGATATTACCACCTAGGTTATGGTTATTTACATAAAACTCAATTATTTGTTCCTTGGTATAGTTCTTTTCAAGTTTAAATACTGCTAAATAAATATCAGTAAATTTTCTAATGATTCCTTTGATACCATGGTCATCAGCTGATGTAAACGAATTTTTAATAACTTGCATAGATAGAGTAGAAGCACCACCAGCATCACTGTGTCCCACTGCTTGTCCTAATGATGCCTTTAAAAATCTTGGAGCATCAAATCCGTTATGTTGAAAGAATCTTGAGTCTTCAGTAGCAACAATAGCATCTACTAATACTTCAGGTAGTTCATCATAAGTTACTTTTTCTCTCATTTCCGTTCCAAGTCGTTCAAATTCATTACCATCAATATCGTAAAGAACACTTGGTTCTTTCTCGTTTAACTGATTAACGTCAAACTTAGGGGCCTTAATAACTACATAAGCTAAGAATAAAATTCCAAGAAGCATGACTAATATACCTAAAGATAATATAACAATTATTATAATATTAAGTATTTTTTTCTGCTTTGGTTTATTTTTAACTTTATCTAGTAGTCTAGCAAGACCAACTATTATTAAAATACCTACTCCTAAGAAAACAGTTAATAACCAGCCTATAATAAAATAACTAATAATCATTAAGACTAAGAAGCATCCTAATAATATTAAGGTTAAATTACTATTAGACTTTTGTGTTGTCTTTTTTTTCATTTTTTACCTCCAAAATATTATCTATAATACTTAGATAATCTATTCTAGGCCGAAGGCCTTCTTTTAAAAGATATCCATGCTTTACAAAATAATCATGTGGAATAGATTTTTTTTCTTCCTTATTTATATAATCTTGTAAATCAGTATTCATTAGTATATAAGTTTCAGAAAGCGTTGTAAAGCGGACAATTAGAAAACCAATTCCCCCAGCATTTGAAATATTTTCTAAATGTTTAAGTTGGTGAAGATGAATATTAGCAAGAGGAAATGATGTTTTATTCTTTGTTTCCTTTGCTTCAAAGTCAATGTAATAGCCTTTATAAATACCATTATAGTCAGTAGTAGAAGGTTCCATATAAAAAGCCTCTTTAATAATTGCACTTTTTCCTTTAAAGTCTACTTTACTAACTCTTATCGGAGTAGGTTTTTTATAGATATAAGCTATATTCTTTTCCTTATAATAGTGGTTTGATTGATTTAAGTCATCTTCTAAGTTCATTCCACGATTTTTATAATTAATAAGATGGTTGTTTGTCTTTTTTATTCCACCAGGATAATTCATTTCATTCACCTAGTATATATTATATATCATTTCATTTGCTTTTTCTATCTTTTAAATATAAAAAAATAGGATTTACCTATTTTTTTTCTTCATTTGATATATTTTTATCTCTTGATTTTTCTTAGTAATAGGACTACAATGGTCAATCATTTCATTTACTAGTGGTATTTCACTAGAAATTAGACCAGTTAAAGTAGTGTATTTAGCTTCTAAGTTTAATATAGTAGCAAAACAAGATTTTTTTTCTTCTTCTAATCTAATATTAGTTTCATTTTTTCCTCTATAAAAGTATTTTTTATCTTCAAATTTTGAATATTCAAAAGAAACTTCATTCTTACCAAACCAGCAGATAACTTCACCATCATCTTCAATAGTTCTAATACGATATTTACTATTTCCTTTTTTATCTTTTATCATTCGCATAGAAAAGTTTATATTTTGGTTTTCTATATTACCAGTTTGAATATGATCAACTACATAATCATCATCATTTTGTCTTAGACTAATAGCAGTATCCTTTCCTTTGATACGAACTCTATTATTATCATCTTGTAAAAGCAGAACTTCCTCTTTTTTTCTACCTTTTCGCATAGTAATCCAACCGTCTTCCACAGTTATAGTTTTTCCTAACATAGAAAACAATTCTTTACTTTCTTCTTTTTTTAAAAAATTATCTAAACGAATCATTATATTTTTCGCTTCCATATATATTAACCCTCCCAAAGTAATATCAATTATAAATAGATTTTTTTTCTTTGTCAAATAAAGTAATACTTTGTCGAATTAGTTGTCTAATAATTAAAAAATATGTAGAATAAAATTGAGGTGAAACAGATGAAAAGTCAAGATGTAATTGTATGTTTAAATTCTATGATTGAAAATATTTCTATTGCTAAAAAAATTGATGTATTAATAAGGTTGAAACAATTGACAAATAAGTAGTTTTATTGCTAGAATATAGTATGTAAAGGGATTGGTGATAAATATGTATCAAAACAAAATTACACTTACACCACAAGAAATCTTAGAGAAAGATTTTAAGATTGATACTCGTGGATACAGATTAAAAGAAGTTGATGAATTCTTGGATATGATAATTTCTGACTATGAACAGTTTTATAAAATAATTGAAAATATGGAAAAAGAAAAAACGGAATTGTTAAAAGAAATTATGTCCTTAAAACAAGAATTACGAAATGTTTCAATGGATGCTGAAATAGCTAAAAATTCTAAATCAGATACAATGGAAATCACTAATTTGGATATTTTAAGAAGACTTAGCAATTTAGAAAAAGCAGTATTTGGTAAAGACAGTGAATAATACTTGGGCAAGTGCTAGGGTAACCTAGAGGAAAGTCCATGCTCGCACTATCTGTGATGATAGTAGTGTTCGTGCTTAGGGAAAAAATAACCTAAGGTAGATTTATTCTAACGGCAAAACTTTATCTAAAGGATTATCCCATGATAAAGTGATAACGTGCCACAGAAACGATACTTTTGGAAACGAAAGGGTGAAACGAGGTAAACCCCACGAGCGAGAAACCCAAATTTTGGTAGGGGAGTCTCCATGAAAGAAAGATAATGGATTGGAGGACTAGTAATAGTAGATAGATACTTGCCACCTAGTAATAGGTACAAAACATGGCTTATAAAGTATTATTATTTTGTTGGAACTGAGGTTGATTATGAAAGAATTAGGAGAACACTTAAAGGAAACTAGAATAAAACATGGTGTTAGTCTAGAAGAAGCAGCTAGTGATTTAAATGTTTCCACTGATCTGCTTGAAAATTTGGAAAGTGCTAACACTAAAGCTTTTAAAGATGTTTATGATATAAAAAAAATAATAAAAGAATATGCTAAGTACTTAGGACTTGATGAAGTAAAGGTCCAAGATGAATTTAATGATTTTTTATTTGAACATACTTCTAAGATTTCTTTAGATGATATAATGGAAGCTAAAAAGAAAAAAGAAGAAGATGAAGCAAAGAAAGAGAAAAAAATATCATCTCCTTATACAAAAGTATATAAGCAAAAGAAAAAGAAGTTACCTATAATAATAGGGATTATTATTTTTGCCTTTTTTGTTGTGATTGCGGTTTTATTAATTAAGGATAAAACTAAGAAGCCTATTATTAATAGTGAATTGAAAGGAAGTAGAAAATATGAATACACCAACCAAGTTAACTGTAGCTAGAATATTTATGACTATAGTCATGATTTTTATGTTACTATTTCCATTCTATGATGTTGGTATTAATATGCCTAATTTCTTAGTAGGTGGTGTTTATGTTAAGTTAGAATACTTAATTGCTGGAGTAATATTTGTAGTAGCAAGTGTTACTGATTTCCTAGATGGTTATTTAGCTAGAAAAAATAATGAAGTTACAGACCTTGGAAAGATGTTAGATGCTATTGCTGATAAAGTTTTAGTAAATAGTGCTTTAATTATTCTTGCTAGTAAAGGTTTTATTTTAACCCTTATTCCAGTTGTTATTATTTTTAGAGATACTGTTGTTGATGCTATGAAAATGGAAGCAGCAAGAAAAGGAAAAGTAGTGGCAGCTATTTCTAGTGGAAAGATTAAAACTGCTAGTATGATGGTAGGAGTTACTTTAACTTTCTTTTATAACTTACCATTTGAAATGATTAATATAAGAGTTAGTGATTTCTTCTTATATTTTGCTACTATTATGTCAGTTGTTTCTATGTGTGAGTATTATAAACTTAATAAAAATCTAATTTTATCAGCTAAGGAAAAAGCCTAATTTTTGGCTTTTTTTGTTTAAAATTGATAAATTCAGTGATTATTTTTAGGGAAAATAATAAATTCAAGTTAAAATAGTCCTGAAAATGGCAAATTATAACAAACGATTGTTCGAAAATTTATCTTGACATTTAAAAATTCTACTTATAAAATGGGTATATAGACATTTGCACGAGGAGGAAAATTTATGAGCAAAACACTAAAAAAAGATAATAAGGATTTAGACCAGATTTTAGCTGATATTGAAAAACAGTTTGGGAAGGGTTCAATTATGTGTCTTGGAGAGAATTCTCATATGAAAATTGATGTGGTATCTAGTGGTTGTCTATCACTTGATGTAGCATTAGGAGTAGGAGGTTATCCTAAAGGAAGAATAATTGAAATATATGGACCAGAATCTAGTGGAAAGACAACATTTGCCTTACAAGCTATTGCTGAAGTACAAAAGACGGGTGGAAGGGCAGCTTTCATTGATGCAGAACATGCTCTTGATCCTGATTATGCTAGAAGACTTGGTGTTAATACTAACGAGTTATTATTATCACAACCAGATACTGGGGAACAAGCTCTAGAAATATGTGAAGCACTAGTTAGAAGTGAAGCTATTAGTATTATTGTAATAGATTCAGTAGCAGCTTTAGTACCACAAGCAGAAATAGATGGAGAAATGGGAGACTCTCATGTTGGTTTACAAGCAAGACTAATGAGTCAAGCTTTAAGAAAATTATCGGGTACTATTAGTAAAACTAATACTATTGCTATTTTTATTAATCAGTTAAGAGAAAAAGTAGGAGTTATGTTTGGTAATCCTGAAACTACCCCAGGCGGACGTGCTTTAAAATTTTATTCTAGTATAAGATTAGACATTAGACGTAATGAACAAATTAAAATAGGTGATAAGATAGTTGGTAATAGAACTACTGTTAAAGTAGTTAAAAATAAAGTAGCTCCACCATTTAAGTCCGCTACTGTAGAAATAATGTATGGGGAAGGAGTATCTAAAGAAGGAGAATTAGTAGACCTTGGAGTAGAAGCTGGTATTATAGATAAAGCCGGAGCTTGGTTTTCTTATCAAGGAGAGAAACTAGGACAAGGTAAAGAAAATGTTAAATTACTTCTTAGAGATAATAAAGAATTAAAAGAAGAAATAGAAGCTAAAGTAAGAGATTTTTATGGAATAAGTTTGAATAAAGATAAAGAAAAAAAGGAAAAGAAATAGTATTTCTTCATTATAAATACATTTTCTTTTCTTGACATTCATTTTATTGCAACGTACAATAGAATTAGATTATAAGAAAAATTATAAATCTTAGTGGAGGTAAAAATGAATCAAATTATACTCTCCACTTTACTATTGTTAGTTGGACTGGTAATTGGTTTTGGGTTAACCATGTTAATTAATACATTAAGAAGAAATAATGCAACAAAGAAAATAGAAGAAATGTTAAGTGATGCTAATAAAAAAGCTGATCAATTAAAACGCGATTCTATAATGGAAGCAAAAGAAAAAAATTATCAATTAAAACAAGAAGTTGATAAAGAAATCAAAGAAAAAAAACAAGAATTAAAAGAGAATGAATTACGTTTAGAAAAACGTGAAAGTAGTATGGACAAAAGAGATGAAATTTGTCAAAAAAGAGAAGCTACTTTAGATGAGAGAGAAGAAAAATTAACCCAAAGACAAAAAGAAATTCAACAAGAACAAATTGAAGTGGAGAATTTAAAAAAAGAACAATTGGACTTATTAGAGAAAATATCTGGATTTAGTAAGGAAAAAGCTAAAGAAGTAGTAATGCAAAAAGTGAAAGAGTCAATGGCAAGAGAGGTTACTGTCTATATCAATGAAAAAGAAATGGAAGCTAAAATTACAGCTGAGAAAAAGGCTAAAGAGTTAATAGTTACTTCTATGCAAAGATATGCTGCTGATATTGCGAGTGACCAAACAGTTACGGTTGTATCACTACCTAATGAAGATATGAAGGGAAGACTAATTGGCCGAGAAGGTAGAAATATTAGAACAATTGAAGCAGTAACAGGAGTAGACTTAATTATTGATGATACTCCAGAAGCAGTAGTGTTATCAAGCTTTGATCCATTACGTAGAGAAATAGCTAGAGTTATGTTAGAAACTTTAATAAAAGATGGAAGAGTGCATCCTACTAGAATAGAAGAAGTATATGATAAAGTAGCTAAAGAAATGAAAGAACAAATAATGGATTACGGAAACGGTGCTTTGTTTGAACTTGGAGTAACTAAAATGAATCCTGAGTTAATTGAATTAGTAGGAAAACTTCATTTTAGAACTAGTTATGGTCAGAATGCTTTAAGTCATTCCTTAGAAGTGGCTGAACTTGCAGGTCTTATGGCTGCTGAGATTGGTGAAGATGTTAATCTTGCTAAAAGAGCAGGACTTTTACATGATATTGGTAAAGCAGTTGATCATGAAATTGAAGGAAGTCATGTAAGTATTGGTGTTGATCTTGCTAAGAAGTATGGTGAAGGAGAGGTAGTCATTAATGCTATTGCTTCTCATCATGGAGATACTGATTCAACTAGTGTTATAGCTAATTTAGTAGCGATAGCTGATGCTTTATCAGCATCTCGTCCAGGAGCTAGAAATGACTCGTTAGAAAACTATATAAGAAGATTAACAGAACTAGAAGCAGTAGCTTCAGATATAGAAGGCGTTTCTAAATCTTATGCTATGCAAGCAGGACGTGAATTAAGGGTAATTGTAGAGCCTGAAAAAGTTGATGACTTACAAGCTCACCGTATTGCTAGAGAAATAAAAGAAAAGATTGAAACAACTTTAAAATATCCAGGTACTATTAAAATAGCAGTTGTTCGTGAGACAAGAGCTTTAGAAGAAGCAAAATAAAAGTCAAGGAATTAGATTTTTTCCTTGACTTCTTTTTTTATATCTAAAATTATAGGTAGTAGAAGTGGTCTTCTTCCAGTAAGTTCATATACATAGCTAGATAAATCTTGACTAATAGTCGTTTTCAAATCACTAAAACTTACATGAGAATCATTTAACTTCTTGGTAATTAAATTACCAGCCATATTTTCAATTTTTCTTAAAAGTTCTTCATTTTCATTAACAAGAACAAATCCTCTTGTGGTAATATTGGGTTTAATTAATAGTTTTTTAGCTTGAAAATCAATATTAATAATTACTACTAAAATGCCATCATTAGCCATTATCTTACGATCGTGAATAACAGCACTTCCAACCTCACCAACTCTTGATCCATCTACATAAATAGGAGTATTAGGATAACTGTCTCCTTTACTAATCTTATGATTATTTAAAATAAGACTATCTCCATTTTTTAAGATAAAAGTATTTTCTTTTGGAATACCACAGTCTACTCCAAGTTCTGCATGTCTTTTAAGCATGCGATAGTCACCGTGGAATGGCATTAAATACTTAGGATTTAATAATCTAATCATTAATTTTAATTCTTCTTGATTAGCATGTCCTGATGTATGAAGACTATTAATAGTCATATTTGTAAAGACTTTAACACCTTTTAGATATAATTTGTTAATTGTTTTAGAAATACTTAAAGCATTTCCAGGGATTGCACTACTTGAAAATATTACAATGTCATCTGGTCTTAACTTAATTTGTTTATGTGTTCCATCTGCTATCCTTGATAAGGCAGCAAGTGGTTCTCCTTGAGATCCGGTACAAAGAATGGTTACTTCTCCTGGTTTTAAATTATTAGCTTCATCTGCACGAATTAGTAATTCTTTGTGATCAATATATCCACCTTTTATAGAAATATCAATATTGTTTTCCATAGATCTTCCAAATACACAAATTTTTCTATTATGTTTATAACAAGACTCAAATATATGCTTTAATCTATATATATTAGAAGCGAAAGTAGCTATAATAATTCTATTATACTTATACTTATCAAATATATCAGTTAAAGTGTCATCAACTCTTGATTCACTAATACTCATTCCTTCGTTTAAGGCATTAGTAGAATCACTTATTAATAAATCAACCCCTTGATGACCAATAGTAGCCATCTTATAAAGATCAGCCATAGGACCGATAGGTGTGAGATCAAACTTAAAGTCTCCTGTTGTTACGATAGTTCCATTAGGAGTTTTAACCACAATCCCATGTGAATCGGGGATAGAGTGGGTTGTTCTAATAAAATCTATTTCAAAGTATTTAAATTTAACAGTTGTTTGATCATTATATACATAAAGATTATCATAACGGATGTTACGATCTTTTAATTTCATATCAATTAATTCTTTTGCTTGATTTGGTGCATAAATAGCAGGTATATTTACCATTTGTAATAAGAATGGTATAGCTCCAATATGATCTTCATGACCATGGGTTATAAATAAAGCTTTAATTTTATCTTCGTTTTGTTTCAAAAAAGAATAGTCTGGTAATACATAATCTATTCCTAATAAATCTCCTGCAAAAGAAACACCAGCATCTAAAATAATAATTTCATCTTTATGCATGACGCAGTACATATTACGTCCAACTTCACCTAAGCCACCTAGAACAATAACCTTTGTTTCATCTGACTTATTCATTTTTTCTCCTTTCTTTGAAGTTAATAATAAGAAAGAACTAACCGACATAAATTATACTATATAAATGAATATTTGTCTAGCTTGACTTTTCAGAAAAAAAGTGGTATAATCTAGCCACAAATATGGGAGGAGTATAGCAAATGACTTAGGCTAAAACTCTTGCTATTTTAGGCGATTGGTGGTATAATATAGGCACCAATTGAGATTAGGGGGTAAAATTATGAAAGATAATCTAAAAAAAGTTGGAATGTTGTCATTAATAATAATGATGATTGGTTCATTTTTTTCAGGACTTGTATTAAATGTAGAAGCAACTTCTGTTCCAAAGTCTTTTACAGCAACTTCTGAAAAATATCTTGATGGTTATATTGCTGGATATCATTTTGGAAAGAAGAAAAATAGTGCCGGAGGATATGTTTATTGTAACAATATTCACAAAGGAACTCCACATGGTGAAAAAATGACACTTGTGGGACAAGCTCCAGCAGGTATTGCTTATATTTTATCTAATGGTTATCCAAGTAAGAGTATCACAGGAAATAGTGATTATGATTACTATATTACGCAAGCAGCTGTTTGGTGGTATTTAGATGATACAACTGGTTCTAATAACTTATCAAAAAGTTTTAAAACAACAGGTAGTGACCCACATGGGTTAAGAAAATATGTTAAGTCATTAGTTGCAGCAGCAAAAAAAGTAAAAAGTTACTCTACAGCTAGTCTTAAAGTTAATAATGCTAGTAGTGCTATGACTTTATCTAGTGACAAAAATTATTATGTTTCAAATAGTATTGGTGTAACTGCTAAATCTGTAAGTGGTAAATATAGTGTTTCTTTATCAGGAGCACCTAGTGGAACAAGAATTGTTAATGCTTCAACTTTGAGGGATGCTAGTTCTTTTGCTACTAATGAAAAATTTAAAGTAATGGTACCAGTATCTAGTGCTCAAAATTTAAAAACAACTATTACAGTAAATGTTAAAGCTACAGGTAAGGTTGATAAAGCTTATGAATATAAGTCATCTGATAGTTCAGTACAAAATGTTTATGGGAAAGCTTTATATCCAACAACTAGCAACTTATCAGCTAAAACTACACTTAATTTAGCAACAAGTAAAGTATCAATTACAAAGATTGATTCAAAAACTAAGCAAGGTTTAGCTGGAGCTACATTTGTTTTATATGATAACTCTGGTAAACAAATTACAACTTGGACATCAACAACAGGAGCTCATATAATTCAAAACTTACCAAATGGTACTTATACATTAAAAGAAACAAAAGCACCAGCTGGATATAAAATAAGTAAAGAATCAACAACCTTTACAATAAGTGATACTAATCGTGATGTAACAGTTAAAGTAGAAAATACAGCTTTAACTAAATTAGTAAACATTGTTAAGATTGATAAATCAACAGGTCAACCTCTTGCAGGGGCTCATTTAATAGTAAAAAATGAAAAAGGTGAAACAATAGCTGATTTCGTTAGTACAGAAGAACCTTATGTAATTAAGGATTTAGCTGATGGCAAATATAGTGTATATGAAGTAGAAGCACCTAATGGCTATAAAAAGTCAGAAGCAACTTATTATTTCACAATAAGTGATGGTAATACTGTTGCTAGCGTTACAGTTGAGAATGAAAAGGATGTGCCAGAGGAAGTAGTTGAGGTTCCTAACACAGGAAACAATGATACAGTAATTCCTATTGCTCTTGGTTCAACAGCTCTATTATCCGGTGTTGGTTTTGTATACTATAATGAAAAGAAGAAAAAACAACAATAATATATTATCTTCTAATATAGTTGCATTAATTAGTGCGATAGTAATTGTTATTGGTTTATTTCTAATATTTTATAATTTCATTAATAAAAAACGTTTAGTTGCTTATGATTATATCAATGAGCAACTAAACACTAATGTTGAAGTTAAAAATATTACATCAACGGATGAACCAGAAGAAAAAGAAGAAGAAGATAATACTGATAATGATTTAGAACATTATATAGGTTATTTGGAAATACCAAAAATAGGATTTAATAGGGGCTTTTATAATATTGCTTCTCCTAATAATACAGTTGAAAGTAATATTCAAGTTATTAATGGAAGTAAAATGCCAAATAAGAAAAATGGTAACCTAATTATTGCTGGTCACTCTGGAACTGGTTGGAAAGCTTTCTTTAATGACTTATATCAATTAAATATTGGAGATCAAGCTATTGTAACTTATAAAAATCGTAAGTATACATATCAAATTGAAAATATTTCTAAACAAGCAAAAACAGGTACTCTTACCATTAAGAGAAACAAAAATAAGACAACATTGACACTAATAACATGTACAAATAACGATAATACTACTCAGACCATTTATGTGGCTAGTCTAGTTAATGTATCATAAAAATAAAAGGGGGTGTTGGTGATGAGTCCAGTATCGTTAGACGAAAAATTAAAAATTATTTGGAGTGTGATATCCTCATCACCTCTATACCTAATATTCTTTGTGGCTATTGCTGTATTAGTTTTCTTATTTAGTACTACTAATAATGCTAATAAAAAACAAAGTAGAAAAACGTATTTACTAATTTATACAGCTTTCTTTATCTATCTTATTATTCAATATGGAGAAAGTTTCTCTACTTTAGTAGATTATGCTGTTAATCAAGTGTTTATTGGTTATTACTTTCCTAATATAGTAATATACATATGTATGCTTTTAATAGCAACTATCATTACTTTAGTAAGTATCTTTCATAAAAATATATCTAGAATAATTAAAGTGTTAAATTCAATTATTTATGGATTATTAATTTATTTCTTAATATTAATGTTAAGTATTGTTAATACGTTAAAAGTAGACGTATTTGATTTAAAAGAATTATATAGTAGTGATAAAGTTCGTAGTTTACTAGAATTTAGTATGTTTCTATTTGTAACTTGGGTGTTAGTCTTGGTAGTTTATCATTTCATTCGTAAATATCAAGAAAAGAAAAGAGAAGATACTAAAGAAGAATTTGTTAACTATAATGTTATTCATAACTTTGATGAAGAAAAAGTATTGTCACCTCGTAAAGAGTATACTTATTTTGAACAACCAAAAGTAGAATCACAAGAAGTAAAAGAAGAAAAGAAGGAAGAACCATTTACTATTGAGGAATATAAATTAATGTTAAAGGTTCTTAAAGAAGAAAAAATGAAGGAACAACAACAGGCTAGTGCATTAACAGAGTTAAATCGTTTATATCAAAGTATTGGAGAATAGAAAAAATCTATTCTTTTTTTTGCCATTGCTAGCATTAACTGTTAATTTAAGATATAATTAATATGGGAATGAGGGAAGAGAAGATGGATTTAGAAAATTTAAATAAAGAGCAAAAGAAAGCAGTATTATATAATGAAGGACCTCTTCTTATTCTAGCAGGAGCAGGTAGTGGTAAGACTAAAGTTTTAACTACTAAGATAGCATACTTAATTAAAGAAAAAAATATATCACCTTATGAAATACTTGCTATAACATTTACTAATAAAGCAGCTAAAGAGATGAAGGAAAGAGTAGAAAATTTAATTGGTGAAGAAGCTCGTTTTATTCAAATATCTACTTTTCATTCTTTTGGTCTTAAGCTATTAAGAGAAAACTGTAAAGCCTTAGGATATGATTCTAATTTCGTTATAATGGATAGTGATGATTCTTTAGTAATAGTTAAAAAAATAATGAAAGATTTAAATTATGACATAAAACAATTTAGTCCAAAAGCAGTTAAGAATAAAATAAGTAGTTGTAAAAATGAGTTGATGACACCTAATGATTATGAGAAGTATGTAGCAGGTGATTTTGATCAGATAATATTAGATGTTTATAGAAAATATGAAGAAAAATTAAAGAGTAGTAATGCTGTTGACTTTGATGACTTATTATTACTACCTATAAAACTATTTAGAAAACATAAAGATATTTTAGAAATGTATCAAAATAGATATAAGTATATTTTAATAGATGAGTATCAGGATACTAATGAAGCTCAATATATATTATCGAAAATGATAAGTGCCAAATATAAAAATATTTGTGTAGTAGGAGATGCAGATCAAGCAATATATGGTTTTAGAGGTGCTAATTATAAAAATATTTTAAACTTTGAAAAAGATTATTCTAATGCCTTGAGTATTAAACTAGAACAAAACTATAGATCTACTAAAAATATCTTGGATGCAGCTAACTGTGTTATTAAAAATAATCAGAGTAGAAAAGAAAAGAATCTTTGGTCAACTAAAGGTGATGGTGAGAAGGTTACTTATTATAGAGCTTATGATCAATTAGATGAAGCCCATCAAGTAGCTAGTTTTATAAAAAAGATACAAGATAGTGGTAAAAGTCTTAGTCAAGTAGCTATACTTTATAGAACTAATGCACAGTCACGTGTAATGGAAGAAGAATTACTAAAAGATAGTATTCCTTATCATATAGTAGGAGGTTTAAGTTTCTATTCAAGAAAAGAAATTAAAGACTTATTAGCATACTTAAAACTAATCTATAATGAAAAAGATGATGTTAGTTTCTTAAGAGTTATTAATACACCTAAAAGAGGAATAGGACTAAAGACTATTCAAGCTTTACAGACTAGAGCTGACATAAATAACTCTAGCTTATTTGATGCGATTGATGGTGGTAAAGAACAATCATTTAAAGATTTAATCTTATCACTAAAGAAAGTATCAGAAACGGTAAGTCTTACAGAGCTAATTGATAAAGTATTGGATGCTAGTGGAATTAGAAAAGAACTAGAAGCGGAAAAAAGTATAGAAGCTGAAGTTAGACTTGAAAACTTAAAAGAATTTAAATCAATTACCAAGGCTTTTGAAGAAAGATTAGGTCTAGTATCATTAGAAGACTTTTTATACGAAATAAGTTTAGTAAATGATAAAGATGAATATAGTGAAGCTAAGGATAAAGTAAGTTTAATGACAGTTCATTCTGTTAAAGGACTTGAGTTTGATATAGTATTTGTTATCGGACTTGAAGAAGGTATTTTTCCTCATATGAATAGTTTATATAGTAGTTATGATGTTGAGGAAGAAAGAAGACTTTGTTATGTTGCTATAACAAGAGCAAGAGAAAAATTATATCTATTTAATGCAAGGCGAAGAGTACTATTTGGTAATGAACAAATTAATCCACCAAGTAGATTCTTAGGAGAAATAGATAAAGATTTATTAGAAACTAATACGGTGGCAAGGAAAGAATCAGAAAAGAAGATAGATGTAAATAGTGTCTTAAGAGATGAAGAGATTGATTATCAAATAGGTGACTATGTTGTGCATGATCATTTTGGTAGAGGCAAGGTAGTAGATGTTACTAATTCATTAGTTACAGTTGCATTCCCAATACCATTTGGGGTTAAAAAACTATTAAAAAATCATAAAAGTTTAGCAAAAATTTAGGAGGGTTTAAAAATGGAAAATAGAATAAGACAAGGATATCAATTAGAGGTAAGTAAAAATTTAGTTCATCGTTTAGAAGGAAAATTAGTAAGTAATTGTGGAAATAGTGAAATTGAACTAAGTAAGAATGAACTATTGGCATTTAATAGATTTATTGTAGTTAAAGGAAATATATTAAATGCTAAGAAATTAACAATAGATTATTCATTAGATGAAGGCTTATTTACAGCAAAAATGAAAAAAACAGGGAAGAAAGGTAATGAGTATACTACTGCTTTAGTACAAAGTGAATCTTTAATCAATACACTTAATAATTTAAATGACTATTTAGCTTGGTATGGAAAAGATACAGAACAATCTATTGATAAAATTATGGCTAATTTAGATAAAGGATATAATTTAGTACTATTAAATAATGCTTGTAGTTTTATAAAAGCAGATAGTAACTACCAAAATCTATTAATAAGTAAAGCAGGAGAAAAAACAACTAGTATTTTTACTATGTTTCCTAGCATTATGAAAAAATTATCAGATAATGATACCATGATAATGGCTATTATGAAAGAAAATGATAAATATATTATTAAAGAAAAAGACTTTTTAACTGGCAAAGAGGAAAAAAGTAGAGGATATACTGATTTATTAGAAGGCTTAGTTATAACTGATAAAAATATAGAAAGAGAAAAGAAGGGAAGAAAAATTTATGCAAAAAACATTATTAGTAATGGCTGCAGGAATGGGTAGCCGATTCGGAGGACTTAAACAAATAGAACCAATGGGACCTAATGGAGAGTTTTTAATAGACTATTCAGTTTATGATGCAAAGTTAGCAGGATTTACTAAAATTGTCTTTATTATTAAAGAAGAAAATTATGACATATTTAAAGAAACAATAGGAAAAAGAGTAGAACCTTATATTGAAACAGAATATGTTTTTCAAGATGATTCTAATCTAAAAGAAAAATATAAAGATTTACAAACAAGAGTAAAACCACTTGGAACTGGGTATGCTATATTATGTGCAAAAGATAAAGTAAAAACACCATTTGCTATTATTAATGCAGATGACTTTTATGGAAGAGATGCTTATGTAGTAGCTAGTAAATACTTAGATAAAATTGACGATAAGCATTATGCTGTAGTAGGTTATAAAGTTGGTAAAACACTTAGTCCTAATGGGGCAGCTAAAAGAGGAATCTGTAAAGAAGAAAATGGTAAATTAAAAGATTTAATTGAGAGTAGTGTAGAGAAAATTGATGATAAAATAATTGCAAAACCATTAGATGGTGACACTGAGTTTACAGTAGAAGATGATTCACTAGTCTCAATGAATATGTTATTATTTACCCCAAAGATTTTTGACTATTTAGAAGAGAAATTAACAAAGTTTTTAGAGATTAATAAGAACGATTTATCTAAATGTGAATTTTTAATACCAGATGTAGTAAAAGATGCTATAAAAGAAGATAGGGTAGAAGTTGATTTATTAAGTACAAATGCTATTTGGCATGGAGTTACTTATAAAGAAGATAAAGAAGAAGTAGTTAAGGCAATAGATGAATTAATAAAAGAAAAAGTTTATCCAAATAAACTATGGTAAGGGAGAAAAATATGATACAAGAATCAATAGAGAGAATGAATGAATTAATAGATATCTTAAATGATGCTAATTATAACTATTATGTAAAAGATAATCCAACTATTACAGATCAGGAGTTTGATAAGTATCTAAGAGAATTAGAAACTATTGAGAAAAATCATCCAGATTGGAAAAGAAATGATTCTCCCACTTTACATGTTGGTGGAGAAGTAATAGATTCATTTAAAAAGATAGAACATACTATTCCTATGCTTTCTTTAGGTGATGTATTTAGTGAAGAAGAGATACTTGCTTTTCTAGAGCGGATAGAAGCTAATGGATTTCATCCGGAGTATGTTTGCGAATTAAAGATAGATGGTTTATCAGTTTCTCTTCATTATGAAGATGGTATTCTTGTATCAGCTTCTACTAGAGGTAATGGAGTAGTAGGAGAAGATATTACTCATAATGTTAAAACTATTAAAAGTATTCCTCTTAAATTGAAAGATGCTGTAACTATTGAAGTACGTGGCGAAATATTTATGAGTAAGGATACTTTAAAAAGACTAAATGAGGAAAGAAAAGAAAAGAATCTTCCTTTATTACAGAATACTAGAAATGCAGCCGCTGGTTCTATTAGACAATTAGATTCTAAGGTAGCTGCTAAACGTAATCTAGATGCTTTTTTGTATCATTTACCAAATCCTTTAGACTATGGAATTAAGACACATCATGAAGCTTTAGAATATTTTAATAAGCTAGGATTTAAAACTAATCCTAATAATAAAGTAGTTAAAAATATAGATGAAGTAATGTCATATATTCATGAAAAAGCAGCTATTAGAGATAGTCTTCCTTATGATATTGATGGTATTGTTATAAAAGTTGATTCTATTGAGACTCAACAAAAACTAGGTTATACTGCTAAGACACCTCGTTGGGCTATTGCATACAAATTCCCTGCCACCGAGGTATTAACTAAATTAAAGGATATTATCTTTACAGTAGGAAGAACTGGTCAAATAACTCCTAATGCTATTTTGGAACCAGTTATTGTAATGGGTAGTACTATTAGAAGAGCTACTCTTCATAATGATATGTATGTTAAAGAAAAAGGCTTAAAAATAGGAGATATAGTATCTATTAGAAAAGCAGGAGATGTAATTCCAGAAGTAGTAGAAGCTAAAAAAGAAAGAAGAAATGGTAATGAAAAAGACTTTGTAATGATTACTGAATGTCCTATCTGTGGTACTAAGTTAGTAAAAAAAGATGAGCAAGTTGATTATTACTGTCCTAATAAACTATGTCCTGCAAGACATGTTGAGAGTTTTATTCACTTTGTTTCAAAAGGAGCAATGAATATTCAAGGACTAGGTGACCAGATAATGGAAGACCTTTATAATTTTAATTTTATAAGAGATATTAGTGATATATATTTATTAAAGAATCATAAAGATGACTTAGTAAACTTAGAAGGATACGGAGAAAAATCTATTAGTAAACTACTTGAGTCAATAGAAGAAAGTAAGAAAAACTCCCTAGAAAGATTACTGTTTGGGTTAGGTATTCCTCATGTAGGAAAAGAAAAAGCTAAGATATTAGCAGAGAAGTTTGAAACTATAGATGGATTATCTAAAGCAACTCTAGAGGAATTAATAGATATTGATGATATTGGTTCCATTATTGCTAGTTGTGTGGTAGAATATTTTAGCGACTCTACTAATTTAGAATTAATTAATAAATTAAAAGAATTAGGACTTAATATGAAGTATCTTGGTAAGAAGAAAGTGTTAGATGAAAACTTTGCTGGTAAAAGATTTGTTTTAACAGGAACATTAAAGGAATTAACTAGAGATGTAGCAAAAGAATATATTGTTACTAGAGGTGGAAAATGTATAGAAAGTGTTTCATCTAAAACTGATGTAGTAATAGTAGGAGAAAATCCAGGTAGTAAATATGATAAAGCTAAATTACTTGGTATTCCTATTTGGAGTGAACAAGATTTCTTAGATAAGTTAAGAAAGGAAAATGAGTAGTATGGGATTAAAACTTGAAAATGATAATCACAGTGGTTTTGATGATAGTAATTATGTAACTATTGATGAAGAAAAGAAGTTAAAGAAAAAGTTTACTATTATCATGATAGTCGCTTTAGTATTAGGTACTCTTATATTTATAGATATTTTAGTAGCAAATTATACTAGTGTAGGACCATTTCTTGCAGTTAAAGTAAAAACTCATAATGATGGTGGAACTAAAGAATATTATGGATTAGGATATAAAGTTATCAAATATCGTGTTAAAGATGGAAGAAATACTACAGTGGTAGGTAGCTGGACACTTAAGTATGATCCAACAACTAAGGCTACTACCGTAGAAGAGTTAGGTATTTCTTTTAGAAATAATACAAAGGAAGCATTGAAGGATTCTTATAAACAGTTCTTTATAGTGACTGGTAAGATAGATTCTATTGATAAGACTAATAAGAAAGTAGTCCTTATCTATGAAGATAAAGATGGTGGTAATTATACTACAAAGGCAGAGTTTTACTTGAAAAACATATCTAAGTTAAAAAAATATAGTAAAGGTGATACTATAACTATAAGTGGAACTTTTACTAAGTATACTCCTAAGAAAAATAATATAGTAAGAACTCTTTCTTTCAATAATGGTACAATTATTTAATTTTGATTAAAATTAGTTGAATAACCACTCAAAGTTTGGTAAACTAAGTCTATAAGATAAGGAAAGTAGGTGCTAGCCATGTTGTCAAGTAATATGCCAAGTTTACAATTAGTTAACATGGGGGGGGGGCAATTTAGACAGTAATACTACTC
>OHBM01000175.1_pt1 | contig 51349 bp, 41 predicted proteins | sample 1577251 | NCBI WGS metagenome assembly OHBM01 (sample SAMEA3541557, study PRJEB24748) | human gut metagenome | biome: human gut; feature: human-associated habitat; material: faeces | place: China | collected 2012 | reverse complement strand
CGCGAGCTGGGTTCAGAACGTCGTGAGACAGTTCGGTCCCTATCTGTCGTGGGCGCAGGATATTTGAGGAGCTCTGTCCTTAGTACGAGAGGACCGGGATGGACGTACCTCTGGTGCACCAGTTGTCATGCCAATGGCACGGCTGGGCAGCTATGTACGGAACGGATAAACGCTGAAAGCATCTAAGCGTGAAGCCGACTCCAAGATTAGATATCCCATCGTATAACGAGTAAGACCCCTTGAAGACTACGAGGTTGATAGGCTGCGTGTGTAAGTGCCGTGAGGCATTCAGCTTGGCAGTACTAATAGGTCGAGGGCTTGACCACAAGATTTCTTTGGTCAGCTGTGTAGTATATACTTTAACCCGATTGGTCATTCCAATATGAATTTAACTAATCTTTCTCCTTAATCCCCTTCCTTTATTCAGTTTTCAGGGTGTTTACCCTTTTATATACACCGAGTAATCGGTGGTTCATTTGAGCTTTTAGCACCACATAATGTGGTGCTTTTTTTGTTTATATTTCACAAAAAATGAAGGAATATTTTATAACCAAATATTGAAATAGTATTGATTATAATTACTGTATATGGTACACTGATAACAGTTCTAAAAACTATGATGTAAATTTGGATGGTACAGCACATTGATACAGAAGATGATATAGGGGGATAAACAATGAAAAAATTATTATCAATCATACTCGTTGGAATTTTGGCGGTTTCATCTTTCATTTTAACAACATTTGCTGCTGAAAATGAAAAGTCCGAAACTGAAATAGAGCGTGAGAAACTTGGCTGGCTTCTTGACGCATTTAAAATTCTCAACACAAACATTGGTGAGGCGAGAATCTATAACTGTGTTGCAGGTGATACATATAATGATGCATACAATCTTTATAATCAGGACGAACTTGCAACAGCCGAGGAATATAAAAATATGAAGGACAAGCTGTATAGTGCCGCTTATAACCTTCATGTTGATGTTGCATATGCTAAAACTGCTTACGATAATGCCTGTAAGGAACAGAATTATAACAACTGGTATTCTGATGAGCAATGGAACGAATTTAAGAATAAGCTTGCTGATTTGAAAACCGTCTTAGAGCCGTATATCGCAGGCACTAATGATTACGATGTTTGGGCTATTACAAATGCCTACAACGAACTTCTTGCTGTGTACAACAAGATGACGAATGCCTATACTTTAAAAGGTGATGTGAACAAAGACGGTGTTGTTAATGTTGTCGATGCTACCTTTATTCAGAAATATATTGCCCATGAGGTTGAATTTACAGGTGCGCAGAAGATGTTAACAAATGTAGCAAAGTATGAAAGCAATATATCGGTTATTGCCGCTACTGATTTACAAAAATTTATTGTTGGTCTTAATGGCGACTTTGGAAACAATCATATTTTCCTTGACGAGCAGGATGGTATACAGTATTTTGATGATACAATGCGTTGGTATGCTTACGGTAACTATAATATTTCTCCAAGGTATCCGTACATTACCTATGGTCCGTATGTTAAAAATGAGCATACAGACTTTTTCGTAGTCGGTTATTACGATATGATGTGTAAAGAACACGGCTATACAAAATAATTTCTTCAGATTAAAATTGAAAATATAAAATCGGCGGAAGTAATGCACAAACACATTGCTTCCGCTGTTTTTGATTGGTCTTTAGTGCCATCCGAATATAGTACATCTCAGGATTAAAGTTGTTCCTTATCTTTACTGTCTTCTCGAACATGGTGCGATGCTACACCGCTGATGTAGGGATAGAGTTCTTCGTATGAATCAGCCTCGGAGGGATTTTTGACTGCGGTGGGGATTAGCCCTGTACAATCCTGATTTGAACAGGTGTTAAGCTCTAAATCACTTGGTGTTAAAATCTTTTTGTAATCGGGTACTTTGCGTTTCATCTGCACACTTCCTTTGTAAAAGTGTGTGCGGATAGATTGAATTTATGCGTTTTACATAATGATTTTGCAAAATAAAAGGCAGTACAAGGATGTACTGCCTAAAGTGTGATATTACAGCATATTTATTTTTCGTTTAGATTTTACAATCTAAATAATTGGTAAACACGGTTCGCCGCTACAATTGCGGATGTATATTGTTGTTTTTAGATAATTTTACTTCTTAAAGAGTATCAGATTTTACTGCGTTTTTTGGAAATTTAGCAGTAACAATAAATGCTATAATTATCAAAATGTGCAGTATAATGTGATACATATCAGGGACATACTTTCCTTCTATGCTTATAAGTGAAATGCAATCTTTAAAATAGGCTATTTTGTTATCAATATTTCCCATGAAACCATTTCCGAATATTGTATACCATTCGTGGCTTAGAAATTGAGTGACAAACCACATTCCGAGCCATATCAGATGAAGTATTTTACCAATTTTCTTAGTAAAAAGCATTAGCAAAAATGTAGCAATTGGGATTAACATAAATATCCACTCATCTTTAAAAGAACCCTCGACTAAATACTTATCTCCTATTTTTATTCCAATCATTGCAAGAAAGTACCAAAACAATAAAATGATATTACTGATTAAAACACTTTTTTTCATGATTATCGACTCCTCATTTTCGGCTAAATCATATTAGAAAGCTCCAATGCTTATGTAACTGCTTGCAAAAAGCGTTGCAATGTTACGCTCGGGCATTAAATGTTATTTATTAGTTAAACTGTCTTCACGAATGATTAATAATAAGTTTCTTGATTTTAAACACATCGCCGTCCATAACCTTATATGTACTGCGGAGTTCGCCGTCAATCTCGGGGGAAATGCTCTGGTGAATGTACAGACTGTCGATACCGAAATCAGCCGCACCGCCGATATCGCTGATATAGTCGTTGCCAATCATAATTGATTCGCTCTTTTCAAGTCCGTAACGGTCAAAAAGTGTTTTGAAATATTTTTCGTCAGGCTTAGAACATTCTTCATCGGAGCTGATGCAAATGCCGTCAAAATATTTTGTGAGATCAAACATATTCAGCTCGTTTTCTGTGAAAGAACGCTGTGCGTTTGAGAGAAGATAAATCTTTTTGCCGTTTGCTTTGAGCGTGTTGAGAAGGTCGATTACACCGTCATAAAGCTTGATGTACTTTGTTGAGTAGCAACGGAATGCCTCGGCAATAAAAAGCACCTCGGCTTTTGTAACTTTAACTCCCTTTTGTGTAAATAGCTTGCGGAAAACCTTTTCAATTTTGATGTCAACAACTTTTGTATCGGGAGATTTTTTGAGAACAGCCTTTTTTTCAGCCTGAACAAGTCTGCCGTACTCCTCGTTAAGTTCATCATAGGTGTAGTGCGCACCCTTGTAGGCATAGAGAATGGCAATTTTCTTCCACAAATCATCGTTCCATTCATCTGTGTTGATGTCGATAAGAGTGCCGTATAAGTCAAAAATGTAATTATTGTACATTTTTTGTCCTCCTCAATAAAATTTCAACTTTTATACTGCTATTGTACCAATTTTTTATCCTGATTGCAATAGCAGAATTTTTGTGTTATACTGAAGAAAACAGTATTTAATCGCATTTTTGTTTTTTAAAATTACGGGGTGAATTTATGACCAAAAAAGAAATTGCCGTGAACGCTGTTCAGGCTTTGAAAAAAGAATATCCCGACGCAATATGTTCGCTTGTCTACACAGATCCGTTGCAGCTGCTCATTGCAACAAGGCTTGCCGCTCAATGCACGGACGCAAGGGTCAATATGGTAACTCCTGCGTTGTTTGAAAGATTCAAAACTGCTCAGGATTTTGCCGACTCAACTCCCGAAGAAGTTGCAGAGTACATAAAAAGCTGCGGACTTTATAAGACCAAATCAAAAGATATTGTCGAAATGGCAAGGATGCTTTGTGACGATTTCGGCGGTGTTGTTCCCGATAATATTGACGATTTAACGAAACTCCCCGGTATCGGCAGAAAAACCGCAAATCTTGTGTGTGGTGACATTTTCGGTCAGCCTGCGGTTGTGGTTGATACACATTGCATACGCATTACAAAAAGGCTCGGACTTCACGATTTAAAAGATCAGAAAAAGATTGAATTTGCATTGCGTGAGCTTTTGCCTCCCGATGAAAGCAACGACTTTTGTCACCGACTTGTTCTGCACGGCAGAGCAGTCTGCACCGCAAGAAAGGCAAAATGCGAAGAATGCTGTATGAACGGATTTTGCCCGAAAAAAATCTGACAGAGGGATTTGTATGGATAAGATGAAAGATATTAAGCTGATTGCACTTGACCTTGACGGCACAACCCTTGCCGACAGCGACACCTTGAGCAAACGAACGCAAACTGCCATTGAATCTGCCATCAAAAGCGGAATAACCGTTGTTGCGGCAAGCGGCAGACCGTTCGTTATGATGCCCGACAGCGTGATGAACATTGTCGGTCTGGACTATGCGATTACCTCGAACGGTGCAGTAATAAGCAAGTGCGGTAAAACGGTTCACCGTTCGCTGATTTTACCCGATGATGTGTTGAAAATTCTCGGCGCTGTGCGTAATGACGATGTTATCCTTGAGGGATTTATTGACGGATTCACATATGCCGATGTCAGATATGTGCATAGACCGCTTGACTACGGCTGTGAGCCTGAATATTTTGAATACACCCGTTCATGCCACGGCAAGATTGTCGATATGAGAAGCTTTTTGAGCAAGCATAGAAATGAGCTTGACCTCATCAGCATTATAAGTACGGACGAAAAACTTCGCAACAGGCTGTGGAGCAGTATCGAAAAGGCTTGCAACAGCGTTGAAATTACGACTTCAACCGACCATTTTGTTGAGATTATGTCGGCAGAGGCATCAAAGGCGAAGGCACTCCTGCGTTTGTGTGACTTTTTGAATATCGGCATGGAAAATGTCTGCGCCTGCGGAAATGCAGATAATGATGCCGACATGATTGCCGAGTCGGGACTCGGTGCGGCTGTTGAAAACGCAAGTCAAAAATGCCTTGACCGTGCCGATATCGTAATCCCGTCAAATAATAACGATGGTGTTGCACAATTGATTGAGAAAATTCTTAAAAATTGAAAGTTGAAAATTGAAAATGGAAAATTGCGGTCGGGAAGATAGTTTGTTTGTGAAATAGATTTTCAGTCCCGACTTGATAAATAAAATTTGTTTAATATATATGTTTTAATGAGATAAAAACGGCGTATCGTCCGTAGGGGAGAACCGTGTTCTCCCACCAAGTAATCGTACAATTTGTATGTTAAAACTAATTTTATAAATATCGCAAAATAGTTGTTATACTGTAGCGGCGATCAGTGATCGCCAATCGTTTTGTGTGTAAACACAAAACGAATAGGCAATGCATTGTGACTATATTGCAGACAGGCGTTCATTGGACACCCGCCTTGATGATACATTTTGTTAAACGCATATGTTTTGATGAGATGAAAACGGTGTATTGCCACCATTAACCATTATATGAAAAATTTCAAAACGGAGGTTTGTAATGTGCTTATATAAAAGTTTGCTTAAATCCACACAAAACACCAGAGATTTGGGCGGTTACAATACTTCTGACGGCGATATTACGAAGAAATTTTCGTTAATAAGAAGTGACGAACAGCTTAACGCAAGCAAACAGGATAGTTCGTTTTTGTTGGCTCATAAAATTACAACGGTAATAGATTTGCGTACTGCCGATGATCTTCTCAATAAACCGAACAGCCTTGCTTGTGTCAGCGGCTTAAATTATTATAACTATCCCATAGTTGAGGGCAGTGCCGTGCCAAATTCAGCGAAAGAAGTTCCGAACAGTTACCTAAAAATAGCCGTTTCGCCGGGTATGAAAAATGTTTTTGAATGTATTGCCAATGCGCCGAACGGTGTCATTTTTAATTGTTCGGCTGGCAAGGACAGAAGCGGTGTTGTTTCGGCGATTTTGCTTTTACACGCAGGTGTGTCTGATGATGACATTGTTGAAAACTATGTTTTGACGAAACATTACATACGGAAAAAACTTGATTATCTCCGTGAAAATACTGATTTGAATATGAATATAGTCACGCCTTGCGAGGATTATATGAGAAAATTTTTGAAAAAATTTTGTGACGAATTTGGAAACACGGAAAAATATTTTACAAGGCTTGGTTTAAGTCAGAAAGATATTATTAAAATTAAGGCAAAGTTGTTGAAATGAACGATATAAAATTCTACGAAATTCAAAGAACTTCCATACGCATAAAAACACTTTTTATAAATAAAAAACAGTCGGGAAGACATTGTTTTGCATTTTGCAAACTGTCTTCCCGACTTTCATTTTCCATTTTCAACTTTTCATTTTCAATTTTTTAAGCATTTCCTCATGGTCGGCTTTAAGTGCTTTGATAAGCGTCAGACTGTCCCAGTCTTTGCTTGTGGGAGTGATAACAGCCTTGAGTGGAATCCGTCCGACACCGCATTTATTCAGCGCTCTGATTAGCGAATCAATTGTTTTATTCGTGAAATTGTGCATGACAATCATTTCTTCGTCAAAGCCGTCACCGTCAAACTTTTCTGCCACAGGCTCAACGCCTTTAATACCTGCAAGGTAGCCGATAGGCTGATTGAAATCTTCTTTTTCAACCTTTTTAACCTGGATTTTCAACGGCATAAGTGCAAACTTTGCCTTGCGAAATCTTTCGTCCGAAAAGTTGTAAAACATAGCAAGTTCTTTCATATCTTCACCGTTAATCCGTATCAAGCTTGAGAACCGCCATAAATGCCTCCTGCGGAACTTCAACAGAACCGAGCTGGCGCATACGCTTTTTACCTTCTTTTTGCTTTTCAAGAAGCTTTTTCTTACGGGAAATATCACCGCCGTAGCACTTGGCAAGTACATCCTTACGCATAGCCTTTACGGTTTCTCTGGCAATAATTTTACCGCCGATGCAAGCCTGAATCGGAATTTCAAAGAGCTGTCTCGGAATCTTTTCCTTTAACTTCTCAGCCATCTTTCTTGCCCTTGAATATGCCTTGTCGGCGTGAATAATGAACGAAAGTGCATCGACAACCTCGCCGTTAAGCATAATATCGAGCTTAACAAGGTTGCTCTGAACATATTCTTTAAGCTCATAGTCGAATGATGCATAACCTCTTGTGCGTGATTTGAGCGTGTCGAAAAAGTCGTAGATTATTTCGGCAAGCGGAAGTACATAGTGTAAATCAACACGGTCGGCATCAATATACTGCATATCGACAAAAGTTCCTCGTCTGTCCTGACAAAGCTCCATAATATTGCCGACATATTCCTTAGGTGCATAGATGTGAGCGTCTGTTACAGGCTCTTCCGCCATTTGAATAAGTGACGGATCGGGGTAGTTTGTCGGGTTGTCAATCATCTCAACCGTGCCGTCTGTGCGTGTGATTCTGTAAATTACACTCGGTGCGGTTGTGATGAGGTCAAGCTGATATTCTCTTTCAAGTCGCTCCTGAATGATTTCCATGTGGAGCAGTCCCAAAAATCCGCAACGGAAACCGAATCCGAGGGCAACCGATGTTTCGGGATCAAACGAAAGAGCCGCATCGTTAAGCTGAAGCTTTTCAAGCGCATCTTTAAGGTCGCCGTATCTTGCGCCGTCAACAGGGTAGATACCGCAGAAAACCATAGGCTGTGCCTCACGGTAGCCGGGGAGCGGTTCTTCTGCGGGATTTGATGTGAGTGTAACCGTGTCGCCGACCTTTGCGTCTGCAAGAGTCTTGATTGAACCCGTGATGTAGCCAACCTCGCCTGCATAAAGACCGTCTGTCTTTTCGGGAGCGGTTGCGTGCATAAGTCCGCACTCAACAACATTGAACACACTGCCTGTTGCCATAAGTTTGAATTCATCGCCCGGGTGAATCTGTCCCTCTTTGAGTCTTACATATATAATTACGCCCTTGTAGCTGTCGTAGTAGCTGTCAAAAATTAATGCACGCAGAGGAGCGTTGATGTCGCCCGTCGGAGCAGGAATATCGTGAACAACCTTTTCAAGAACTGCGTGAATGTTGATTCCTGCCTTTGCGGAAATTTTCGGAGCATCCTCGGCAGGAATACCGATTACATCTTCGATTTCCTGAATAACCCTGTCGGGGTCGGCACTCGGCAAATCAATTTTGTTGACAACGGGAACAATTTCAAGTCCGCTGTCAACGGCAAGATATGTGTTTGCAAGAGTCTGTGCCTCAATGCCCTGTGATGCGTCAACAACAAGAATAGCGCCCTCACAAGCCGCCAGTGAACGGGAAACCTCGTAGTTAAAGTCAACATGACCGGGGGTGTCGATGAGGTTAAAAAGATATTCTTCCCCGTCATCGGCTTTGTAGATAACGCTAACCGCCCTCGCCTTGATTGTAATGCCACGCTCACGCTCAAGATCCATGTCATCAAGCAGCTGCGCCTCCATATCCCTTTCGGAAACGGAGTTGGTCTGCTCAAGAATTCTGTCCGCAAGCGTACTCTTGCCGTGGTCAATGTGAGCAATAATGCTGAAATTTCTTATTTTATCCTGTGGAAAAGACAATGTTAATCACCTTTTTCTTTAATGTCTTTTTTGTACTTTATTTTAATCTGTATTTAGATTTAAATCCGAGCAACGCTCTGCTTTGCTTGCAAGGAGCAGAGCTTGCGACAGATTGCAATCAGCACAAAGGAGCGTCAGCTCCTCGTGAGTTTGGTTGTGGATTATTTCACGGCTAAACTCACGGATATTTCACGCTTCTAAAAGATGTGTGAAATATCTGTACTTAGATTATAACAATTTTAACGAATAAAGCAAGCAAATTTAAAGCGTTCGCAATGTGCTTGTAAACGATACAATTTGCGAAATGCTGTTGTATGATAAATTATATCATACACTAACCTCTTCTACAAGCAAAAAATCGTTGCAGTATGCGGTTTTCGGTGCTATACTTGGCTTGTATGAAATTGCTTTGTCAAAAGGAGAAATTGGTATGACAAAAGGTGAAATTGCTAAGAATAATTTTATGCAGGGCTACAACTGCGCTCAGGCTGTATTGCTTGCATTTTGTGACGATTTGGGATTTGATGAACAGACTGCTCTTATGCTTGCATCGCCGTTTGGCGGCGGAATAGGCAGAATGCGTGAGGTCTGCGGTACTGTTACGGGAATGTATATGGCTTTAGGTCTTGCAAGGGGTTACAGTGACAGCAAGGATAATGCCGACAAAAAGCGTGTCTACACCGAGGTTCAGCAGCTTGCCGAAAGGTTCAAAGAGGACAACGGTTCAATCATTTGCCGTGACCTTCTCGGCATGAGAGCAAAGGCAAAGGATACCCCGACTCCGTCTGAGAGAACAGAAAAATATTATGCCGCCCGTCCGTGTCCTGAATTGTGCAGATATGCAGCGGATTTGCTTGATGAATACTTAAAGAATAAAAAAGGCTGAGGAGCGTTGCTTTGATTTGAAACTTATGTCTGCAAACAGTTGAATTTGGGAGTAAATTGTGATAAAATGTTTAAAATAGGGCATTAGTCTAATGCGGTTAATTTTGAAAATTACCTTGAAAGGGGAATTGTGATATGTGCGGCATAGCCGGCTTTATGGGACAGGTTGAAAACAGAGCCGATGTCATCAGAAATATGACAGAGGTTATCACTCACCGTGGTCCCGACTCGGACGGATTTTTTACGGACGACAATATTTCCATGGGATTTCGCAGACTTTCCATTATTGACCTCGGTGCAGGTCATCAGCCTATATACAATGAGGATAAAAGCCTTGTTCTCACATTCAACGGTGAAATTTATAACTACAAGGATTTGAGAAAAGAACTTATCGCAAAAGGTCATAAGTTCTATACAGATACAGACAGTGAAGTGCTTGTTCACGGCTTTGAAGAGTGGAAAGAAGATATGCTCCCAAAACTCCGTGGTATGTTCGGCTTTGCTATTTACAACACAAAGGATAATTCACTTTTTATTGCCCGTGACTTTTTCGGCATTAAGCCGATGCACTACACTCAGATAGGCAATGACTTTGTCTATGCAAGTGAGATCAAGAGTATTCTTGAATATCCTAAGTTTGAAAAGAAATTCAACAGAAAGGCACTTGACTCGTACCTTTCCTTCCAGTATGCAGTTCCGCCCGAAACTTTCTTTGAGGGTGTTTACTGCCTTATGCCCGGTCACTATCTCTGGTACAAGGACGGCGAGGTTGAAACTACCCGCTACTTTGAGGCTCGTTTCAATCCCGACGAAGAAATGACAGAGGAAGAGGCTGTTGACAGAATTGAAAAGGTTTTTGAAAACTCCGTAAACGCTCACAAAATTGCCGATGTTGAGGTTGGTTGTTTCCTTTCAAGCGGTGTTGACTCAAGCTATGTTTCAACATATTTTGCCGACCAGAAAACATTTACAGTCGGCTTTGACTTTGGCGAAAAATATAACGAAATCAGCTGGGCAAAAAATCTCAGCGAAAAAATCGGTGTTGAACACCACACTCACCTTATTTCAAGTGAAGAATTCTGGGATGCTGTTCCGACTGTTCAGTACCATATGGACCAGCCGCTTGCAGATCCGTCATGTATCGCACTTTACTTTGTATCCCGTCTTGCAAGCCATTATGTAAAGGTTGTCCTTTCGGGTGAGGGTGCAGACGAATTGTTCGGCGGTTACACTTGCTACAACGATCCGAGAGTGTTCAAAATTTATCAGACAATTGTCCCGCATTGCATCAGAAAGGCAATAAGAGCAATTTGTAGAAAGCTCCCCGACATCAAGGGCAGAGATTATCTTATCCGTGCCTGTGACAAGCTTGAGGAGCGTTATATCGGTAACGCATTTATGTATGACTACAAGCAGAAGCAAGAGCTTTTGAAAGATCCGTCAATTGCAACACGCCCACAGGATCTTACAAGAAAATATTATTATCGTTGCCGTAAGTATGACGATGTTACAAAAATGCAGTATCTCGACATCAATATGTGGATGGTCGGTGACATCCTTCTTAAAGCCGACCGAATGAGTATGGCTAACTCGCTTGAACTTCGTGTTCCTTTCCTCGATAAGGAGGTTTTCAAGGTTGCGTCATCGCTCCCGACAAAACTGCGCTGCAACAAGCACAACACAAAGTATGCAATGCGTAAGGCTGCCGTTCGCCATATGCCTGAGGCTACTGCCGAAAAAGAGAAACTCGGTTTCCCTGTACCGACAAGAGTATGGCTTCGTGACGAGAAGTATTATAATGTTGTAAAGACAAAGTTCAAGGGCAAAACTGCCGAGAAATTCTTCAATACAGATGTCCTTGTTTCATGGCTCGACAGTCATTTCAGCGGAAAAGAAGATAACAGCAGGCGAGTTTGGACAATTTATGTGTTCCTCGTATGGTATGATATCTATTTTGATGAGGACAGCGAAAAGGTTGAAAAGCCTGTAAATCACCTTGATGAACTCAAGGCTGTTGCCGAGGCGAGAAGAGAAAAGCAGATTGACGCTCCCGGTGAGGTAATTATGGCTGCCGCAGAGGAGATTGACGAAAATTACGATGCTCCGAACTTTGGCATTGACAAGTCAAAAAAAAATGACGAATCTGCCGAAAAAGCGGAAGAACCCGTAAAAGAGGAATCTGCGGAAGATGTGACAGAGGAAGTTGAAGTCCCCGATGACGGCAATGAGCCTGCAATCGTTGAGCCTGAGGAAGAACCCGAGGTTAAGGAAGAGCCTAAAAAAGAGGAGTATGTGAACATCTCAAATCCGGAGGATAACGAGATTTACGACGCTCCGAAAAAACCATCAACTCCTCAGGAGCAGATGCAGATGGCTATTGACAGCATTGAAAAAAGATCAAAATATCTTGACGAGCCGAATGTAATTTCAGACGAGGCTGTTGACAATATCGTAAACTCAATCTCTTTCTTTGATGATGAGGACGATAAAAATTAATCAAAGTTATTAAAAATAACAAAATAAACAAGGGCAACCGAGGTTGCCCTTAAATTTTATAAATAAGATGAATAATCAAATAATACTATAATGACTGCTCTGCAAAGAAAAGGGGTGCTTTTTTGAATATTGATGATTTTGCAGAAATTCTGAAAATCGGTGAGTCGATTAATACAGAATTCAAATCGTGGAATAAAGTGTCTGATATGAAGAAACGAATTAATTTGGCGGTTGATGAACTTATAGCTTTTGCAAATAACAAAGGAGGCACTCTTTACTTTGGCGTTGAAGATAACGGTGAAGTTACGGGTTGTGACGGTAACTACGATTTACAGAACATTATTGAATCAATTTACGAAAAAACAAGACCGTCTATTTTTGTTGATCCCGAAGAAATAGAATACAACGGTAAAAAGGTGATTGCACTTACCGTTGCATCAGACGGAATTACACATGCAACTACAGACGGCAGATGCTTAAAAAGACTTGGAAAAAATTCTAAACCGTTTTATCCCGATGAAATGAGCAACCGCTATTCCGAAATTCAAAGCTCCGATTTTTCGGGAAGGATTTTGTCAGACAGCACGGAAGATGATATAAACAAACTTGAAGTTTATAAGTTGAAAGAAAAATTAAAAGCGAGAAATCCCGAATCGACATTAGCTGATATGGATGATATCGCATTTTTGCGTGACCTTGCTTTGGTTAAGTCTGACAGCGGTAATATTAAATTGACTGTGGCTGGATTATTATTTGTAGGCAAAGAGCAGGCAATCAATAGATTACTTCCACAGGCAGAGGTAATTTACTTGCACTATTCCGAGTCGAATTTAGAAGAATATGATGCAAGACTTGATATGAAGGCTCCTATTATATCGGTAATTGACAGACTTTCAGAGAAAATACAAGACTCAAATCGTATTGTCAATGTTCAGGTTGGACTTTTCAGATTGGAAATTGTCGATTTTCCTGAAAAAGTTTTTCAAGAGGCATTACTCAATGCTTTGTCACACAGAGATTATCAAAGTCAAGGTGCGGTTTATGTAAAGCATTATCCTGATAAAATTGTAATAGAAAACCCCGGTGCATTTTTGGACGGTATCACAGAAAATAATATAATTACACATCCATCTGTTCCGAGAAATAAATTAATTGCCGAAACTCTGCAACATCTAAAATACGTTCAGAGAACAGGACAAGGTGTTGACATTATTTTCAGAGAAATGATATCATCCGGCAAGCCGTTTCCCGAATACAAATCGTATAATGATGCGGTTTCGCTGACAATCTATAGTGCTATTGATGATATTGATTTTGTAAAATTCATTGCCAATGAAGAAAACGAACTGAGCAGAAGTTTTTCACTTTCGGAACTTATGATTTTGCGCTACCTTAAAGATAACCGCAAAATCACAATGTCTGAGGCAGAGAGCTTAATTCAAGAAGCTCGTGATCAGGCTCAGAATGCCTGTAATAACCTTAAAAGATATGGTTTGATTGAGTTGTCGGGCAATGAATATATGTTGACGGCAAAGATATATGACGAGTTAAAAAATTCTGTTGATTACACTAAGGATAAAGCAATTCAATATATCAAAGCAAGAGAAATGATTTTGGAATATATCCGTGACAGAGGTTTTATTAATAACGAATTAGTAAGAGAATTGTGTGGCTTTTCACAAAAACAAGCCCGTATAATATTGCAACGAATGAGAAAAGAGAATTTGATTGAACTATCCGAAAAAGGAAGATACGCTAAATATATCATTAAGAAATAATTTAACGCGCCCAAATGTAATTTTAACACGCCCAAATGTAATTTTAACGCGCCCTTAACGCGCCCAAATGTGTGTTTAACGCGCCCTTAACGCGCCCAAATGTGTGTTTAACGCGCCCTTTTAATTAAAAACAGCACCAAACAATATGTGTTCAGTGCTGTAAATACAATGAAATTAAATTTTTAAACCACCGCTCCGAGACAGAGAATGTTTTGCAGAATTTTGTATTCTTCTTCAAAGTCGGAGAGGGGGAGAGGATTTTTGCCGAGTCCCATTTCTATGGTGAGGGCAGGTCGGCGGAATTTTTCTATGAACCAATCCTTAAAGCCGCCGCCTGTGGCAATCTCCTCGGGAAAGGCTATGTTGTAGCCGCTTGCCTGTGAGAAAATTGACGCAAGCCGAAAGCTCAGAACGGGTGTGTGTCTGCCGAATGAGCAGTAAATTTCTCGTCCCTGACTGTGCAGAGCGATTGCCCGTTCAAAATCAATATTACGGCAAAGTGTTGTCAGAGCTTTGGTTTCGGGTTCGCTCTCTGGATGATTGCCGCCGAATCTTGTCGGCGCAGGACACTTGATATTGTTCTTTAATTCAAGCTGTTTAAGTCTGTACCAACCCGCATTGAAGTTGTGATTGATGTCAACTCCACGGGCATTTGCCTGCCATTTATATGTATCGGTGCAGACCTTTTCGACAAGCGGTTTGTATTTGAATGCGGCGTCACTGCCATGCAAGGCAATTTCCGTGCCGTCGGGATTTACGCAAGGCACAATCGTAAGACCTCGAATGCTTAAAAAATTCCCGATTTTGCATCCGCCGACAGTTTTGTCGTTTTCCATTGCCTCACAACATTCTTCAAAAAATTTCAACAGGGCAAGTATTGTGAGGTACTCCGAGCCGTGAAAACCGCCGCAGTAGAGTACACGATTCTTGGTGTTGCCGATGTGCAGAACATCAATTCCTCTTCCGCACACGCTTTTTCCGGCAAAGCAATGCTTGATGAACTTGTACCTGTCGCAGAGCTCGTTTATGATTTCCTTGCGTGTTTTGTAATCGGGAAAAACATTATAATCGGGCATAACAAAATCCTTTCCTTTCGATAATTCAATCTTTAAAACGGAGGCATAATTATGGAGCTTTTTGAAAAAACTCTTGACAGCAAGAAAATTTTTGACGGCAGAGTTCTGCATATAGTCCTTGACGAAGTGGAGCTTCCTGACGGTAAAAGGTCAAAGAGAGAGGTTGTCAATCATCCGGGCGGAGTATGCGTTGCCGCTCTTGACGAGGACAATAATCTTTCTTTTGTAAAGCAGTTTCGCTATCCGTACAAGGAGGTTGTGCTTGAGCTTCCTGCCGGCAAGCTTGAAAAGGGTTCTACTCCGCTTGAAAACGGAAAGCGTGAGCTTCTTGAAGAAACGGGACTTGAGGGTTACTCCTACATTTCTCTCGGTCAGGTGTATCCGTCTCCCGGATACACCTCGGAAATTATCCATCTTTATGCCTGTCGGGTAAAGTCACAGGGTGAGCAAAAGCTTGACGAGGGTGAGTTTTTGAATGTTGAAAAAATCTCCCTCAACAAAGCCGTTGAAATGGTGCTTAACAATATGATACCCGACTCCAAAACACAGATTGCCGTTTTAAAGACTGCCGCACTTTTGAAAAGCGGTAAAATTTAATTTAATCATAGGAAATATATATGCAGAATTTTACTGTTTCAGAACACGAAAAATTGAATACTGCCGTTGCTCTCGGATTTTTTGACGGACTTCACAAGGGGCACCGAAGGGTTATTCTCTCGGCTGTTGAGCAGAAGAAAAACGGACTTTTGCCCGTGTGCTTTACATTTGCTCAAAGCCCGAAGGAGGTTCTCGGAAAATCTTCTAAGGGTGCGCTTATGACAACGGAAGATAAGCTGAAAACGCTTGAAAGCCTGGGCATTGAACATACCTTCAGTCCCGACTTTAAAAAGCTGATGAATATGTCTGCAAAGGACTTTGTCGAGAAAATTATTTTCGGCGACCTCAATGCAAAATTTGTTGTCTGCGGTTTTAACTATCGTTTCGGAAAAAACGGAGAAGGCGATACCGAGTTGCTCAAAAGGCTTTGTGACGAGAACGGTACAAAGCTTAAAGTGATAGAGCCTGAGCGTGACGATGGCGATGTTGTTTCGTCAACACTTATCCGTCTGCTCGTAAGTGAGGGAAGTATTCGCCGTGCAAACAAGCTTTTGTGTTCGCATTTTGGATTTTCTGCCGTGATCACCCACGGAAAAAGACTCGGCAGAGAACTCGGTGCTCCGACAATCAATCAGAAACTTCCCGAAAATCTTGCCGTGCCGAAATACGGCGTTTATGCGTCTGCCGTCACACTTGAAAACGGAAAGGTCTATTGCGGTGTGACTAATATCGGTGTAAAGCCGACAGTCGGCGGAACGAAGCTTTTGAGCGAAACATGGATGCCTGACTTTCACGGCGGTGAAATATACGGTCAGACAGCCGATGTCCGTCTGCTTGATTTCATTCGTCCCGAAAAAAAGTTTGACAATATCACCGAATTAAAAAATGCCATAACCGACAATGCAGTTACGGCAAAAGAAATTTTTGATGAGATGTATAATTGAGTATCAATTTATATAGTCATAATAATATGGCACATGCGCTTTTTATCTAAAAATAGGGATATAATTACTTCATTTACTACTGTCTGTGTTTGCGAAATTGTATGGCAACTTAATCAAATTAATTATAAATAAATAAAAATAATTTGCATAATTATTGTACAGATGGAATAAACTTTTATTACTAGTTATTTTTTAGTTGACAAAAATCACATTTTTGGTTATACTATTAACTAGTGATCGCGTTGTAGTAACCTGCGGGTCTGCAACCGAAAAACCTCTGTACTCTTATGGTACGGGGGTTTTTCTTTTTATGAGCGAAATAAAAAAACATTTTTTATCTTATGATGAACAGATTGATTTATTAATGCAGAAAAAATTATCCATAAAAAATGATGAGATTGCTAAATCGGAACTTAAACGGTATAGTTATTATTCCTTGATTACCGGATATAAAGATATATTTAAGATTGCAAAGAACGGAGATTACAAATCTGATGCATCATTTGAAGGGATTATTAACCTTTATAAATTTGACGATTATATGAGAGAGATTTTTTTACATGAATTTATACATATTGAAAAACATATAAAATCGTTATATTCATATTCTTTCTGTGAATTATACGGCGATAAACAAAATGATTATCTTGACGCAAATAACTATAATTATTCAAAGTATCAAACCGACGTAAATAACTTCATATCAATACTTAACGGCATTATTAGACATTCATCAAGATATAAGTATGTTCATCATAATAAAACTAAGTATAAAAATGTTCCATTATGGGTTATTATGCAAACTTTGACTTTTGGTAATCTGTCAAAGATGTATAATTTTTCAAATCAAAAACTTCAATCACAGGTTGCAAAAGAATTCCCATCAATTTATCCGCATCAACTATCGTCAATGTTAAATGTTTTATCCAAGTTCAGAAATGTTTGTGCACACGGCGAAAGACTTTATAATTACAAAACCAAAAAATCTATCAAGAAATTAGATGTTTATAATGAGATTTCTGGATATAATCCGAAAAGTAAAAACGATTTGTTCACTGTGTTGATTTGTCTGAAATACTTATTACCGAAATTTAACTATGAGAACTTTTTGAATTTATTAAATACTGCGATAACAAGGCTTAATTTAGATATAGGTGAATCGTATACAAAACTTGTGTTGGAGGGTATGGGTTTCCCTGATAATTGGAAAGATATAGCTGACATACCAATAAATTGACATAATAAAATAATTTGTAAATATTCATACTGAGAGAAATTACAATACAAAGAAAGGTTGTTGCCATTTGTTGGTAACAACCTTTTCCGTATATAATAGTGTATCAAATTCACTTAAATTCATCGACAAGGATTTCATCAAGGTTATTGACCATTGCTGTGACGATTTCATATGAACCGCCGTCTGAGATTGACTTCATAAGAGCGTTTATGTTTTCTTCAAAATCCTTTGGCAAGAGGGTGCAATACTTTTTGCAGAGCTGAACCTGTCTTTTTTCACCGGGGTGTGTCTGACGGTTGAGTGCGAAGATAACATCAAAATAGCTTTCGAGAAAAGCGGTGATTCTGTGATTGACGCTGACGATATCGCCACGCTCCTGAGCCTTTTTAATCTGCCTGTCATATGACGGAAGCTTTCCGTTCAAAAGGTTGCGGTTGTTTTTGATAATCGCATTGCGGAGATTTTCCGGAAAATCAATCTGCGCCATATCTCTGAATTTTGTGAAAGAGCCTGTCTTGTCAAAAAGAACCTTGCTGTTCTTGATGTTGTGCCAAAATGCGGTTGTATAGCCGTTAAAAGCCTTGCCACCCTTGATTACCGTATCAATATACCGACCAAACCTGTCAACTTCACGGTAGATTATGTCAACGGGAATACCGTTATTCATAACCGTGTTGTCCTCGCTCTCCCAATAATGATTGCCGAATTCTGCAATCGAACAGTATTTTCCGAGGAGATTTTCTCTTGTTTCGGCTGTCGGAATTTCAGCACAGTAAACATAAATATCGTAGTCCGAATTTTCATCACTTGCACCTGTTGAACGAGAACCGCCGAGTGCGACAGCCTCAACCGTATCAAGCGACTTGAGTGCAAGCAAAACTTCTTCAAGGTTTGCGTCCTTAACATTGTATTCCGCAAAATTCATAGTTTTGATCTCCTTTATTTTATGGTATCATATTCCTTTTGTCGGATTAAGCCGTAACTTCTGCCGTTTCGGTTGGACTTGTCTTATCTTCAAGCACAACCCTTTTGCCTCTCCAACCGCCCTTTATCCAGCGGATAAACACAACGACGCCTCTGAAAATTTCATCGGCAGCCATGGCAATCCAAATTCCGGTAAGTCCCATTCCGAAATGAATTCCGAGCAGCCAGCCGAGTCCGACGCTCAAAAGCCACATTGAAAAAATTGCGAGTGCAGTCGGGAATTTAACATCGCCTGCGGCTTTCATACTGTTGATTATAACAAGGTTTGTTGTTCTGCCGAATTCAAGAATAATCGCAATGAACATAACCGATGAACCGAGTGCGATAACAGCCTTATCGCCTGTGAAAAGTCCAAGTGTAAACGGCGAAATCAACCAGTTTACAATTGCAACCGAGATTGAAATTATCATACCGAAACGCAAAGTTTTCAGCACCCTGCGGTATGCAAAATCGTAATCGTGAGCGCCTACACTGTGACCGACAATAATCTGTGTTGCATTTGCAGCGGCAAGAGCAATCATATATGTAAACATTGAAAGCATATTAGCGTAGATTTTTGCGTTGATTGCAACGATACCCATTGTATTGATGAATGCCTGTAAAAACAGCTGTGAACAGTCGTAGGAAATGTTCTCGCCTGCTGTCGGAATGCCGAGTTTAAGAAGGCTTTTGAGAACATCATACGGAAACGGGCGAAGATATTTAAGGCTGAACTTGCCTTTGATAACCGTGTAGAAGTATATAACAGATGCAATTACCGCAATAACTCTGCTTCCGCATGTGGAAACAGCCGCACCCGACGCACCGAGTCCGAGAACCTGAAGCGGTCCGTAGAGCAAAAGAGCATTTCCGCATATATTGATAATGTTCATTCCAAGACCGATAATCATACCGAAAACGGTTTTGCCGTTGCTTGCAAAAATTGAGTTAAAAGCATTAATAAGCGCCTGAGTAAAGATTGTACCGCCGACTATTCGCATATACATATCCGATTCATCAAGCATTGCCGCAGGCACCTGCATTGCCTCAAGCAGATTTCGACTGAATATGAATACAACAAAGCTGATTACAATACTCAGCACAAGGTTGAATGACAACGCAACCGTGTAAATCATATTCATCTTTTCTTTTTTACCTGCCCCAAGGTACTGGCTGACGATTATGCCCGTTGCGCTTGATATAATGTTAAAGGCAAGAGTCAGAAAACCGAGAACCTGGTTTGCGTTGCCGATTGCACCAACGGCGGTTTCGTTGTAGTTTGAGAGCATAATCGTGTCAACATAGCCGAGTGAGATGCCGAGCAACAGCTGTAAAAATATCGGCCACGCAAGCTTGATTACGCGCTGATTCATAACTGAATCGTTAGGATTTTTGAGTTTTGAAGAAGTAGCAGACATAATGTAATCTCCGTTGAATAAAATGATTAATATAAGTTTTTATGTTTTGAATGTTTTGAAAAAATAAATTCTGTGTAAATTGTGCATTGCCGTTGTTCTGACTGCTTGACCGCCGTGTATTTGAGATGTATAATCTAATTGCGGATGGTTGCAATCTGTCGCAATCTTCAAACTAAGTTCAGATAACCGACGGTTGTTTTCGATAAAATCAGAAAAAATACAACGCAAATGCGAAAGGATAAATAGGTATGAATATATGCGTTTTTGGCTCATCAAGTGAGCAAATTGACAAAATCTATCTTGAATCTGCCGAGCATCTCGGCAAAAAGATTGCCGAAAAGGGCTACAACCTTGTTTTCGGTGCGGGAAAATACGGTGTTATGGGCGCATCTGCCCGAGGCGCATACAGCGCAGGTGGCCACACAATCGGAGTTACACCCGATTTTTTTATTGATGTGGGTGTTGTTTTCGACAAATGCTCCGAACTTATTGTAACAGATACAATGCGTGAACGCAAAGGTATTATGGAAGATAAAGCGGACGCTTTTGTAATCTGTGCCGGCGGTATGGGTACTTTTGAAGAATTTTTTGAGGTTCTCACACTAAAGCAGCTTAACAGACACACAAAGCCGATCATTATATATAATGTAAAAGGCTACTATAACTCAATGCTTGCAATGCTTGACAATGCCGTAAGTGAAAAGTTTATGACCAATGCCTGTAACAGACTCTACACGATTGCCGATACCGAAGAAGAGGTTTTCAATCAGCTCGAGAATTATGTTCCGTTCAGCTATGACAAATATGAGTTTCTCAAAAAGGATGGTGGACATAATGGCTGACCAATGCGAATTTTGTGCAAACTTTGTCAGTGATGACGAATTCGGTGATTATTGCAATATCAACCTTGACGAGGACGAAATGGCAAGGTTTTTAACCCGAAGCACAGACACCTGTCATTACTTTCAACTTTATGATGAGTACAAAATAGTGAGAAAACAAAATTAAATAATTTAAAACAGCAATATAACAAAATAAGTTACACGGTTGTAACTTTTGCCTCAAATTTAATTAAATGTCGTTTGTTATTATTGTAAACCTAAAATCCCCTTAATAAAAGGGGATTTTTTGTTTTTTTATATCATTTTAAAGGTTAGAATATGAATAAAAGACAAGCAGATTAAGTCCGTTAAAATATAATCGAAAAAGAAAAGTTTAGAGGAATGCACAAATGCAATGTGAAAATCTTGTGAATTCATCCAAAAAATATGACAGAGGACAAATAATTATTGCAAAATGTGCGTTTGAGGTATAGAATATTATTATATTTTGTACAGCGGTGCGTCATTTTAGCACATTATTTTTATGAGGAGAGGGTTTTTATGGGACTTTTTAACAGGATTATTGATAAGATGGTCAGCGACAAAGTTCCATTTAAAAAGAGAAAAAGGCTGATTGTATTTGTGGCAATCATAACCCTTCTTTCAATGACAACAGCAACGGTTGCATGGTTTTCGGTAAACACTTTCGCAGGTGTTGACAAGCTTGACCTCAATATCAGCCTTGCCGCTCAGCTTAAAGTAAGTATGGAAAACCACGGCAAAGACCTTGAAAAATACGGTAAGGTAATCACAAACGAAATGATTGACGATTACCTTAAAAAGCACGGTTCAAGCCTTGAGGATACGGTACTTGACCCTGTTACAACAAGAGAGGGTACAGAGTTCACCAATCAGCGCGGCACAGTCAGAGAGCCTAACAAGCACAGCTACCTTGAGTTTGAATGTTACTTCATCGCAACCGAGGAAATGTGGGTTCATCTCACAACCGAAAGCACAAAAGCAGGCGCTGATGACGGTACAAAGGTGTCAACAGAGTCAACCGGTGCAAAGGCTGATGTAGTAAATTGTACAAGAGTTGATTTCACAGCCGAGGGAACAGGCAACGGCACAACAATTTATGAGCCGAACAGAAGCACTCCCGTAAACGGACAGACAACCTTTGATTTGCCGTCAGGTTCAATGGTTTACTCAAACAACACAAGACTTTTCCATCTTAATCAGCTCGAACCTGTTAAGGTAACAGTTCGCCTTTGGATTGAGGGTAACGACCCCGAGTGTGATGATGATGTTCAGGATGCACAGCTTTCTGTACAGCTTGGCTTTGTCGGATGCGATAAGGACAACAAACCAATCTCATAATTAAATTAAACAATATCCCGTAGGGGCGGTCATCGGCCGCCCGCCCTGGAGAAGCTGTCATTCAACGCAGACTTCAGACAGGAGAAAAATTATGGGTTAATGAAATACGCACAATCCGACAATTAAACGGATACAACTTTGAGGGGAGAGAAAAACTTGTTCGGAAAAAAGAAACCAAAAATTGAACAACCGATTACTCCCGAGGAGTTAAGTCGCTTAAACGATAAGAAAATGGCAGATGCCGAGATTGAACATTTTCATGTAAAAAATGATTCAATCGAGATTGTAAAATACAAAAAGCGCAGACGGCTTTTGAGCATTATCCTTTCGGTCTGCATAATCATTCTTCTTATTCTGTTCATTGTTTCAACGCTTGTAACGCAATGGGGCGACTTGATTATCAGCATTGATTCTCCTGCCGTAAAAAAAGGTATCGTGCTTAGCGAAGACGCTGACTTCAAAACTCAGTGTGCTTCACTTACTGCGGAGCAGGTTAAGGATGTTACAAACATTACATATTCATGGCTTCCTGTTGACCTTGACACAAGCAAGGACGGTGCGCACAACGGCAAAAACTATGTTGCTTATACATTCTATTGTAAAAATAACGGACAGGTTGAGCTTGACTATGACGCAGTGCTTGAAATCACAGGTGCGGCTAAGTCGGCAGATGAAGCAACCCGAGTTATGATTTACAAAAACGGCAAGAGCTCAGTTTACGGCAAAGGTCAGTACAAAGACAGAAGCAAAGCCGAAACCGATTGCACAAAGTTTGTAAGCGATAAGGAAGTTTATAAAACATCAACCGAAAAATTCAAGGTTGGCGATATTGACAAATACACAATCGTAATCTGGATTGAGGGTAACGACCCCGAATGTATCGACGATATCCGTAACGGTCATGTAAGAATGAGAATGCTGTTCTCGGTTCGTGATGATGAAGAATCCACAGCAAAACCGTAATTTTCGGTACAGTGTTACATCAACTTGGTATTATGTGCCTCGGCACTGATATAGCAAAAAATCCCTATGGTGTTTTAGGGACAAAAAATTATTTTATTTAGGAGGAATTTCTCTATGAAAACAACATCAAGAAAGAGATTATTAATCTCTTCCGTAGCAATGCTCCTCGTAGCAATGCTCGCACTTGGTACAGCAACATTCGCTTGGTTCACACAGAACACACAGGCTAAGGCAGACCAGCTTTCAGTTAAGACAATCAAGGCTTCTGAACTTCAGCTTTCTAAGACAACAGGTGAGTGGGGCGACCAGATCCACTACGATTATGTAGGTAAGGTATTAAAGCCTGCTTCTTCAGTTGACGGTACAAACTGGTTCACAGCTATTGCTGCAAACAAGGGCAGTTATGAAGCAGCTGACACTGATGCTACTGACATTTCAAGCAACCTCGATGGTTATGTATTTAAAGAGCAGCTCAATGTAAGAAATAACGGTAAAGCTGCTGTTGAAAAAGTAAAGATTAAGTTCAACCTTAAGGAAACAGAAGCCGCTAACGGTAAGTATGTTCGTCTTGCACTTGTTCCTGCTGACAAGAGAGGCGCAGACGCTGCTGTAACACCTGCTGACTTTAAGGCTGGCGTATTCGCAAGTGCTGCTGACACAGCTGACGCTCTTAAGGATGCTGCTAAGACAACAGAAACAGTTACTGCTAAGAGCGGTGCTGAAGGTGAAGTTGAAGTTGGTACACTCGCAGCAAAGGGTGAAGCTGGTTCAGCTAAGTACTACAACCTCTATGTATGGTTTGAAGGTCAGGATGAGGATTGTAAGGATATCAACGGCGGTAACGAGATTCCAGAAGTTACATTCACAGTAACAGGTGACACAGTTAACCAGCAGACTGGTGAATAATTAGTAATCTGCTAATTAATTTCGCAAAAATCTAAATGCAATGGAGACCCCTTATGAAAAAAGTTGTAAAAAGAATAATAAACATAATAATTGACATTATTGTAGTTTTGATTCTGGCAGTGTCGGTTTTAATCGTTACATTGTCACTAACTTCCAAATCATCAGGGGTCCCCAATGTTTTCGGTGTTGCGCCCCTCAGTGTTCTGACAGGTTCAATGGAAGATACAATTAATACAGGCGATCTTATTTTCTGCGAGGTTACAAATGATCCTTCATATGAATATAAGAAAGGCGATATTGTTACTTTCCATAAGGATATCAACGGTAAATCTGAACTCAATACTCACCGAATTGTTGAGGTTGTTAAGGATGACAACATTACCTATTACAGAACACAGGGTGACAATAAGAAAACCAACCCCGAGCCCGATGAAGAACTTCAGACTTCTTCGACTATTGTCGCCAAATACACAGGTACGAAGATTGGCGGCGTGGGTAACTTTTTAAGCTTTATCAGAACTCAGCTTGGATTTTTCCTCTGCGTTCTGCTTCCGATGATTATTTTCTTTGTTTATGAAGCAATCAGAGTTATTCTCAACCTCCTTGCCTACAATAAGGAAAAAACTCTCGAAGAGGCAAAGCTTGCGGTTGATTCCGCCGAGCTTACCGAAGAACAGAAAAAGAGAGCTATTGAGGAATATCTTGCCTCCGTCGGAGAAAATCAGGACAAGGCGGAAAATGAGCCCGAAGTACAAACACCTGCTGACGGCAACAGCTCCGCTGATGATTCCGATTAAGTTATGACAAATTTGTCCCTAACGCATTCATAGCGTTTATCGTAACGGTATATTTCTTTCTCAGTCTCAGAGCTGAGAAAGAAATACAGTTACATACTGTAGGGGCGGTCATCGGCCGCCCGCCTTGAAGAAGCTGTCCTTTAAGACAGATTTCAGATAGGAATTTAGAAATGTGTTCTTACACAAAAGATGAGAGTAGATTTTTTTAAGGAGACGAAGTACCGTGGATACAGTATTTAAATTTCTTTTTGAATTTCTCGGTCAGTTTTTTGGCTCATTATGGTCAATAATCACCGGGTTATTTGGCGGAGTAGGCAATGCCTTTGATTTTTCCGCTTATGTAAACATTATTAATGCCTATACCACGGAGCTTGGCGGCCTCGCATGGGTAATTGCGATTATTGCCATTGTGCTTCTGGTTGCTGTGCTTGCACTTTGCGTATGGCTTATTGTCGTCGCTGTAAAAAAGTTTATTCGTTCGCACAGAAGAAGAAAAGATACAGATTCTCTTGTTAAAGAGGTTCAGGCACTCAACAAAGAGGTTATGAGACTCAACCTTGAAAAGGATAAGATTCTCTCTATGAAGGTTTCACAGATTGGTCTTAACCCCAACGAGATTTCAGAGCTTACAGGCGAAGAAATCGAGTCGCTCAACAACGGCGAAGAAGAGGACACAGGCGAAAGCCGTTTCTACAAACTTACGGAAATCGACCAGCTTTGGGCAGATTATGTTCCGCCGGTTTATGACAACGATATCACACTTCCCGAGTTCTGTGAGCGTTTCAGACTCTTTGCTTGTTCACAGCTTGGTCTTTACTACGATATTAAGCTTATCAGACTTTTTGTTGCTGCGTTTGCATCTACCAGACTTATTATCCTTCAGGGTATTTCAGGTACAGGTAAAACTTCACTTGCTTACGCCTTTGGTAAGTTTGTAAACAATCCTTCAATCGTTGCTTCCGTTCAGCCGTCATGGCGCGACAGAACAGAGCTTTTCGGTTACTTCAACGAATTTACAAAGAAGTTCAACGAAACCGAGCTTCTCCGTGCAATGTATGAGGCATCGTATAACGAAAACATCTATGCGGTAATCCTCGATGAGATGAATATCGCTCGAGTTGAGTATTACTTTGCCGAGATGCTTTCAATTCTTGAAATGCCGTCAAGAGATGAGTGGGTTGTTGATATCATCCCGAACTCTTGGCCGTCTGACCCGAAGCATATCGTGAACGGTCAGCTCAAAATTCCGCCGAATATGTGGTATATCGGTACTGCGAATAACGATGACTCGACATTTGCTATCACAGATAAGGTTTATGACCGTGCTATGCCGATTAACATCGACACAAAGGGTGTTGCTTTTGACGCACCTCTCACAGATTCTGTATACATTTCATACAAACATTTTGAGTACATCCTCAATGCCGCTAAGGTTCAATTTGTTGTTTCGGAAGAGAACCTCAAAAAGATTGCCCTTCTGGATGATTATGTTATTGAGCATTTCCGCATAGCTTTTGGTAACCGTATTGTAAAACAGCTTCGTGACTTTGTTCCTGCTTATGTCGGAACAGGCGGTACAGAGCTTGACGGTCTTGACTATGTTCTTGCCCGCAAGGTATTTAGAAAATTTGAGTCACTCAATCTTTCATACATTCGTGATGAAATAGATGGCCTTTGTGCGTATATTGACGAGCTTTTCGGCGAAGAAAATATGACTGAGAGCAAGGATTATCTCCGTATGCTCAAGAAGCTTGTATAATTTTAGCAATTCAGGGCGAACTCTGTTCGCCCTTTGCTTGGTGAAAGGACTTTGCGCCTTTTATAAACGGTAAAACTATCTGATTGGAGAAAAATCAATGGCTGATTTTGGTAAATATTTCAGAGCATATATGTATATGCAGGACATTCTGAAAAATGATTTTACTTACAATTACATAACAGAAGGCCTTAAGGACGGCGATAAGGGCGAGGATAAGCTCGACGGTAAAACCAACGAAAAGGTAATTGATATGGAGTGGGTTGTTGCCATTGAGGAAACACTTCCGTACATTCAGAAAGCAATAGACGAACAGCGCCGTTTTATTAAGCAGGTTGACAATGTTGTTAGAGTTGAGCTTGCAAAAAAGATTGGCCCCGAGTCGGTTAAGCACCTTTCGCAGCACACTAACTTTATTGCCAAGGTTGAGGGTGATATGGTAACGCCTAACAAAATCCTCACAATTGAGCGTGAAGAAAGCTTTGCTATTTATGAAAACCGTGTGCTTATGACGCTGATTCGCAAAGCGCTTCATTTTGTTGACGATAAATATTCAAAAATGAAAGATGTGCCGAACGACAGCTATAATAAAATTTCTATGGTTCGCCACATTGATTTTAATGAGAAAAAAGTAGATTTTAATCTTAACTATATAAATGAATCTCACGAAACTCTTGCGGATGACCTTGATGTTCTTGATGTTTCTCAGCTTTCGGACTTTGACCGAATCAGAAGAATCAGAACAACCCTTAATGAGTTTTTAAACACTCAGTTGATTAAGGAAATCTCAAAAGAGCCTGAGGTTCGTCCTCCGCTCACGCAGACCAACCTTCTCAAAAAGAACCCCAACTTTAAAAAAGTGGTTGAGCTGTGGAACTTTCTCGACAGCTACAAGCGTAAAGGCTTTGAGGTTGTAAGCGAGGAATACAACGGCAAAATGACAGATACTGTTCAGCAGGATGTTTACTTTGCGATGGGATTCCAGCATTTTATGATGTCTATTGCTACAAACCCGGCACTTCGTTCAATCCTTAAGGAACAGTACGACGCTGAAAATGCACGAATTGCCGAGGAAGAATCAAAGCCGCAGAAGACCCGCGAGGCGGTTATGAAGGCACAGCTTGATGCTGTTCGTAAAGAGGAGATGGAAATCCGCCTTCGTGAAATCCGTGAGCGCGAAAAGAAAATTCTTGACCTCACGAATGAAATTAAGAATTTAAAGGTTATAATTGATCAGAAAGAACAGCAGATTCTCACCCTTAAGGGCAGGGTTTCTGCTCTTGAAGACCAACTTGAAGAGGTTAAGAAAGAGCTTCAGCAGACAAAACTCAAGTTGATGGAGGCAGAAAAGAGGATTGCCGAGCTTGAGGAAGAAAATCAGCAGTTAAAAGATACTATTGAAGAGTTGAATAAAACGATTGATGAACTCAATCAGACTATTGACACACTCAATAAAAAAATAGTAGAATTAAATGACAGAATTCTCGTGCTTGTGCAGGAGAATGCTCGTTTGCAGACAAAGGTGAAAGAGCAGGAAACTGTTATCGCCGAGCAGAAGGCTCATATTGCAGAGCTTGAAACTCAGGTTGCCGAGCAGCTTGCAAAGATTGCCGCTCTTACACAGAGCCTTGAAAAGTGCCATGCGCAGATTGAAGAGGATAACCGCAGGATTACCGACCTAACCGAGAAAAATGAAAATCTTACGGAAACACTTCAGAATGAGCGTGTTCAGCACAGGGACACTGTCAATAAAATGAATGCCGATTTTGCTGAAGAAAAACAGCAGATGAACGACGCTCATTTGGCAGAGGTTGAATCGCTTAACCATAAATTCAACGATGCTGAGGCTGAACATAATGATTATGTTGCTAAGCTTAATGCGGATTTTGCCGCAAGGGCAAATGAAACCGAGCAAAAGCATCTTAAAGAGCTTGCAGATAAAGAAGAAACTCACAAGAAGGAACTTGTTGAAATTAAGGAAGCCAACCTTAAATCATCAGCCGCAAGCAATGCCGCTCACGCTTCTGAGCTTAAAAAGGCTTATAAGTCGGTTGACAAAAAGGTTGAGCTTGCAGAAAAAGCTTGTGAAAAGCGTATGAAAGCCAAGGTTGCCGAGGTTAAAAAAGAGGCTCAGGCTGAAATTCGCAAAGCCGAAAAGAAAGCAAGCGAAAAAATCAGCCTTGCTAAGGATGAAATTAAATCTGTCAAGGATACAGGCGATTTGTTCGTTCGTGACTACGGCTTCGGCAGTGTTGCAGTTGTTTCAAAATATGCCGAAGAGCTTGCAAAATTCGGCAAGCTTTCAATCGCAGACGAGCTTATAAACGCACAGAAAAGCGTAAGATCTCTTTGCATATGCAGAAGTAAAAAGGGTGTTGTGCTTGCAGGCTTTTCACAGAGCGGCGCAAGCGTATATAATGTTTATAAAAAGCAGGCAGATCTTACTGTTGCATTTAACGATTTGTGTTCAATGCTGAAAGGTATGAGCAATCTGCCGATTGTAATTACATTCTCCGGTGTTGACAGACCGTTTGTGATGAATTTTGAAAACATTGTAAGAGATGCAACCAAAAGAAAAACAACTGTTTTCCATAACAAAACTCTGAAAGCAAACGGATTTGTTTCAGTTTACTTTGGTAAAGAATAAGGGGCAAAAATGAAAAACTCTACTGCGCCCAACAGAAAAACGGGCAGAATGATTGCTAAAAATTTAATAGTTCTGTTCACTGTTGCACTTGCCGGCTTTTGCGGCATTCAGGCGTGGTTTACGGATAAGAGTTCAGCCGAAGCCGACGGTATAAATGTTGAGTGTCAGGCACCTGACGGTATTGAAATTGCTGTTGTTAAGCATAACGATCCGGCTCCTAAAGACACAGAATATACAACGGGTAATATTAAGCTTGATAAAACTAATTACCCATTTCTTGAGAAACTTCAGTTGACCGAAATAACCGGTGACGGCACATATTTTAGCAAACCGGCTTTGATTCAAACAGGCGGTAAAGCTCAAGTTGACACAACTACAGCTTGGAGTCCAGCTGATGCAAATCAGCATTATTTGTCATTTGACCTTTACATTCGTTCAAAATCGCAGTATAATATATCAATAGGCCAAAAATCAACAATAAAACCGGTTGCTCCTCAACTCAAAACTTCGGACGGTACGGGCATTATAAATAAAAGCAAGTACGGTAATTTTTCAAGAGATTCCGTAGTTGGTGCAGTAAGATTCTCGGTTGTTGACTATAAGCCGACTACTCCTTCAAAAAAGCTCCTGTGGTTGCCGGCTCCGAATATCTTGTTGGAGCAGAATGGTGACGATTACACTTTGTCAGACAATGTGGAAAGCGGAGATTCGTACAGTCATGTATACTATAACCAACAAAAAGAAAAGAAAACAGTCAGTAGTACTACTGGCGATAATGCGTTTGTTGTGAATAATAAAGGTTTTGCTGACGGAAAATTCACCTATGAGTTTGGTGAAAACAAAGAAATTGCAAAACTTACAAAGTCCTCAGATACCGATCAATACTACGGTGCTATGGTAACCTGTAATATGTGGATTGAGGGCGAAGACCCAGAGGCAAGACTTGCTCTTGTAAACGGAAATTTTAAGGTTAATCTTGTATTGACAAAAAAAGTTGATTTTATTTAAGGTAGGAAAGGGGAACTTTTGATGAAGTTGAAAGATAAGTTTTGCAACTATCTCAACGGTTTAGTTGACTCAAGACTGAATAACACAAAAAAGGTCACGACTTCATATGTTGCTCTTTTTCTTGTTTTAAGTATTTTCGCAGTATCTACCTTTTCGTGGTTCACAATAAGAGATACGGCAACTATTGATTCAGACCCCTTTACTCTTGATTCTGCTGCCGGAATGAGAGTTAATAAGGGTGAGGAAATCAGAAATACAATCACCGTACAAAATGCAATGCTGAAAGAAGCGTCAAGTGTTGACGGTCGTAATATGTTTTTCCCTGTAGATCGCGGATACGGCGATGAAGGAAAAAGCGTTGACACGAGCGAAATGAAATTTCGTGAAGGCACAGTAGGAGATAAAAATAACGGATACATATACAGCGATTTTACCCTTACAGGTCAAACAGGCGGTAAGGTTGAAGTATATGTAAAAAATTACAAAGTTCAGGTATATAATAGGAAGACAAAGAAAGATGAAGTGTATGACGGTGCAACACATATTACTGTTGACGGCAATAGACCATCGTCATATCTGGCATATCAGAATCCTTGCCCAATAAGGATTGCATTCATCAGAAACAGTGCAGAAGCTTCAACCCTTATTGACCCTACTGCAATTATCGACAACTACGCTGACGAATGTCAGGCAGTAAGTTCTGTTAATTCGCTCGGCTCGGCGACAACCGCAAAAGCAAAGGGCAGGTCATTTTCAGACTACTATTTCGGCACAGGTGCTCCTCTTTTTACTCTTGACGGTCTTAAATCCCAAAACATAACAATGGTTGCGTGGCTTGAGGCAACCGGAGAGAACTGTGACGCTTACGAGGGTCAGAATGTGTCAATTACAGTTGAACTTGAAAGTAACTGGAAAGATATGGAATATGTTACTTTTGTAGATAAAACAAAAGGTGATACTGACAAAGACGAAAATACGGAACTCAGGTGGGTTGGCGATGCCGGATGTTTCCTTGTTATGACCTATTATGACGAAAACTTTGAAAATCCAAAGTCAGTAGTAATGAGTGCGTCAAAGACTAAGGTTAATGCTGAGGGAAAACCACAACCTATTGAATGGATAGCTTATCTGCCAAAGGATAAAATAACAAACATATCTTTTATGCGATATAGTAAAGTAAAAGAGAAAATTAAGCTTGACGGACAAAATGAGGTTGAGGTAGGCAGAATATATAATGTATGGCATACAACAGCTAAAGTAAATACATGGATTGATGCGCGTAAAGATGATGACAAGGGTAAAAATGCAAATAAATGGTCACATCAAATAAATGATAACGGTCTTCAGACATACCGCACAGATAACGGAACTGCAACCGGAAATAAAGAAAATACCTATTATGCCGTACACGGTAACGGTTACGGCAGTACCACTACTGTTGCTGAAAATGTTGCCCCCTGTATCGGATATTGGGGTACAAAGTATCCCAACAGTTCCGGCGGCAGTGTTGAACCGACTACAACCGAACAACTGCCGACAACCGGAGAAACCTACGCGAGAGCGGATATTCAAATTTATAACAATGTATGGTTAAATGATTATAATTCGTATAACGGCGGCGGAGGTCTGAGAAATCTGCTTAGTCAGAATGTTTTGGTACTAAAAGCCGTATTTAAAGATTCAAACGGTACAGAAACCGCTTATGAAATGAAACCGCAGGGTGGCGGAGATAAGTGCGTGCTGTCAAAGACAAGCGTCAAAAGCGGTTCGAAGCTTGTACGATTTGATTTGTATGATCCTGCAAAAGATAATACAATAATAAGGAATTATGAAGTGCCTGAAAAAATTCAGCATACATTTACTGAGAGTGCGGGTTCTAACGAATATATCATATCCTATGATTTGGTAAATGAAGGGTCTGGCAAAATCATAAAAGCAGGAAATTGGTAATTGATTAACACATTAAGGAGGTGTCACGATGAGAGAAAGACTTGCTCTTTTAAGGGAGTATTTGAAAAACAGACTTGCATTTGGCAAGAATAAAAAAACAAGAAAAGGTTTTATACTCACTATGGTGGCACTTGTTGAAGTACTTGCCATATCGGTTGTGTCCGTTTCGGCTTGGGTTGAAACTATTTCAACAATCACAATTAAAGCTGAGGGCGCAAAAATCGATAACTATGTTTATACTAATGCCGATATTGGCAGTGATAATGGTTATTTAGGCATACCCATTGACTTGACTAAATATTTCCGTGCTGCGGGTGGAGTGCATCTTGCTTCGGCTTCAAGTGCTGACGGTGAAAATATATTTTTCCCGATAAAGAAATCAGGTGCTTCTGAATTCGATGCTAAGTCATACAGATGTGCGGATGTAAATGATAAGAATGTTAATTATATTGACTTTTCATTTAATGTGAAGGTTGATAAAACCTTTAACGCGGATCATGCAGAGTTTTATCTTGATAAAGTACCTAAGATAACTATAGGTGATGAAGATGTTTCAGGAAACCTTGTAAGAATGGCAATTACCGATACCGATACTCAGAAAACGGTTGTATGCGGTTCTGAGGCAAGTACTGAAAATGTTGTCAGTAAAGTAAATGGTGATAAAGCCTCTGAGAAGGTTTATGCTTTTAGCGATTTTCTTGTTAATTCCGATATTGTACCAACCGAGTTGTTTAGTGTTGATAAAGGAAGCAGTAAAACAATAAATATTAAAGTGTGGCTTCAGGATGATAAGGCGACTACTGAATATGCCGGTAAAACTGTTTCAATAACTAATGTTAATATTGTAACTCAGAACAAAAAAGGCAATAAAGTGTATTTTGTTGACCGTACCGTTAATAAAACTACAAAAAATTGGACAAAGGGTGTAACATTTCAGCAGGGTAGCGAAGAACCTGTAACGATGAAGTTTGATGCGAAGTCGCATACATATTCCTGTGCTTATAAACCCGTCGCTGGCGATACAATAGTTAAGTTCACCTCGGAAGGTGTTACTTGGACTACTAATATGAAGTCGCTCAACTCAGGCGAAAGTAAGTCCTATACTGCCTATGGCGATCATAACAGTAATGTCGGATACGGTACATGGGGCGAAGTGGTTGAAATCAGTGTTTCAAGCCAAGCCGCAGATGTGCTCCCTGATACAGACAATGATTTAAGTGTATATATGGTTCCGAATCAAGGTGACACTAACAGTAAAGTTAGAATGCCATTTACTGCTGACATTAAAAAATGGGTCGGTTATATTGCAAAGGAAAAGGCAGACGACATGACTTTTTCTTTTACAAATAACGGTACAAAATATGAAATTCCTGCTCCTAACAGAGGCAATTCAACGCTTTTTGTTGTTACTTCTGCTACAACAGGTTATTGGGACCCACCTGCTACTATTACTGTTACCGTTGATGATAAAAGCCACGGCACAGCTTCGATTAAATATAACGATTTAGATAAAAGTACAGTAAATGTAACACCTATGACGAAGATTCAGTTGAGTGCAACAGCCAATCCAGGTTTTGCTTTTACGGGTTGGACTGACAGTAACGGTGATGCGGTACAAGGTATTGACGAAAACGGATATTTCACCCCATCAAAGAGTGGAAACTATGACTTTAGAGCCAACTTTACCGAAGTGTACGAATTCAAAGCTTATGCAAAAACATATGACGGTATCAGTCTGTATGATAATATCAAAGGCGGCAATGTAAGCATTACGTGTGGCGAAAAAACTGTAAGTTCAAGTACAACATCTTCTTCATGTAATTTGTCTGCTTTAAAGGGCAGCACGGTCGTATATAAAGCTACTGTAGAAGAAGGTTATACATTTGCTGGTTGGTACTACAATGCTGACTGTACAGGCGAAGCGGTGAGTAATAATTCGGAATATCCGATGAGTTCTGTTACCGATTCAAAAACTCTTTATGCAAGATTTAATATCAATGTGTATGATGTGGTTGCCAACGCACAGTACGGAACATCAAGTCCTGATCCTACAGGCGGTAAGGTATCCTTTGATAATTCCAATTATTTTGATAGTGTGAAGACAAAGGTAAATCATAACGGTACTGCAACATTCTACGCTCAACCTGTGGAAAATTATGCTTTCATCGGTTGGTTTGATAAAACAACTGATATAGAGCCTGTAGTTAAACCCGAAGATTGTCAATACGACAGCAATGGAAATTACTACAAATACGAAACGAAGATTACCAATCCAAAAACTCTTTACGCAAGATTTAAGGCTTTGTGTAAGGTAGAAGCCAAAGCGATGTACAACAACGATAATGTTGATACAGCCGGTACTGTACAGGTTGGCAACGAAAAAGCCGATAAAATTTCATCTAAACCTGTTATGGAGGGCGAAAATGTAACAGTTGAGGCAATTGCCAAAAGCGGTTACAAGTTTGTCGGTTGGTATAAGAACGATGCGTGTACTGAACAGTATTTCACCGAAAACAACGAAGTGTCAAGTAAAACCTTCAAAGTTAGCAAGGGAGTAACTCTGTATGCTAAGTTTGAGTTGAAGACAGACATTACATTTTACCTTAATGATGGAGGCTTGTGGTCAGGTAATCAGGCGAAACTTGCAGCGTATGTTTGGGATGATAATGGCAATAAGAAATGGCTTGAAGTATCTAAAACTGACTATGACAATTATTACAGCTTTGCTTTAGATAATAATCAATGGAAGCAAGTAATTTTTGTAAGATATGATCCGAGCAAAAATTTGAACGATTTCCCAACGGAAAATTGGAATGGCTATGTTTGGAATAAGACTTCTGATATAACAATTGATTACAATAATAATTGTTATGTTATAACATCTTCTCCAAATAGTGGAGGAAGTTCAACCGGCTATTGGATGACCTATGTTCCCGGACAACAAAATGTTTTTAGAGAGATATATGTTAATACCAAAAGTTGCTCGTGGTTTGGCGATCAAAGAGCCAAACTTGCCTATAGATTCAGCACCGATGATTCATTTAAGTCTGATTGCACTGAGGAGACTATAGACGGAAAAACTTATTGGAAACTGAGTATTCCAACAGATAAGGATACTATTTATTTGTCAAGAGCTGTTTCCGGCAAATACTATAACGAATTTAATACTTCTATAGATAAAGATAAAAGTAAAAATTTGTTTACAGTAAATAATGATTTCAATGATGGCGACTGGAGCACATATTAAAAATTCAACGGAGGTGAAACCATGAAGAAATCTAAATTTACACTTGTTATTGTACTCGGACTTGTACTGTGTTTGTTGTGTGGAACAACTACGACTTTTTCGTGGTTTAATCGTCCTGGAGTGCTAAAGGGCGACTCCCTCTCTTGGCACGGAGATTACAATGTGACCAACGGAAAAGATATTACTGCTGTTACTTATGATGCTTCAAAACCTGACGGCAGTGAGTATAGTACTGATCCGTTTAATTTTAAAACTCCGACAACTGTTTCCGCCCATGAAACTAAATATTTCTGTACCGAGGTAACGAACACGGGAAATACACCGCAGTCAATTTCTTTGTTCCTTAATAATTCGGATACTAACACCCTTTCTGTCGGTGTGAACAGCCCCCTCAGAACCTACAGGAGATTTACCTCCGATTCACAAACAACATCATATGTTACCAAGACACCGAGTAATGTGAATGAGAAGAATTTGTATATAGCTACTAATGTTACTGACCCTACGATATACACTATGCACACTTGGAAGAATGGAACTGACTCTATTTCTGATACAGATCTTAACGGATACATTGAAGGTAAGTCTGTTAATTATGATAATGTAGATTATAATATATCATATGTTACAATTCCTACAGAACACGACCACGCGAAGCTCTGGCATGATAATGGTAATTCTAAAGAATGGTTCGGTTTTGATTTACAAATTACAGATCAGAATAATACTTATGTTTTTTTTGAAGAAAAAGAAAAGATAAAATTTACAACTATGAAACATTCAGATCCGTCTGCCGGAATTTCAAGTTTTTATTCTAAAGCAGAAGCTGTAGTAGGTGAGAAATTTGATTTAAGCGCAAAGGCACAGGGTACGGTGACTTACACATCGTCAAACCCCAATGTCGCAACAGTTACGAATGACGGTAAGGTTACTGCCAATAAGGCAGGCACGACTACTGTTACTGTTACATCTACGGGTGCGTACGGTGATAAAATAACGGCAAAATGCAATCTTACCGTAAGTAAAGAACCGGTTAAAAGCTCGTATATTCCGATTGTTACGAATATGAAGATTGAAGGCAAGGGCACCGCCGACAGCGATCCTGTTGTTACAAAGGTGTATTGGTATATCAAAAACGATACACAAAACGACGCTGTATATTCACTTGGCGATATGCAAATCTCGCTTTAAAATTTTAGATTTTTAAATTTACAAAAGGGTTGTTTTTACAGCCCTTTTTTATTATAATTTATAATCGGCAGCAGAGAATAAAATCCGCCCGTAAGCAAGGGTAGAAAAAATATATAGTATTTGCAACAAAATCCGATAAATGTTGCAAAGTTGTTGTTATTCTGTAGGGGCGTTCATCGTGTCAAGTGCAACATGGTAACCACCTGTGCAAGGACATGGTATACAAATTCACAATCTTGAAATCTTGCGGTGAATACGCTTGCCGGATGACGAGTCATACTCAGCAATAACAAAATTGCGATAGCAAACAAGAAATGAATCATTGTTTGGATTAGGTCTGAATTGAACATAATCATTGATGAAAGTTTCACTAAGATATAATTGAAAATTCTGAAAACGGACATATCCCCACGAATTTACTTTTATGACTTTAAAGCCGGGTTCATATTCAAACGGCTCCACCTTGTCAGCAAAAATCCTTTCGCTGTGAGTATAGACATCGGCAGGACATTTGTTCCCAAGTGCTTCATGAGGTCGCAGGCAATTATACTTAGTTCGCCACTCTTGCAGAGCCTTGTCAGCGTAATCCAAGTTCTTGAATAGATTATGATTTAAAAGTTCTCTTTTCATACTGCCATGAAACCGTTCAATTTTTCCTTGTGTTTGCGGATGTTTAATTCTGCAATGTATGGGAAGAATGTCATTGTTCATAAGGAATTTTTCAAACATAGTAAATCCATGTTTAAAACCTGCAAACTGAGAACCATTGTCAGAAAGTACGCTTGATGGCATACCAAACTCATAAAAAGCTTGCTTAAAAGCGTTAATAACGACATTTTTAGTGTTAGGAAAGCATGCTATTTTGATTGAGTATCGTGAGCTATCATCGAGAATAGTCAATGGATAGCAATAACGATTATCGGCAGTTAAAAACTCTCCCTTGAAATCAGTTTGCCACATATCATTGCAATGTTCTTTCTGAAAGCGTTTAAAAGGCTTTCTTTTGAGAGATTCCTCTTCAGATATGAGTTGGTGTTTATGAAGAATGTTAGTAATGGTTCTTGGACAAGGAATGTTTTTATACCCTTGATTTTCAAGAAAAATTTTAATTTTATCATCACCCCAACCCGGGTTATCGAAACGAACAGAAACGATTAATTCTTCAATGTCGTCAGGCGTTTTGTTAGGAGAACATAATGGCCTGCGTGACATATCAGTTAAGGGCAGTCCCTGTTTAAATCTATCAACCCACTTGCGACCCGTTTTGCGTGTGATTTCATATTCCCGACATAGAGCACTAAAATTATTTGTTTCTAATGCTTTTGTAACAAATTCTAATCTTTGTTTTTCCACAGTTTTACACTCCCACGGCATAAAAACAGCTCCTTCATTTGCTATTTTCTTGCCATTTATTTTATCATAAAACTGTATACTATGTCTTTGCACTGTTGTATACTATGTTACTACACTGCACACATTGGCCGCCCGCAAGTAAAGGCACAAACATTGTGATAGAAATAAACTATATAAATATCACAAAGTTACTGCTATTTTGTAGAGGCGAACCGTGTTCGCCCGTTCGTGTGCGTTGCACACGATTTTAATCACATCAAAACACATTTCTGCGAACATAATATTTCATCAAGGCGGGCGTCCAATGAACGCCCCTACAAATTACACACAACATTCATCTTAAAACAACAAAAGACCGCTCTTTTGAGCGGCCTTTAAAGTTTGTGTTTTAAATTCAAAATTTATTGCAATCAGCAGAAGAATACATCCATCTCTTCTGCGTTGCCGTCGGCAACAAAGTATGCCTTGCTTTCTTCGGGCTTGAGATAGATTGAAATTTCCTTTGCATCCTTGCCGTATGTAGCCTTAACATTTTTGATTACTTCTTCAACAGGAACCTGTGCGCCTGCATATTCTACGAAGAAATTAACCTTTGTTTCAACCGGAACGGGCTTCTTCGGAGCAACCTTCTTTGGAGCTGCTTTCTTAACAGGAGCCTTTTTAACGGGTTCTGCTTTCTTAACAGTTTCAACCTTTACGGTTTCTGTCTTTGCGGGTTCAGCCTTCTTTGCAGCTGCAGCAACAGTCTTAGCAGGCTCAGCCTTTGCAACAGTCTTTTTTACAGACTCTTCCTTAACGGGAGCAGTTTTTGCAGGGGCTGTTTTTGCAGTTGTTTTCTTTGTTGTTGCCATAATAAATCCTTCTTTCAAAGTAATAAAATATTGCAGAAATAAAAGTTTTATCTTTTGTAAATATTATACATTTCAGAGTAAAAAATGTCAATAAACTGTACAAAAATTCGGCGGTTAATACATATTTGCGAAAAAATAAAATTCCTGTTAGTTAAAATGCACAATGTTATTATCTCATATTTGTGAACTATGTCGTTTTTTCTGTCAAAAAAAACGAAAAAAAGCACATCATCATTTGAAAACCTCTTGCAACTGTGCTAAAATGATAGCAATTAATTCAGGAGAGAAGAATGGTTTATGGGAGAGAATTTCATCATTATTGCACAACAGGTGCTTGTACTGTTCATTTTGATTGCAGTCGGTTTTATTTGCGGTAAGAAGAAAATTATCACCGATTTTTCCGCCCGTCATATGACCGATATAGTATTGTATGTTGTGACGCCCTGCGTTATGATTTCTGCTTTTCAGCGCGAGTTCTCGTTTGAGCTTTTGAGCGGACTTATAATCTGCGTTGCCTGCTCTGCACTTGTTTTCGCTGTGTCAATACTTATCTGTAACCTGATTTTTCATGATAAAGATGAAAGCCGTAAGGCTGTTATCCGCTTTGCAACAATCTATTCAAACTGTGCATTTATGTCTTTGCCGCTCCAGAAGGCAATTCTCGGTGATGACGGTTGGTTTTACGGCTCAATTTTCGTTGCCGTATTCAACATTTTTGTATGGACGCACGGACTTGTTTCAATGAGCGGTGACAAAAAACAGCTTTCATTTAAAAAGCTTGTTCTCAATCCCGGCCTTATCGGTGTTGTTCTTGCAATTATCATCTTTATTACAGGTTTTAAGCTCCCGTACATAATCAGCCAGCCGGTTGAATATCTTGCAGCTCTGAACACTCCGCTCCCGATGCTTATTATCGGTTTTTACCTTTCACAGGCGGACTTTAAAAAAGCTTTCACAGACAAGGGAGTATATTTTTCTTCGGCAGTCCGTCTGATTGCTTTGCCGATGATTACAGCGGTTGTAATGTCATTGTGCCGTGTCACACCCATAATTACTATGGCTTGCGTAATCGCCACATCAGCCCCTACCGCCGCAACAACAACTATGTTTGCAACAAAGTTCAACAAGGATGTTGAGCTGTCGGTTAGTATCGTTGCCGCAACTACGGTATTTTCACTTGCAACAATGCCGCTTGTCGTAATGCTTACGGGCATAATGAGCGGATTTAGCAGTTAATGTAAAATGGAAAATTGAAAATGGAAAATTATGGTCGGCGGTGTGCCACCGTAGTCCTTTTGAGAAGATAGTTTAGATAAATGAATTGCATTGATGCCCAAAACGGCATTGATGCAATTTTTATTTTATATGAATTTAACTGTTTAATTGTAGGGGCGCTCATTGGGCGCCAGCCTTAATGATAGAATTTGTTTAAACATATATTTTTTTATGTGATGAAAAATGTGTATTCAAATTTGTACGCAATGCGTGCAATTGTGTGCGTTGCACACGAGTGGGTGTCCGATGAACACCCCTACAATTTTTCATTTTCCATTTTCAACTTTCAATTTTCCATACGCTCGGGCATGATATGTTTTTTGATATTACAAACTATCTACACGAATTGGGAACGGCGGCTCGCCGTAAAAATATATGGAAATCTCGGCCGAAACTTGATATAATGAACACATAAAAATATATAATCCTTTGAGGGGGACTGTATTATGTCGAGAAATCCTATGCAAAAACAGAAGCTTTTGTATCTGCGAAAAATTCTTCTTGAAAAGACCGATGAAAATCACGGGCTGACTTCAAGCGAAATTCTGGCGGAGCTTGCGATGTACGGAATTACTGCGGAGCGAAAAAGTCTTTACGATGATTTGCAGGTGCTTGAAAAATTCGGAATGGACATCTGCAAGAGCAAATCATCAACCGTTAAATATTATGTTGCAAGCAGAGAATTTGAGCTGCCCGAGTTGAAGCTTCTTGTTGATGCAATCCAAAGCTCAAAATTCATTACCGAAAAAAAGAGCATTTCCCTCATCCATAAGCTTGAAGGGCTTGCAAGTGTTCATGACGGCAAGGAATTGCAAAGGCAGGTTTTTGTCGCGAACAGAGCCAAAACAATGAATGAACGAATTTATTATTCGGTTGACAAAATTCAGAATGCAATTGCACTCAACCGCAAAATCTCGTTTAAATATTACCGTTGGGAACTCGATTTTTCGGGAACGGAGCGAATTGTCAAGCGTGAAAAAATCAGGGACGGCGGATATACGGCTTCACCGTGGGCGCTGTGCTGGGATGATGAGAATTACTATCTCATTGCCTATGATGCCTGCGCCGACAGTATAAAGCATTACCGAGTTGACAAAATGGACGATATCGAGGTGCTTGATGATGAGCGTGACGGGGGAAAGACCTTTGAAAAATTTGATCCTGCAGGTTATTCAAAGGGTGTTTTCTCAATGTTCGGCGGTGAAAAAACTACGGTTAAGCTGTTGGTTGACAATGACTGCATAGGTGTTATTGTTGACAGGTTCGGCAGGGATATTTTTGTTACAAAGGAAAGCGACACAACATTCGGTGTATCGGTTGATATTATGACGAGCAAACAGTTCTACGCTTGGGTATTCGGTCTTGGCGGAAAGGTCAGAATTGTATCACCGCAAAATGTTGTTGATGAATTTAAAAAGCAGCTTGAAAATGTAAACGATTCATTTTAATTGCCATACGGTTGGCAATATTTCATATTAAAATCGTTAAATAATAATGTCTGATTCGGAAACAATCATAACAATTATCAGTAGATAAATTGATACATTATTGCGTAGAGTTAAAAATCAATTAACATACAGCAGACAGCGGAATATTTAAAATTTGCACTAATTGCAGTTTGTACATTTATTTTTTGCACATTTGTCGTAATTATTGACTTTTTTGTGCATAAAGTCTATTATATTGTTGCAGTGATTATTTGTGTTGTTTTCAGACACAAAATGTTTGAAAACATAATTTTTTAGAATCGGGGTTATTATTATGAGTTTTGATTTCTTGCGTTCGGCAACCGCATCCAGTTCTGCTTACAGAGTAGTCTGCGGTGAGATGATTATTGACAGCAATATGTGGAATGTTCACAACGAGGTTCTTGTGGCTGTTGTAAGAGACGGTTATATGACCGTTGAAATGGGTGCTGACACTTATTCGCTCTCAACAGGCGACATTTACTTTATTTCACCTAATCAGAGATACAAAATTAATAATACAGGCAACGCAAGAGTTGAGGTTATTCTTCTTAACCTTTCAAATCCTGCGTCGCTCACTCAGGAATTTATTCCGCAGAGTCTTATCAGAGGTCTTGTAACAGGCAACTGCACTCATTTTGCAAAGGTTACGAGAGGCGACTACCGTTATAACAATCTTATTGACGATATGAACACGGTTATTTCTGCCGAGAACGAAAAGCACGAGTTCTTCCAGATTCTTGTTCACGGCAAAATGTACGACATTTTCTATATTCTTTTCTCATCGGGTCTTGTTAGGATTTGTGATGTTGAGGCTCAGGGCAAAAAGTACCGTGCTCTCCGCAGAATTACGGAATATATCAACAACAACTTCTGCGACAGCATTACTCTTGATACAATAGCTCAGACAACAGGTCTCAGCCGTTACTATGTGTCGCATCTCTTTAAGGAGCTTATGAATACAACATTCGTAAACTACCTTAACGAGCTCAGACTTACAAGAGCCGCAATGCTTCTTACTACAACGGACACTCCCGTTATCGAAATTGCAGGTATGTCGGGCTTCAACAACATTTCAAACTTTAACAGAGCATTCAAAATGTACTACGAAACAACACCTTCAAAGTACAGAAGAGCCGAGAAACAGTCATTATAAATAAGTATTTTAAAATAAAAAGCCGGTGCATATGCGTCGGCTTTTGTTTATGGTAATAATTTGTCCGCTTAGGTAATATTGTTTAAAAAAGGCAGTTCATTTTTGTAGAATGCTCAAATTGAAAAGAAATGCATACTGTGGTATAATTATTATATGTGTGACAGCGTGTTTTTTTGTGCGTCATTTGTGTTTAGAAGTATTAAACGGCGGTGAAACGATGAAGTTTTTCAATAAAAATATAAACAAAGTTTTATCGGTTGTGCTTGTTGTAGTATCCGTTTTGGTAGTTTTGCAGTTCGTCTGCTCAAACGGTACTCTCAATGCCGGAGAAACTCCGACAGAATCGGCAATGGCAAGGGTAAATCCGAATATTCGGAAGATTGTTCCGACAACAACTGTTTCCGCAACAACCGTACCCGTTGAAACAACAACGGCAAAGCCTAAAGCAACCAAGGCAACAACTCAGCCTCAGACAAAAGCCACAAAGGCAACAAAAGCGACAACTCAGCCCGTGACAACAACACAGGCAACCGTTCCGTTTGCTACGGCAATTCCGCCGAAAGAGCCTGTCGATTACCAATCTCAATGGGACGCAGGTTATCTTGTGGCAATTGACAATCCGGACAAAACCTATGAATGCTCCAAGGTAACGCTTACCGATGAGGACAGGGACCTTCTTGAAAGACTTTGCATGGGCGAATTCGGTTCGGGCGGTTTTATAGGAGCAGCGCTCATTGCTCAGTCGGTAAAAGATGCAATGTGCTTTGACGGTTATCCGACAGTTGCCTCGGTTATCGAGAACTGCCATTATACCGGCAGTACCAAAATCGGCACAAATCAGGAATGTATTCAGGCGGTAAGCTATATCTTTGACGAAAACAAGGATGCCGTTCAGCACCGCATTATGTATATGTATAATCCCGATATGGTTCAGAGCGCTTTCCACGAAAGTCAGAACTATATCCTGACATATCAGACTGTCAGATTTTTTGACAGGTGGGGGTATTGACGAAAATCCTTGATTTTCGTCAGCTAAATTCACGCAAGCGTGAGCTAAATTTGCTATGCAAGCTAAATTATCCTGCGGATAGCTAAATTGTCCTGACGGACAGGTAAAAGTTAATAGTGAAAAGTTACGGTCGGGAAGATACATTGCAAAATGCAAAGCTGTATTTCCCGACCGTTTATTTTATCATAAAACTGTATACTATGTCTTTGCACTGTTGTATACTATGTTACTACACTGCACATATTATCCGCCCGCACGGCGAGCCGCCGTTTCCAATTCGTGTAGATAGTTTGTGCAATGCTAAAACATATTATACCCGAGCGTAGTATTGTAGTTGTTCGCCCGTTCGTGTGCAATGCACACGATTGCACGCAATGCGTTCAAAATTGAATCCATAATTTGTGTTATTACCTACCGATGTCCGATGAACGCCCGTACTGCAATCAAAACTCAACAACCTCTTTTTCTTCAATTTTGTCTGTCGGTTCGGTTTTTTCTTCGGAATATTTATCCTTGAAACCGTCAATTACTTCGCAGATGATTTTTGTTGATGTCATAAACATTACTCTGACTTTGAATTTTTTCTTGACATACTTATTGACTGCGCCGGCGCCCATTGTGCCGTTGGCTTTGGTGTACGGCGAATTTGCGATATAGCCGACCGTGCCGATGCTTTTCATCGTGACCTTAATTGCCTCGCTGTCATACGGGTTGTGGTGTTCCTTTTTGCATGTCAGCTTTTTGCCGATGCTGAACGGATTGAAACCGTAGTAATATTTCATTCCCGTGATTGTAACATAAACCTTTTTCATAATAAATTCCCCCTTTGATTTTGTGGATTATCGTCTGCGGCGATTTCTGCGGTGGGTGGGTTTCTTTTTTATCCCCATAATCGTCTTTACAGAACCCGACACAGCGTATGCCGTGAAGATGTAGACACAGAAATTCAGCATTGTTATTCCTCCTCGTTTTCATTTGCCTTCCTTACTGTATCTATATTTTATCAAAAGAGGTGTCCGATAAAACGGACTTTGGTAATGACCGCAAGCGGTCATTACAGTGAAATTCGCCGTTGGCGAGTGAAATCTGACTTTGTCAGGTGAAATCGTCCTGTCGGACGGTGAAATTGCCCCATTGGGCAGTGGTGGTCGTGAAGACAGTCTGCGAAATGATAAACAAAAGTTCCCGATTAATTTGATTCGCTATGCGAATCAATCTGTAGGATACAAAACAAAAATGCATCAGAGCCTTACCGGGCATCTGATGCATTTTGTTTATCTGACTGTCTTCTCAAATTACGGGCGGTGGTACACCACCAACCTTATTTTTCCATTTTCAATTTTGAACTTTCAATTTCCCATACGCTCGGGCGATTTTATTCTCGCATTTATAAAACTGTCTTCACGAACCGGGAACGGCGACTCGCCGTTATTTAAGTGTTTTCATACATTGCTTGAATGTTTCAATTACATACCATGCCTCATCGTCTGTGAGAGTCGAGTTCATCGGGAGGGTGAGCTGGTTTTTGTGCATATTATACGCATTCGGATAATCGGTAATCTTGAAACCACGCTTGCTGTATGCCGAAAGCAACGGCAATGGCTTGAAGTGGACATTGCACATTACGCCGTGGTCAGCCATCATGTTATAGAACTTGTTACGGTATTCTGCGTCTTTGCCGATAAATCTTACAAAGTAAAGGTGACCGCTGCTGCGGTGGTTTTCATCGCAGTGATTAAGCACCTGAACAGGCAAATCCTTAAATTCTTCGTTGTAAAGCTTTATAAGTTGATGTCTGCGCTCAAGCATTTGATCGTAGCGTTCAAGCTGAGCCACACCGATTGCGGCAAGCACATCGGTCATATTACACTTGTACTGAGTGTCAACAACATCATATTCCCACGATGCGACTTTGTTTTTTTGATATGCGTCCTTGGTCTGACCGTGAAGCGAGAGAAGCATATACTGCTTGTACATTTCTTCCTCGTCAATTCCGTCATGTGAACGGTGAACAGCCGCACCGCCCTCGGCGGTTGTCATATTCTTTACAGCGTGAAAGCTGAAGTTTGTGAAGTCGGCAATTTCACCGCACATTTTACCGTGCCATTGCGCACCGAATGCGTGAGCGCCGTCAGCCATAACAATAACTCTGCCGAACTTTTCCTGAAGCTCGTTGCGTGGATTGAAAACGCCTTTCTTTCTTTCAACAGCCTCAAAAATACGGTCATAATCGCACACAACACCTGCAAGGTCAACAGGTATGATAACCTTTGTATTGTGGTTGATTGCCGCCTCCATTTTATCGTAGTCCATTTCAAAGCTTCCGCTTTTGCAGTCAACCATAACAGGCTTTGCGCCCACATGGTAGATGATTGATGCGGTTGCCGTGTAGGTGTATGCCGGAACGATAACCTCATCTCCCGGACCGATGCCGAGAATACGCAGAGTAAGTTCGGCACAAGAGGTCTGCGATGAAAGGCAGACAGCCTTTTCCGTGTGACATCTTTCTGCAATACGGCTTTCAAAAAGCTTTGTTTCGGGACCTGTTGTAATCCAGCCCGATTTCAGAACCTTTATAACTTCGTCAATTTCTGCCTGAGAAAGGTCAGGCGGCGAAAAGGGAATTTTTCTCATTTTTAATTTCTCCTCAGGTACAGCCGTGCATTAACCACTGCCGTACACAAACTATAGACAAATCTGAAAATATTTACACTCCATTATACAACGCAAGTCATAAAAAGTAAAGTTCCAAAATACCCAAAATATACTCTGAAAATGCGGTTTTGTATGGTGTATGAGCCGTATTGCAGTTGATTTTCAGCTTTTTTCGCTTTCGGATGCTTTCTTTTGCAGATATTTCTTTTTTGTTGCAAGACCGCCTCTTATGTGCCTTTCGCTTTTGTTGGTGTCAAGAATTTCCCTCACCTGTCGGTAAAGTGCAGGGTTAAGTACCTTTAGCCGTTGGCTGACATCCTTATGCACGGTGCTTTTGCTCACACCGAACTTTTTTGCCGTACTTCTGACGGTTGCCTTGCTTTCGATTATGTATTCGCCGAGCATTGCCGCTCTTTCTTCTACGATACCTTTCACATACAGCCCTCCTGTCTGTCCTCCTTAGGGGGACATCTGTAATAGATTGTATGTGCAGACAGCGGATTGTATGACGGTATAGCTTAGTATGTTTTATTGCGTTTTATTGTGTTTTATCTGTGATTATACTAAATTTTTGTATAAACAGACAAATAAATGCTTATAATTTCGGTATTTATGCGGATTGAATTATCACGGTTACCAATGGTATAATTTAATCATAACAGTCAGAGAAAGTCAAATTTTTTTGTGCATTTTGCTTCTTTGGCTTGAGCGGAGAAATACATATGAAAAATATTAAAAAAACAGCGGGTAAATTATTTGCAATGATTCTCACGGTATCGGTTGCAGTATCCTGTGTGGTCTCAACGGGCATTTTCACAGCCTCGGCATACACAGCGCCGAAAAAAGGCAAAATTGTTTACAACAAAACAATACACAATAAATACAGCAAGGTCGAGAATACGATTCTTGACAGCCTTAAAAATTTTGACGAGAAAATTGATATCAGCAGTCTAAATGTTCCGAGAAGTGACATTGCGGAAATTTTTAGGGTGCTGACATTGACTCATCCTGAGCTTTATTATGTGAATCAGGGATTTTCGTACTCCTACTATCCGTCAGAGGACACGATTACATCAATCCGTCCCGAGTACACAATCAGCAAGAGCGAGTATGCAACACAGAAAAAGTCGCTTGATAAAGAGGTTGAGAGAATTCTTTCGCTCGTGGACGAGAATATGACCGATTCCGAAAAGGCACTCGTAATTCACGATGAGCTTGCCATTATGAGCGAGTACAGCACATCGGATTACAACAAGGCTGATATTTACAATTCGCTTGTTGAAAAAACTTCCGTATGTCAGGGCTATGCGCTTGCATATTCTTACATTCTTTCACTTGTCGGAATAGACTCCGAACTTGTTGTTTCAAGCTCAATGAACCATATGTGGAACAAGGTCCATATCGGCAACGCTTGGTATAATGTTGATGTTACATGGGATGATCCTATTAATGACCGACCGGGACATGCTCAGCATACATACTTTCTTTTGAGTGACAATGCCATTCAGAATCTTCCGTCAAAGCACTATGATTACACAATAAGCTACGGTGCAAATTCGACAAAATATGATAATTACGAAATCCATAATTTCGACACAAGGCTTTGCGAGGTTAACGGTGAATTTTACGGATTTGTCAACAACAATTCTTCTGCCAACAAGGGTGCATTGTTAAAATACAAGCTTGACAGCAATACATATGAGGAAAAGCTGAAATTGAACGAAAGATGGAGTGCAGGCGGTAATTCCTACTGGATAAATACATTTATGAGCCTTGAAAAATACAACGATACTTTGTATTTTAATACCTCCGACGCCGTGTATTCATACGATGTTGAAACAGGCAGACAGGCAGTTGCCGCATCCGATATCAACGGTGTGTCGGTGTCATCGGGCAGGCTTTGCTATGGCATGGTTCTCAAGGGCGACGCAATGTATGTTGCCGTGTCGGATTCTCCGAACAACAAGGCAACTTTGCAGTATGTAAAAAGAGTTGACAAGGGCAACCTTGCAATCGGTATGACAAACTATGTTATGACTGCAAGCACCAATTCAGCCGAAAAGGCATATTACGGTGACGCAAACGGTGACGGCAAAATAAATATTGCCGATGCAACCGCAATTCAGAAAGCAATTGTGGGTATCGTCAATCAGAACGAGATAGAGCGTATAAACTCTGATGTAAACTTTGATTCCGATATTACCGTCATTGATGCAACAACAATTCAGATGTACATTGTAGGGCTTATATAACGGCAAGCCGTTGGCAAATTGAAAATGGAAAATTTAGGACTGCGGTGGCACACCGCAGTCCTTTCGAGAAGATAGTTAGATAAAGGAATTGCACCAATGCCCGATACGGCATTGATGCAATTTTTGCTTTATTTATATAATTTTAATTTGTACAAATCTTTGCGTGGCTATCTACAGGCATATAATATCCGCACATACAAATTTGCAACAACTTTATACAAAAACGGTCGGGCGACAATGTTTTTCACTCTTGCAAATTGTCTTCCCGACCATAATTTTCCATTTTACATTTTCAATTTTCAATTTTATGCCCGAACCGTACACCGTTACTGTTCAATATCGCTATTGATTTACCCATGCAATTATGCTATAATTCTAAGGATATAGTGTATTAACGGAGGCTTTGGAATGCTGGATTCATATGTTGAAATTGACCTTGACAAAATCGGTGCAAATGCCCGTGCGATAACACAAAAATACAGCGACTACAAATATTTTATTGCCGTTCTCAAGGGTGACGGTTACGGTCACGGTATGGAAGTGGCAAATGAAATGTACAAAAACGGCATTAACTATTTTGCTGTGTCCTCTCTTGAGGAGGCTCAAAGCTTTCGTAAGGTCAACAAGGACGCTCCGCTTTTGTGCCTGCATCCGGTTCATCTTTCGAGAATTGAGGAGGCAAAGCGGCTTAATCTCACCATTGCCGTGAATGAGCTTGACTACCTCAAAAGGTTGCTTGATTTGAACATTGACTGCAATTTCAAGGTTCATCTCCAGATTGATACAGGATTTAACCGCCTCGGCTTCAAGGATAAGAACGAGGTTAAAACTGCCGTTGATATGATTAACGGTTCAAATTTTGTTCTTGAGGGAATTTATCAGCATTTTGCAACAGCCGGAATTTTTGATCCCCATTGGGACGAGCAGGTCAGAAACTTCAAGGAGCTTACATCGCTTATTGATTTGAATAAAATCCCGATTGTCCATATGGGCAGTTCCGTTTCAATGCTCACCCACCCGAAACAGCCTTTTACAACAGGTGTGAGAATGGGCATTGCAATCTACGGCTACAATGTTGCCCCCGATTCTCTTTCAAATTCGCCAAAGGACAAACTTCGCAAAATGCGAAACAATTACTTCATTAAGAAGTACAACATCAGCGAAACATATTTTGATGTAAAGATAGATTTACAGCCGGCTATGAAGATGAAAACCCGTATTCTTCAGCTTAAAAAGGTGAACAAGGGTGAGTGGTTCGGCTACAATGCGTCATATACGGCAGATGAGGATATTATTCTTGCAATTCTTCCTGTCGGCTACAACAACGGCATCGGTCACGCAAATCACAACAGACAGGTTGTTATAAACGGCAAAAAATATCCTGTTGTCGGTGAGATGTGTATGAATATGACGGCTGTTAAGGTTGATTCATCGGTAAAAATTGATGACGAGGTAACACTCCTCGGTGACGGCATAACAGTTGGAATGTTCGGCAGAAGTTCGGGTATGGGCAATGCCGAGGCGCTTGTGAATATAGGCAAGAACAATCCGAGATTTTATGTAAAAGACGGTAAGGTTGTAAAGGAGAAGTAAGATGGCAGTTTCGGTACACAAATGGCTTTTGAATAAATTCAGAGATATTAACCACAGCAGAATGGACAAGCACATTGACATTATCGCCAAGAACAGCGGTAAGTCAAAGGCTTATATCAAGTTCGACATAATCCGCAACTTTCTCATCAGAGGCACAGGCTACACGGACTATTTCCGTTGCGATTTTATCAACCTTTCGGCTAAAGAGAAAAAGACCTTTGTAACTGCAAAAACTTTCTACAAAATTCTTGAATACCTCAACGATGAAGAATATATCGTTCTTCTTCGTGACAAGCTTGTTTTTGACGAGCTTTTCAAAAAGTATCTCAAAAGAGATTTCATCAACCTTCGCACAGGCAGTAAGGAAGATTTCAAGAAGTTCCTTGACGGCAGGGAAACCGTTTTTGCAAAAGATCCGACAGGCGAGGGCGGTCACGGCATTTCAAAAATCACCGTTGCCGATGTAAAGGACAGCAACAAGCTTTATGATGAACTCAAGGCAAACGGTCAGCTTCTTGTTGAGGAAGCAATCGTTCAGAGCGATGACCTCAACGAAATCAATCCGTGCGTTGTAAATTCATGGCGAGTTGTTACGCTCTATAAGGACGGCAAGGCGCATATAATAAATAACGCTCTCCGTATCAATCAGGACGAGTCAAATGTTATCGGCTGTACAAATGACCTCTACCTCAGCCTTGATGCAGACGGCAGAATCGATAGTAATGTAATTGACGACTACGGCAATGTTTATGACAAACACCCGATGACAGGCAAAAAGTTCTCCGAGGTTAAGATTGCAGGCGTTCGAGAGGCTCTTGACATGGTTGTTGAGGCAGCGGAAAAGATTCCGCAGGTGAGATATATCGGTTGGGATATCGCCTTTTCAAAGAACGGTCCCGTTATGGTTGAGGGCAACGAGTACCCGGGTTACGGACTTTTGCAGTTCTATAAACTAAAAGGCAAACGCACAGGCCACCTGAAAGAAATCGCCGATGTCCTCGGTGACGAGATGAATAACATTAAGCTTTGATTATTCAGCAAAAAACTTTATAATAAAAACAAAAAACAGCACCGAAGTATGTGGTGACCCCCAAAAGTTAGATTTGAAAGCGTAGTGGCTTTTAGCTGCTACGCTTTTGTTATGCAACTAAGGCATTA
>OHBM01000171.1_pt1 | contig 51774 bp, 60 predicted proteins | sample 1577251 | NCBI WGS metagenome assembly OHBM01 (sample SAMEA3541557, study PRJEB24748) | human gut metagenome | biome: human gut; feature: human-associated habitat; material: faeces | place: China | collected 2012 | reverse complement strand
TAAAAAACGCTCCGCGAGGATGCACACTGCGGCGTATAAGGTAGATGTCGCAAGCAACCGCTGCAGGTGCGAGAATGTGCCAAGGCACATTCTTTTCTATCACAGTTTTATTTGCAGCCGCAGCTCTTATCGAAAGCCGGGTTACATGCATAGAAGTTCTTGGAGTCAAGGTGTTCCTGTACCATCCGGAGTGCTTCGCCAAAACGCTGGAAGTGTACGACCTCCCTGGCACGCAGGAAACGAATCGGATCTACAACGTCCGGGTCTTTTACGACACGAAGAATGTTATCGTAAGTGGTGCGGGCTTTCTGCTCTGCAGCCATATCTTCCATAAGGTCAGTAATCGGATCGCCTTTGGACTGGAATTCACAGGCATTCTGTGGAACACCACCGGCAGCCTGTGGCCATACGGCAAGGGTGTGGTCAATATAGTAAGGACCGAAGTTAGAGGCTTTGATTTCCTCCGGAGTCAGGTCTCTGGTAAGCTGGTGCACGATGGTTGCAATCATCTCAAAATGGGCAATTTCAATAGCACCATGTTGTTGTAAATCATAATCGTAAAATAACTTCCAGATGAAACGGATTATCAACATACCGTCCAAGTCCCGGTTTTGATTCACAGTTATTATAATAATTGATTCTTTCAATGCATGACTTTAATAATTCATTCTTTTTGCCTGCTGAAACGGTGGTATCATCAATTATAGCAAGGCAATCTTTGAACCTCATGATTTTCTCTTCGTAGTCTACAGATGGGGCGGTTGCGCTTTTTTCCTGCTGCAAAGTATTCATGGCATTATAAAGCTGTTCTTGCAGCTTGGCATTTCTTTTGGCATATTCCTCTTTGCTATACAATCCATCTTCATATGCATCCTTTTGCCGGGCATCCTTGATTTTCAATCTAGAAATTTCAGCTTCAAGGTTCTTGATGATATTTTGCCGCAAATCGTCAGCGTTTTCCTGCTCGGCTTTCAATTTGACCTCAAAGTCCTTGATTGATGCTTGCAGTGATTCCTTTACCTTTGCCACAAATGCAGAATATTGAACAGATTTTGTATGACAAATCCGTTGATTTGTACATAGCATATATTCACTGCGTTTATCTGTTTTGCTTCGGTAATCTTTATATTGCTTGAATGACATGGAACGACCACAACCGGCAGTCCCACAAAAGAGCAGACCGGCAAAGGGGTTTTTCAATTCATTTCCCTTTTTTACTTTTGGAGTGCTGCCCCTTCTTTCCAGTGCTGCATCAAATATCTTCTGGTCAATAATTGCTTCGTGTTTTCCGGGAACAATAATAACGTCAGATGTATCACGGTTGATTGGTCTTGATTTTATTATCTGCCCGTTTTGCATCTTTTTCACAGTCTTAAAATAATTCCAACGGATTTTCCCAGTATAAACTGGATTTTCAAGAATATCACTAATGGCAGCCGGTGACCAGTGTTGTGACTTAAGCGGTTTATATCCAAGCCGGTCAAGACAAATGGAAATATTCGTAAATCCGTTTCCTTCAAGATATAATTTAAACATCAATCGGACTGCTTCAGCCTGTTCTGGGATAATTTCAAGGGTGTGGTATGTATCTTTCCCGGTTCCTTTAGTAACCTTTTTATAGCCATACGGAGCCACAGAGCCAATAAAATTGCCTTGTTTTACAGATGCAAGTTTTCCCCGGCTAAGTATTCGCTTTGTATATTCAAGATAATCATTGCCCCTTGTTAATTCCATTTCAAAGAATTTTCGGTCATATTCATCTGAAATGTTATAAGTCTTGGATGGGGTGATAACCAAGGTATTTGTGTAGCGGAAGGTATTTATTATCTTTCCGCAATCTTCAAGGTCTCCACGGGATAAACGTTGTGGCTCAATAACCAGTACACCCTTAATGATTCCGGTTTCAAGCAACGTCATAACTTCTTTCATGACAGGTCTGTCAGCTATTGTTTCACCAGATACCACTTCACGAAAGATTCTATCTTCCGGTATCTTGGCACCGAAGAATGTCATGGAATATTCCTGCAGCTGTCGTTCATGACTAGCAAGCACCTCTTCAACAGTCATGCAAGGGTCATCTGCCCTTGATTTCCTCAAATAGATTATTACATTTTCAAAATCTTCCCGGTTGATTTCATATAGCATGACGCACACCTGCTTTCATTCATTTTTAGTGGTTCAAATTATAGTTAAAATTCAAATAAAGGTCAAGCCGGACGGATGGTCAGCTTGCCACTGGTAAACATTACCGGCAGACAATTCAATGAATAGAGTGATATTATTAATTCATGAAAATATTAATCTGGAAGGTGAGAAGGGAACGGCACATTTCCATGACAGAATTAGCTGAAACAACCGGAATTGGGCGAAGTACGCTATATGATTACGAAAATGAAGTGTCATCACCAACACTGGATGCATTAGAAAAAATTGCCGAAGCCTTGGGAGTACAGATTGAGACATTATATGAAAAAGAACCGAATTGTATTAAAAAAGCAAAAAATTCAAAGAAAGGTTAGAATTTGTCCAGAATTCTGGATTTTTACGGAATCCCCCTTTTATGCGCAGTAAAACAGTGATAAACTTCTAAGCAGAAAGGGGGCAGAGTTATGGAAGACCTGAAACAAATGAAAAAAGAAACCATCAGGCTAATCTGCGAATGTAATAGTTTACATTGGATGCGGACAATTTATACATATGTCAGATTGTTGATAGGATGAGTGAAAAGCCGGGTTATTACCCGGTTTTTCTAATGCAGGAAACAATTTTGAAGAATCGTCTAACAGTAAACCTAACAGTAAACCTAATGTTAGACAGGCAGAAGAAGAAAGAGAAGAAGAAAAAGATATAGATATAAAAGAAAAGGTATATATATAAATATATATACCCAAAAGAAAAGGGCATTCCATTTTTTATACATCAGGTGTAAAATAAAAACATCAATTGACAATTAGGGGGATAAAAACATGAAATGTCCATATTGTGGAGCAGAAACAAAAAATACAGTTTGTGAATTTTGTGGTTCAGAACTGCCAAAGGAAAAATCACAAACGACAGTGAATATTATAAATAATAATTATTACTCTTCAGAGCCAAAAGAGAATACTGTAAAACTTGAGCCTGTCAATGTCAGTGTTAGTGAAAAGAAAAAGTCGCATATATGGTTGTGGGTGCTTGGTTGGATATGTATTTTCCCGGTTCCATTGACTATTTTAATGCTTCGTAACAAGAATATTAAGCAAACGGTAAGATACGGAATCATTGCTATTGCTTGGGTGGTTTATTTTGCAATCGGCATTGGCGGCAATTTGAGCAAAGCCAATTCAACACCGGATAACAATACCAATGCTGTGACATATTTAAACGACTTTGCAGTTGATGACAGCATACAGCTTTATGACATAGGCTTTAATTGATGCCTTTAGTCGTCAATTATACCTTAGACGGTAAATTCTAAGCATATGCAATTAAAATGGCTGTATGGTGCCTTACTAAGGCTTACAGACCTATTTTGAAATCACATAAAAAGACCAAGGGAAAATCCAACCCTTGGTCTTTTTTTAAATCTGTTTTCCGGTTAATTTATTATAAAGCCGCTCAATTTCTTTCCAATCGTCAGCATTAAAAGCTGAAAAAGCTGCAGCAAGCCGGTGCTGAAATGATTCTTCACCGGCAAGCTGGATGTCTGCAAGCATTTCTGCAATCTGCTCATCCTTTGTTTTTTCAATAAACATTTCACCTTCACCAGTTCGAAGCCAGTTTTCATTCACATCAAATTCACGACAAATAAGAGTAATTACTGCATCACTTGGATTGTTTTTATTAACTTCATACGCTGCAATGTTGCCACGGCTGATTTTTAATACATCAGCAAATTCTTGCTGTGTTAATCCAAGGGTTTTTCTGATTTTTTTTAAGCGTTCATTCATTTTTATCATCTCCTTTCAATCCAACAATAACACAGGTTTTAACAAATAGCAATTAAAAAATGTTGGCATACCACAAAAAAGTATTGACAAGTGAGATTTACCAACATATAATGGTGGCATACCAACAAAGCGAGGTGAGAGGGATGGATATAGAAAAAATCAAAGAGAAGATAAAGGATTCACAGTCTATGGCGCAGACCAAGAAACGCTTAACAACAGAAGAACTTGTAACACTTCTGTTGATTGACATGCCAAGTGATGAACCGGTTACAGAGGAAGATGTTGAACTGATTGCAAAGGTGCTTGAAAAAGTAAGTGAAAAGAAGTGTAGCGTGAGACATGCACAGTTTTTAATGGATGCATGCAGGAAGTTGATTCTTGCAATAGCAACGTTTCAGGTATAGAAAATGCATCCGCAAGTCAAACCTACGGATGCATAATCAGGCATCAATTAAATAATCCATTTTTTATCAGGGTTGTCATTATGATGTTTGCAAATCGCATCATATACTTTGCGATATTCGTCAAGAACCTGTGCCGGGGTTAATGAAGATAAATCCTGATTTTCAAGATAAAGCATAGTGATGTCATGCAATACTTGGTCTGTCTGTGTCATGATTAAAAACTCCTTTCTTTTGTACTTGGCATGGTGGTGCCTGTGACAAAAGAATAGCACATTAGGGAAAGGTGGTAAACGGATGCCGGGAGATAAAGAAAAATGGTTTTACATTGGCTTATTCATAGGGGCAGTTGTTGGAATCTTCATCTGGTCATTTTTGAAAGTCACAGGAAAAGTTTATTAAAAAAATACTGGATGAAGTAAGGAATGACGGTGGTTGAACATACACCGGCAATGAAGCCGAAGATGGAACACTTGATTTTTTCAGCTTTGGTGTAAGAGCGAAGCAACCCTTTGTTTTCAAGCCATACAGCGGACGGAATATCAGTATTATCAGAAATCAGCATTTTAATATCACCGGATGCCGCCAGAAGATGAAGAGCATACACGTTTTTAGGCTTTGAACAAAAAGCTGACAGGTCGGCACCATGGAAGGAACCGGTTGGATTCATAAGACAGTTTTGTTCAATGGTTCGCATGCATTTATCAAGATAGATTGAAGATGTACGGTATTTTTTCATGGTATTCCTTCTTTCGTGAAATTTATTAAAAAAAGTATAACAAATTAACCACAGAATTAAAAGCCGAAACGGTCAGGAATGACCGTCATGCAAGGGGTGACTGCCTTGTGTCTGATGATGGCAGGTCTATCAGGGTCAAAAAAATCTGCACTAACTTTAAGAAAGGGGAAAGGGCAATGTCTGAACATGAAAAGAAGATTGTAAAAGCGTTTGCCGAAGCACTGCCGGGTATGAGTGATTTTGACAAAGGTTATGTGCTAGGAATGTCTGAACAGATTGCAGCGAAGAGAAAAGAAACTGATGCTACCGGGGCAGAAGCAGAAACCGGCGAACCAACAGAAATTGCTGAATCCGCAAAGGATGGAAAAATGCAGAATTAAGACAATCAGTAACAGCATATTTTCAAAAATAGGAGAGGAAAAGGAAGGTGAAAGGTATGAAATCAGCTTTTGAAGAAGGCATTGAATACACAAAAAAAGTAATTGAATTTCCAGACGGATGCACCGTTGAAGTTTACCGCCCTATTTTACCAAAAGAAGAATATGACAGAAGACACAAGCAACTTGAAAAAGCTGCCGAACGTTTCTTGAAACACGTTGAAAGTGTCCGTGCAGCGGAAAGGAAGTCACAGTGAAAAATTTTATTTTAAAAAGCATCACATTTATTGCTGTTGTGGCATTGATTATTGGGACAAGCCTTCTTGATTCAGAATCAAATGCACCTGCATATGTTGTGATTGCAGCCATGGCATGGACAACCATCTTCTGTTTGGTGAACCAGAAGACCATTAAACAGAAATGTAAAAGAATAACTTGACTGACACTGATTAATGAAAAGGAGTAAAAAAATGGAGAAAAATTTAAAAGGATATAAAGGCTTTGAAAAGGGTCTTATTTGCCGTGGTAAACAGTACGCAGAAAACATGGTTTTTGAAGAAGAAGATGCTGTTGTCTGCCGCAAGGGAATGCATTTTTGTGTGAATCCATTTGATGTACTTGACCACTATAACTTGGTTAATGAAGATGGAGAATTCAATGATTTTGCAGAAGTAGAATCCATGGATGAATGCCTGACAGATGATAACAAAAAATACTGCACAAAGAAATTAAAGGTTGGTGCAAAACTTAGTTTTGCCGGATTTATCAAGGCATGTGTGAATTTCGTTATAGAAAGGACAACCTTTGAAGAACCAAAGATTGGCAGTTCCGGAAATTACGCACAGATTGGCAGTTCCGGAGATTCCGCAAAGATTGGCAGTTCCGGAAATTATGCACAGATTGGCAGTTCCGGAAATTCCGCACAGATTGGCAGTTCCGGAAATTATGCCGTTGTAATGTGTGCCGGAAATGGCAGCATTGCAAAAGCGAAGAAAGGTAGTTGGATTACTCTTGCCGAGTGGAAGGAAAATGCGGAAGGCAAATGGATTCCAGTAAATGTTGTAACCGTGCAGGTTGATGGTGAAAAAATCAAAGAGGATACATATTACAAACTGGAAAACGGTGAATTTGTTGAGGTTGGCGAATAATGGCTGTTGAAATGATAACACTTGACAGCCGGGAAGATTGGCTGAATCACCGAGAAAGAATCGGCGGTTCAGACGCATCAGCAATCCTTGGCATGAATCCGTACAGAACAAACATTGAACTATGGCAGTTAAAAACCGGTCAGTTGATTCCTGAAGATATATCTGAAAAACCTTATGTAAAGTATGGCACAGAAGCTGAAAAGTATCTTAGAGAATTGTTTAAATTGGATTTCCCAGAATATCAGGTCATGTATGTAGAAAATAACATGTTCCTGAATGACAAATACAATTTTGGACATGCATCTTTAGATGGATGGCTTATTGACCAGAATGGAAGAAGGGGTGTGTGGGAGTGCAAGACAACTAATATTTTGCAATCCATGCAGAAGGAAAAGTGGAATCACCGGATTCCTGACAACTATTATGTGCAGTTATTACACTATTTGCTTATTACGGAATTTGATTTTGCGGTGCTTAAAGCACAATTGAAATATGAATTCAATGGTGAAATTTATCTTCAGACAAAGCACTACAAGATTGAAAGGGCAGAAGTGCAAGAAGACATTGAGTTTTTGGAATCTGCTGAAAGAAAATTCTGGAAGCAGGTGCAGGAAAGAAAAAGACCTGATTTGATACTGCCGGAAATATAGGAGTAAAAGTAGAAATGCAAAAAATAAAATGTGAAATATATCGTGATTCTATGCAGAATTACAAAAAATATGCCATTCCACCTGCACAGTTAATTATTGCAGATGTTCCATATAATGTTGGAACTAATTTTTATGGAAGCAATCCTTCTTGGTACATAGGCGGGGATAACAAGAATGGCGAAAGTAAATTAGCAGGAAAATCAGCATTTAATTCAGATTTTAATTTTAATCTTTATGAATATTTTCATTTCTGTTCAAAAATGTTGAAGAAAGATGATACAAAAACACTGCAAAGAGGAAGAAGCAGCAATTCACCATGCATGATTGTATTCTGTGCATTTGAGCAGATACAGACATTAATTTCAGCAGCTAAAAAGCATGGATTTGTGAATTATATTCCGTTGGTATTTATAAAAAATTACTCACCACAAGTATTAAAGGCTAACATGCGTGTGGTTGGTGCTACAGAATATGCACTTGTATTTTATCGCAATAGACTTCCTAAATTTAGAAACGGCTGTCAGGTGGATAAAAACGGAAAGACCATCAGAGGAACAGGTCATATGATATTCAATTGGTTCTCATGGGAAAAAGATGGAAAAGACATTCCAAAGATTCATCCAGCACAAAAACCTGTAAAAGTGCTTGAACGGCTTATTCAAATTTTTACAGACGAGGGGGATGTTGTCATAGACCCATGTTGCGGAAGTGGAAGCACATTAAGAGCCGCACATAACCTTGGAAGGAATGCATTTGGATTTGAAATTGACCGGAATTTCTATGAAAGAGCCAAGGAAGAAATGTTGATTTTTCCAGATGTGCAAATGAATGTTGCAGATTTTGGAATATAAAAAAGAAAATGAAAGGGAATAAGGTTGTGCGCACATAAAAACAGGTTTTCCTTTCAGAAACGCAATGAAGTACATGGGAAGCAAAGCAAAAATTGCAAAAGATGTTGCAGCAATAATTAATGAATTGATTAAAAAAAATAAGATTACAACATATATAGAGCCTTTTGTTGGCGGCTCAAATATGATTGAGCATATCTGTTGTAACAACAAGTTTGGGTATGATAATAACGAATACCTTATTGAATTTTGGAAACGAATTCAGGAAGGATGGAATCCACTGTCTGCTACTGAAAAATATTCCAATATGACTAAAGAATTATATAAGGACATTAAAGAAAATAAAGAAAACTATCCAAAACATATTGTGGCTCTTGCTGGTTTTTGTGCGGCATATAATGCAAAGTGGTTCGGCGGATATGCAGGAATTGTGAAAACTAAAAATGGAACATTCAGGAATTATTATAATGAATCAGTTAGAAATGTGTTGAAACAATCTGAAAGAATCCAAGATGTTCACTTTGAATGTATGAATTACACAGATATTAATGTGCAAGGGGCATTAATTTATTGTGACCCACCATATCAGGGAATGACCAAATACAAGGACGATTTTGACCATCAACAATATTGGGAATGGGTACGTGCAATGAGCAAAAATAACATAATTATTTGTAGTGAATATTCTGCACCTGATGATTTTTTATGTATTTGGCAAAAAGAAAATACAATTACGCTTGACCATAAGAGCAGAAAAGGCGCAGTTGAAAAACTGTTCTTAATTAAGAAAAAAGGAGAAAAACAAATGGAATTTAGAATGAAAGAATACCAGTTACCTGAAAAAATTAAATTTAACTATGAAGAATTGAAGCAGGAATTAACAGAAAAAGTCAAATTGTATGAAACCATGGTTTATACAGATGAACAGATTAAGGAAGCCAAGGCAGACCGGGCGAATCTGAATAAATTGAAAAAGGCATTGAATGATGAACGCATCCTTAGAGAAAAGGAATATATGCAGCCGTTTAATGCTTTCAAAGCACAGATTAATGAAATTATCGGCATCATTGATAAGCCGGTAGCCGTGATTGATGCGCAAATCAAGGAGTATGAGGAAAAGCAGAAAAAGGAAAAAATGGAGAAAATCAAGGAATTATGGTCTGAAATGAAAGTTCCTGATGGTCTTGCCTTTGAAAAAGTCTTTGAAGAGCGGATGTTGAATAATTCATTCAATTTGAAACATATCAAAACCTGCTTCAGTGATGCAATAGATAAATTTAATCGTGACATCACTACATTGGATGCGTTGCCGGAATTTGGCTTTGAAGCAAAGCAGGTTTACCTTCAGACATTGGATATTAACAAAGCACTTGCTGAAGGTCAGAGGATGTCACAGATACAGAAACAGAAAGCGGAGCATGAAGCAGAGCAGGCAAGACTGAAAGCAGAGGAAGAAGCAAAGAAGGCTGTTGTAGAAGTGGCACCTACAGAATCACAGTCACAGGCTACACCGGAAGACTTTATGAATCCACCGGAAGATACAACACCAGTGAAGGAGTGGATTGCATTTCAGGCATTAATGTCCACAGAAGATGCGCTTGCATTGCGTGACTTCTTTAATAGCCGGAATATTGAATTTAAGGCAGTTTAGGAAAAGGAGCAGAAGGCATGAATAGTAAAAATATCAAAAAGCACTTGAATAATAAATTGCGTGATTGGATTTCCAATATTGATGATGAAAATATCAAAGCAATTTTGAAACAAAATGTGATTATAACAGGCGGTGCCATTGTTTCACTTTTGACAGGAGAAAAATTACATGACTATGATGTGTATTTCAAGACAAAAGGAGCCTGCCTTGCGGTAACAACTTATTATGTAGGCAAATGGAATGAAATGCACCCTAAAAAGCCTGTTTCAGTAAGATGCAATAATACAACAGGAAAAATTGATTGTTTTATTTCATCAAAAGGAATTGCAGATGAAGATGAAAATGGTGGGAATCCTCTTGCATACAATTTTGAAGCAACAGCCGTTGAGGATGAAACTGTTGGAATGGAACATGAACAGGAAGAAACAAGTCAGGATTCCAAAGAAAAATACAGACCACGATTCATTACAAGTAATGCAATTACACTGACTGACAAAGTACAGATTGTGATTAGATTCTACGGAGAAATTGAAGAAATCCATAAGAATTATGACTTCGCACACTGTACCTGTGCTTGGAGTTCATGGAATAACGAATTACTTCTTCCGGAAAAGGCACTTGAATGCATTATTAATAAAGAATTGTATTATGTTGGCTCAAAATATCCTTTATGTTCAATTGTCCGTACAAGGAAGTATCTGGAAAGAGGTTATCACATCAACGCAGGTCAGTATGTGAAGATGTGCATGCAACTGAATGAATTGGATTTAAAGGATGTAAGGGTGTTAGAAGACCAGCTAACAGGTGTTGACACAACCTATTTCCAGATGATGATTGACGCAATTCAGAAACACATGGAAGAGACAGGGGAAGAAAGGGTTGATACAACCTATGCCATGAATCTTATTAATAAACTTTTTTAGAAAGGTGGTGTGAAATTTATGTTTGAAGCAAGACAGACACACAGCGGACAATACAAGCCATATGGTGATTTTGTTCGTGAATGGGATATAAAATCAGATTTACCCCAAGAGGAAGTGATTAAAAAGTGTTTTACAGAACTATGTAAAAGAAAACTTCCTGAATCAGTAGAGTATCACACAGAAATTAGATATGGAACAGGTAATCATTTCAGTGATGCAAATTATTATTTTTCAGGTTATTACACTTTAACAAAGACAGAAAGCGGCTACACTTTTAAGACTTTTGAGCCGTATGCAGATTAATTAGAACAGAAAGGACAGGTAAATTATGGCAACTTCAGTTCAAATTACACTTATTATTTGTATCACATTAATAGCAATAATATGTTTTCCAAACAGAAAGGGGAAGTAAATGCCTAAACTCATTGATTTGGCAGGGCAGAAGTTTGGAAGGCTGACCGTTATTGAAAGATATGATGCAAAAAGATGGAAATGCAGTTGTGATTGTGGAAATATTACATATTCTGACGGCTATCAATTAAGAAAAGGAATCACAACTTCATGTGGCTGTTATCATAAAGAAATTTGCGGAAATCAGCACAGAAAACATGGTCTTGCAGGAAAACGGCTTTATCGGATTTATTACAAAATGAAGGAAAGATGTTATAGACCTTCAAATGACAATTACAAATATTATGGGGCATTGGGTATCACAATCTGTGATGAATGGCTGAATGATTTTAGTGCATTTGCCAAATGGTCACTAGCAAATGGTTATACAGACGAACTGACAATTGACAGAAAAGATAATACAAGAGGTTATTCGCCGGATAATTGCAGATGGATTACTATTCAGGAACAGCAAAGAAATAAAAGAAAGAGAGGAACAGTATATGACAGTAAATAATTCGCTTGCAAAAGTGACACAGCAAAGAAGATTAGGAATGACCGCATATTTGAATCAGGATGCAGTCAAGCAGCAAATCAATTCAATTGTAGGGGGCAAGAGAGGAACAGCCTTCATTACATCAATTGTTTCAGCAGTTCAGGCAACACCTGCATTGCAGGAATGCACAAATCCTTCAATTTTATCAGCCGCATTACTTGGTGAATCCCTTAATCTTTCGAATTCACCTTCACTTGGTCAATTTTGGATTATTCCATTTAATAACAAGAAAAAGGGTGTGAAAGAAGCACAGTTTCAGCTAGGCGCAAATGGCTTCAAACAGTTAGCAATGCGTACTGGACAGTACAAGGATATTGATTTCCTTGAAATTCATGAAGGAGAGTATAAGGGCAGAGATAAATATACCGGGAAGCAGGTGTTTGAATTCATTGAAGATGATGATAAACGTGAAACACTGCCTGTTATTGGTTATATGGCATATTTTGAATTACTGAATGGTTTTAGAAAGTCTGTGTATTGGACAAAAACCAAGATGGAAAAGCATGCAGATAAATATTCACAGGCTTTTAACTTGGACGCATACAGAAAACTTCAGGAAGGAAAGATTCCGCAGTCTGATTTATGGAAGTATTCATCATATTGGTATTCAAACTTTGCAGGAATGGCAGAAAAAACCCTGATTAAACACTTATTGTCAAAATGGGGGATTCTTTCAACAGAACTTATTACAGCAATTGATGCGGATATGGCAGTTATCAATGAGGATGGCAGCAAGGATTATGTTGATAATGATGATTCTATTATAGATGCAGAGCCGCCGCAGAGCGAAGAACCGCAACCGGAACCACGGCAGGAAGCAGAAAAGAAGCCGGAAACAACACAGCAACCAACAGATGCACAGATGGCACTGTTTGGAAATAAATAGAAGAAAGGGGGAAAACTAAATGAATAAAGTGGAATTGAAAGACCTTGTTGGTGGCGCACTTCAGGAGAAATTCAATAAATCTTTTGAAAAAGTGATTGATAATCTTCAGGATGTTAATACATCTTTCAAGGTAAAGCGTAAGATTTCTATTTCGTTGGACTTTGTGCAGAATGAAGCAAGGGATGACGTACATGTTGAAGTGGCGGTTGTTGAAAAACTTGCACCACAGTCACCAATGACAACTTCATTTGCAATCGGAAAAGACCTGAATACTGGCGAAATGTACGCTGAAGAATACGGAAAGCAGATTAAAGGGCAGATGAAACTTGATGACTATTCACATGAGCAGGTAGTTGATGGAAAAACCATTGATACAGACACCGGTGAAATTGTAAAAGAACCAGAAACAGTTGTTGATTTTAGAAAGGCTGCACAGTAAGCAGAATAGGTGAAAAATATGATTAAAGAAGCATTACAGTATATTGTCGGACTTGGCGAAGCAAAGGTTCAGGACATCACACTTCCTGACGGAACAATTCAGACGTATTCAGACAAGTCATTACAGAGACTTACAAAACACATACCAATGGTTGACAATGCTATTCACATGAACACACTCACAAGCCTTGTGGATTACATCAGAGGAAAAATTGATTCTATGTCCGAAAAGATGATTATACAGGTGGAAGACCCAGAAACAGTTGTTCTTTTTTCCCAGTTGAATGAGGAAAGAGACCGTGAAAGGCTTGTTGTTGTTAATGCAAGAATCCCGGAATTTCCATTTGATTCCTTTATAAATCAGGAAACATTTTGCATTAATCTTCAGGCAAAATTCATTAATGACCCGGAAACTGACCTTGCATTAGTTTTGAAGTTTGCAGGAACAGTTGAAACCGGAACAGTTACTGAATATGGTGATGATGGTGTCACCCAGAAAGCCACAGTTAAAACCGGCATTGCTTCAAAAAGTGAAGCAGTTGTTCCGAATCCGGTAACATTAAGACCATACAGAACATTTTTAGAGGTAGAGCAGCCGAAGTCAGACTTTATTTTCAGAATGAAACAGGACAAGTATGACGGTATTAATTGCGCAATCATTGAAGCTGATGGTGGTGCATGGAAAATGGAAGCAACCAAGGCAATTAAGGATTACTTACAGTATGAGTTGTCAGAATATGAGCAGTTCACAGTTATTTCATAAGGTTGTGACACCTGCCTGAAAAAGGCGAAAGAAGCTATCATGCTATTAATACATATCACGAAAAAACATCCCGGTTGCTTATGCAGCCGGGAGATTAGAAAGCAGGTGCAATATGAAGACGAAAGAATGTATGCACTGTGAAACTTTCTTTGATTGTGTAGGCAAGCCGACAGATAACCCTTGCCTGCAATTCAGGAAACGAAAAGAGAAAACAGAAAACAATTTTAATGAAATATTACAGAAGGAAATGAGAAAGGAGTAATGACAGAAACCTTGGTAGACCAAGGTTGACCGCCTAAAGGTGAAGAAAGGCGAGAACAAAAGGGATTTAATTTGCGGTGCTGCATGGCACCATGGGAAGCCGTAATTCCTTATCCACGGAAAACAAGATGGACTTGTCAACGTGGTTGTCATGAAAAAATTAAAAGTTTGTTGGTTATCAGCAGGTGTCAGCAGTTTTTTAGCAGGTTACTTTGAAAGAGATTCTATTGATAAGTATATTTATATCGACATTGATGACCAACATGAAGACAGTATGCGATTCATAAAGGACTGCGAAAAAGTGCTTGGAAAACGAATTGAGATTTTGAAAAGTCCATATGGCAGTGTGGAAAACTGTATTCTATCTGCCGGAATGATAAGAAATCCATTTACACAGTTTGCCCCATGTACGAATTGGTTAAAAAAACGTGTTCGCAAGGAGTGGGAAGAAAAACACACAGATTTTCAAATAACATATATTTGGGGATTTGATTGTGAGGAAAAGCACCGAGCAGAGCGGTTAAATGAATCAATGCCGGACTTTAAACATGAATTCCCACTGATTGAGCGGATGCTCACAAAACAGGATGTTCATGCCTTATTTGACAGACTGTTTGATTTCAAAAGACCTGTCATGTATGACATTGGGTATCAGAATAATAATTGTGTGGGATGTGTAAAGGGCGGCATGTGGTACTGGAATCAGATTCGCAAGGATTTTCCTGACGTATTTAAGGCACGTTCTGAACTTGAACGAAAGATTGGTGCTTCAATTATAAAAGGTGTCTATTTGGACGAATTAGAGCCTTGCAGAGGTAGAAAAGAAGATGAAATAAGTACAGATTGCGGCATCATGTGTTATTTGAATTTAGATAAATAAAAAGAAGGTGGAAGGATGGCAGTAAACAGTAAGCAGAAGGGCGAACGATTTGAACGGCAGCTTGCCGGATTATTTCGTGACCATGGCTATTCTGATGCAAGAAGAACGGCACAGTATTGTGGAAATACCGGGGATGCGTCTGATGTGATTGGATTACCGGGGATACACATTGAAGCAAAGCATCAGGAAAAAATGCAGCTTTATAACTGGATGGCACAGGCAAAAAGGGATTCTGAAGGAACTGGAAATATCCCAACAGTATTCCATAAAAAGAACAATGCAGAAATCCTTGTGACCATGCGGTTTGAAGATTGGATGCAGATATATAAAGAATGGGAAGCAGGTGAGAACCATGGATAATTTAAGAACGACAGCGGAACTTGTGAAAACAATCTTGGAAAAGAACATAAAAGCAAGAAACAGTGACAGTTATTTATATTATTGTGTAATCAGGATTATTGGAAAAAGAAATGGTGTTGATATTGAAAAGATGTCAGTCCCTAATTTCTTCTTACACATGAAGGAATATAATATGCCTGCTTTTGAAACAGTCAGAAGGACAAGGCAGAAGATTCAACATGATAATCCAGAATTATCTGGTTGTGATGATGTGGAAGCAAAGCGGATGGTGAATGAAGAAATGTTTCGTGATTACGCTAGGGGGTTCTGATGTTTGGATGAATTAAAAACAAATGGTGCCGGTTACTATGACCCAACAGCGTATAAGGCATTGACAAGAGTAATGAGAAGAGAGGAAAAGACAATGAAATTATACAATGGTGATATTATTGAATTTGAACAGAGTAACGGAACGAAAAGAACAGCGGTTATTTTAGCAGTGCATGAAAAATTTTCAACTGTACTGGTATTAGCAGAAAATGACAAGCTGCCATACAGTGTGAAGTGTCAGGGATTAAAATACACTGACCCGGCAATGCTGCAGTATACATATAATGATGCGTTCACCAATTTAATCAGAAGCATGTCTGATAATGAGTATTCAGATATTATGCAGGCTGTTATTGATGCACTCGGTTATGAAATGCCGGAAAATGTGGCAAAAGAACCACCAAAAGGGACTGTGGAAGAAGCTGCATCTGTTGATTATGTTGCAAAAGTTCAATATAACGTTGAAATAGAAACGTTGCAGGAAAATTTGATTCAGACACAGGCTGAAAGAAACGTATACAAGGAATTATATGACAATCTGATTAACAGTATGATTGCAAAATAGGAAGGTGCTGAACTATGGCAGATGTGAAATGGATTAAAATTGCAACTGACATATTTGATGATGAAAAAATACTTTTGATTGAAAGTCTGCCTGATGCATATGCCATTATTACAGTTTGGTTTAAGCTGCTATGCTTTGCAGGGAAGCAGAATAACAGCGGTGTATTTATGATGGGGCAAATTGCATATACTGCCAAAATGCTTGCAACTATCTTCAGGATGCAGGAATCCACGGTTACCATGGCACTTCAGACTTTTGAACAGTTTGGAATGATTGAAATAATTGATGGTGTCATCACTATTCCAAATTGGGGAAAACATCAGAATCTTGACCAGATGGAAAGCAGAAAAGAATTCATGCGTAATTATATGAACAAATATAGAGCAAAACAGAAGAAACTGACATCTAGTGAAAACAGTAAACCTAACAGTAAACCTAACAGTAAACCTAATGTTAGACAGGCAGAAGAAGAAAGAGAAGAAGAAAAAGATATAGATATAGAAGAAAAAGAGTGTACCAATTGCAAGCAGATTGTTGACCTGTTCCATTCCATCTGTGTTTCATATCCTTCTGTAAAAACATTGTCTGAAGCAAGAAGAAAGGCTATAAAGGCAAGATTGAAAGCCTACAGCCTTGATGATTTTAAGATATTATTCAAAAAGGCAGAAGCATCTTCGTTCCTTAAAGGCAGTAATGAACGGAACTGGTCAGCAACCTTTGACTGGCTGATTAAAGATTCCAATATGGCGAAGGTCATTGATGGAAATTATGATGACAAGGGAAAATCGCAATCAGAAAAAAGAGATTCAGGAGCGAATAAGAACAAATTCAACAGTTTTCCACAACGAAAATATGACATGGAAGCGTTGGAACAGGCACTTTTAAATACTACTGAAAGGGGCAATGAAGAAGGTGAAAGCTAAAAATTATCTTCAGCAGGTACAGAAGATAGACACAATTATTAAAAACAAGATGATTGAAAAAGAGCAGTGGAAAGCAATGGCTGAATCAATCACAGCAGCTTCTGACGGTGAAAGGGTGCAGGCTTCCGGAAGTCAGCAGAAAATGGCTGATGCCGTGATTCGATATGTTGAGATTGAAGCAGAAATTGACGAATACATAAATCTGCTGTTAGAAACAAAAAGGGATGTAGTCAGTGTAATAGAACGACTTCCTGCAATTGAATATGATGTACTCCATAAAATATACATTCAGTACAAGGAAATGTATGAGGTTGCAACGGAATGCCAGAAAACGTATTCTTGGGTAACTACAATCCATGGAAGGGCATTAAAGCATGTACAGGAGATACTGAAGGGAAGGAGTGTTAACGATGGGAAGTTTGATTGATGCGGATAAATTAAAAGCGGATTTAGAAAAAGCAATTTCAAAGAATGAAGACATGGATTGCTTAGATTTTTTACGCATTGCTTCTGTTATTGATAAACAGCCGACCGCCTATGACCCGGAAAAGGTTGTGAAGCAGTTGGAAGATTGCATATCAGACACGGAAGATTCACTTACGGGAAAAGGTGCAAGATGGGCTTACAAAGGTGCAATCGAAATTGTGAAAGGCGGTGGAGTAGATGCGTAAAATCATAGAAAAGAAGATATTGCCAGAATACTTTAAGGCGGTTATTCATAATAAAAAAAAATTTGAAATCCGCAAGGATGAGGATGAATTGCAGATAGGGGATACATTGATATTAAGGGAATGGGATGGACAGAACTACACTGGACGTGAGACAAGCAGGAGAATAGAATATGTACTGCGGAATGTTCCTGAATACGGATTAATGTCAGGATATGTAATAGTGGGATGGTAGAAATAAACAATTCATGTATACACAAAGAATACTGCATGGCAGCTTAAAAAAGGTTCATTGGTGTGGAAACCATATCATGAAAAGGTAATTACTGTGACTTTCGTGCAACTTTTTTGAACTTTTGTGACTTTCTGTGACTTTTTTGCAAACTTTTTGAACTTTTTGTATAACATGTGACTTAAAAGCTGTGTTATATTCAATATATCATAAAGCAATTAAAGGTACTGCAATCAATGCGGTGCCTTTTTTCTTTGCCTTGAAGATTTACAGGTTTCCATTTACCTTCTCCGGTCTTCAAGGCTTTTTGTAAATAAAGGTGGTGATTGTGATGGCTAAATTAACAGCCAAACAGAAAAGGTTCTGTGATGAATACCTGATTGACTTAAATGCCACACAAGCAGCTATAAGGGCAGGTTATTCACCAAAAACAGCATGTGAACAGGCTTCAAGATTGTTAGCAAATGTTAAGGTTCAGGATGAAATCGCAATTGAAATGGCTGAAAGGTCAAAGAGAACGGGAATAAATCAGGACAGGGTTCTGATGGAAATTGCAAAAATGGCATTCGTGAACATAGATGACGTGATTGACCTTGACACAGCAAAGGTAAAACGGACAGCAACAAAGGAAGACCTTGCTTGTATACAGTCTGTGAAGATAAAGCCAACAGAATTTGGAACTGAAAGGGAAATCAAACTTTGTGACAAGAAATCAAATCTTGAACTTCTTGGAAAACATCTTGGTATGTTCAAAGACAAGGTTGAACTTGAAGCAGATATGGATTTGAACATTAATATTGATTATGGTGATGGCAATGAAGATTAATGTCCAAATGAATCCCGGATTCCGGGAAGTTGACCGGAGCCGTAAACGCTATATTGTCATGTGTGGCTCTGCTGGTTCCGGGAAGAGCGTTGACACGGCACAGAATTATATATTGCGATTAATGCAGGACAAGGGAAGAAACCTTGTTGCAATGCGTAAATCTGATATTAGTAACCGAGATAGCACCTTTGCAGAATTAACAGGTGCATTATATCGCATGTTTGGTGATAAATATGAAGCATACTGGAAGATTAATAAATCACCAATGTCCATGACATTCAAGTCTAATGGAAATCAGATTATATTCAGAGGGATGAATGATGACCGGCAGCGTGAAAAGCTGAAATCAATCACATTCCCAAAGGGAAAGCTAACTGATGTGTGGCTTGAAGAAGCTACGGAATTCACACAGGCAGACCTTGAAATCATAGATGACCGTTTGCGTGGTGAACTTCCGGAAGGTCAATTTTATCAAATCAGAATGACCTTTAATCCAGTAAATAAGAATCATTGGATTAAGAAGGTCTTTTTTGATATTCCAGACCCTAACGTGCTGACACATCACAGCACATATCTTGGTAACCGGTTTATAGATGAAGCCTATAGGCAACGTATGGAAAGAAGAAAGATTGTTGACCCTGAAGGCTATCAAATATATGGTCTCGGTGAATGGGGTGAAATTGGCGGTCTGATTCTTCATAATTGGGAAGTCGGTGAATGTTCACAGAATCCGGCTGATTATGATGATTTTGCAATAGGTCAGGACTTTGGATTCAACCATGCGAATGCAATTCTTCCGTTAGGAATCAAAGATGATGTAATTTATATTACAAAAGAAATCTATGTATTTGAAAAAGACACATCAGAGATTATAGAACTGGCAAGGGATGCCGGAATTCCAAGCAATAAACAAATGTGGTGTGATTCTGCAGAGCCGGACAGAATCATGATGTGGCAGAAAGCCGGGTATAACCGGGCAAAAGGTGTCAACAAAGGCGGTTCACAAGGTTCTGTGAATGCACAGATTGATTATTTGAAACAGCATAAAATCATTGTTGACCCATCTTGTGTAAATACCATTAAAGAATTGCAGCAATGGAAGTGGAAAAAGGATGAAAAAACCGGTGAATACTTAGACGAACCGGTTCCATTTCAGGATGATGCTATGGCGGCACTTCGTTATGGTGTTGAAGGATGGCGCAAGAGAAAGAAATGGTTGTTATAAAATAAAGAAAACCAGAGGTGAAAAGAATGTTAAGTATTGGTGAAATAAAATCTTTTATGGATGAAGACAGCACTTCAGACAAGAAGAGATTTGCAAGAAAAGGACAGGCATATTATGACGGTGACCACGATATAAAAGCATACAGATTGTTTTATTACAATACAGATGGCGAACTTGTAGAAGACAAGGCTAGAAGCAATGTGAAGATTGCACATACATTCTTCACGGAACTGGTAGACCAAGCAGTTCAGTACATACTTTCCGGAAAAGATGGATTTGCAAAATCCAAAGACGCTGCATTGCAGAAAAAATTAGATGAATACTTCAATGAAAATGATGATTTTAAGACGGAATTATCAGAGTTATTGACAGGCTGCATGGTAAAAGGCTTTGAATATCTGTATGCTTATAAAAATGAAGAGGACAAGCTTTCTTTTATGTGCGCTGATTCAATTGGTGTTGTAGAGATTCGTGCAAAGGATACAGATGATGACACAGAATATGTTATTTACTGGTATATTGACAGAATTGAAAAAGGGCATAAGAAAATCAAGAGAATTCAGGTTTGGGATTCTGAAAATGTTTATTATTATGTGCAGGATGGCAATGGTAATATCACGGAAGACACATCAGAAAAGATAAATCCAAAACCACATATTTTGTATCAGAAAAAGGGTGATAAAGCCGTTTATTTTAAGAACTTTGGCTGTATCCCCTTTTTCCGTTTGGATAATAACAAAAAGCAGTTTTCAGGTTTGAAAACAGTTAAGGATTTAATTGATGATTATGATTTAATGGCAAGCAGCCTTTCAAACAACCTGATTGATTTTGATACTCCGATTCATGTGGTAAAAGGTTTTCAGGGTGATAACTTGGAAGAATTACAGACCAATCTGAAGACCAAAAAAATAATTGGTGTGGATGATGACGGCGGTGTTGATGTCAAGACTGTGGATGTGCCATATCAGGCGAGACAGGCAAAACTTGAATTGGATGAAAAAAACATTTACCGGTTTGGAATGGGACTGAATACAGCAGGACTTAAGGACACAAATGCAACAACCAATATTGCAATTAAGGCTGCCTATTCGTTACTAGATTTAAAGTGTTCCAAACTGGAAATAAGATTAAAGCAGTTACTTAGACGGCTTTTGAAGCTGATTATTGCTGAAATCAACAAAACTGATGGTACAGATTACCACTGCAATCAGGTTTACTTCGAATTTAGCCATGAAGCCATGTCAAATGAGCAGGAAAATGCGCAGATTGCATTGACAGAAGCACAGAAGACACAGGTGTTAATTAACACACTTCTTTCTTTTGCTTCACAGCTTGATAATGAAACATTAATGCGTAACAAATGTTTCTCCTAAATATGGATTTATGAATACTGATATATATTCTGAACTGAATTCATTAATCGGGACGACTATCAATAAAGAAGTGAAATTTTACACTTTTTACGAAGATGGGTCGAATGTAACAGAAGAAGAACTTAATGAATATGAGATAGAGGTGCATGAAGAGGTAAATATAAGTATTGGGGGAGAAATTACAATGAGTGGATTCATATACTATGATGAACCGATTTTGAGCAAAGGTTATCCGATGACTTGTGGATGGTTGTCACAATCTGATGATGAACAACTATATACAGGATATTCACGAACTAAAACGAAAAACACATTGAATTTAAATAAGAAAGAGAAAAAAGGAGTATGGCTATATGATGTGACACCGCAGGAAGAGGTTGAAACAACAGAATAAATGTATAGAGAAAAAGGAATGACTGCATTTTTTAATTGTAGCATTTCTTTTTCTCAGCTTTTGTTTCAATAGTTATTGTATTAAAAATTATGACATGGAGGAAAGAAACATGGGAATAACGTTTAAAAGTGTTCGGCAAAACAACATCGTGGAGTTGATATTTTGGCGTTCATCTATTTTTAACAGCATTTTTGAATCCCTTCGTCTTTATTTCATTAAAAAAAGAAAGTCAAAAAGTAATTCATAAAAGAAAGCTAAAGATAAGCTATATACATGCGAAACAATAATAAGTATAATATGATATGTAAATTGTTGTGGGTAAATAGAAGTTAAAAACAAGAAGAGCGCAAAAAACGGAGGTATTTTTATGAGAAAATTTAAAGCAGTGGATGCAGTTTGTATTATGGTACTTGCGGGAATTGTAGGTTTCTTTATGGGGGATTTTTTGGACAATTCAATGGGAGGAGCTATTTTATTTTCGATGGTTGCGGGATTTGCCTGCGTTGTTCATGCAATCGGTGATAGAGAAGAGTGAATGAAGAGGAAGAGTGAACGGAAAAGAAGAGAGAACGCAAAGGAAGTGTAAATGAAAAGGAAGATTAAAAATAGAATGAAAAACAAGATTACAGGGAAAATGAAAAGATTTGGCATAGTATGTATTTTAGTTATGGGGCTATTGCTTACTGGCTGTAATAATAAATTTGCAAAAGAGCAGTACGATTCAGATATTCAGATAGCAGAGGGTGGGGACCGGTATGCTAAAACAAATAGTGTATTGAATAATTATGGAAATAATGTGACATACACCGTTGGAAAATTTGATGGTAGGGAGACACTCTGGGAAGCGAATTGCAGCAGCGCGACGTGGGTAGATATAACGCTTGTGTTTACGCTGGATGAAGGAAAAGCAAAGCTGGTGCAGATTGATGAGGATGGAAATGTGTCAACGGTGGTGGAATGTACGCCGGATTCTGAAGTGAATGAACTGACTACCTATTCTATTCAGTTGAAAGAGGGAAAAAATCGACTGAAGTTCGTAGGATATGATTGTAAGAATGTGACATTTTATATGGAAATCAAAGAATCATAAAAAATTAAGTATTATTTCCTCCGTTCTGTGATATGATACTGCTGTACGAAGAAGACAGAAAAAATGCGACCTGGAGGAATGATTATGATAACATATATGAATGCGTCACGAAGAGATATGGAGAATCTGATGAGTACCCGGCTGGAGATGCTTCGGGAAGTAAATGATTTGTCAGAGGATGATATATTTCCGGATAATCTGGTCGACAGCAGCAGATTGTATTTTGAAGATGGCAATCAGACGACAATTCTGGCAATGGATGGAAGAAAAGTAGTTGGCTGTGCATCGGTCAGCTATATTGAGGTCATGCCGACATTTGTCCATCCTACCGGAAAACGTGGACATATTATGAATGTATATACGAAGAAGGACTATCGTGGACAGGGAATTGCCCGCCACATGATGGAACTTCTGATAAATGAAGCCAAATTGCGTGGTGTGACAGAACTGAGTCTGGATACAACGGAGAGTGGCAGAGCCTTGTATCATGCCTGCGGATTTACCGAATCCAAAGAATGTATGGTTTTAACATTAGAGCGGGGAAAATAAAAATTTCATAAAAACCCATGCACAAGGAGGAGAAGTATGAGAAAAATCTTGGTAACTGGTGGCACTGTATTTGTGAGTCGGTTTATTGCAGAGCATTATGTGGCAAAAGGTGATGAGGTTTATGTGTTAAATCGAAACACCAGACCGCAGTCGGCGGCTGTAAAACTGATTCAGGCAGACCGGCATGCAATCGGTGATGCACTGCAGGGACTGCATTTTGACCTGGTAATTGATACCGCATATACCAGGGAAGATGTGGAGGATTTGCTGAATGCATTGGAAAGTTACAAAGATTATGTTCTTATAAGTTCAAGTGCCGTATATCCGGAATATGCGCCGGCACCATTTACGGAAGAAATACAGCTTGCAGAAAATGTGCACTGGGGTGCATATGGAACAAATAAAATAGCGGCTGAGACAGCACTGATGCAGAGAAATCCGAAGGCATATATCCTTAGACCGCCTTATTTATATGGACCGATGAATAATGTATACCGGGAAGCCTTTGTATTTGACTGTGCATTGGAAAACCGGAAATTTTATCTGCCACAGGAGGGCGGCATGAAGCTGCAATTTTTTCATGTGGAGGATTTGTGTAGATTTATAGATATTCTGGTGGAAAAACAACCAAAGCAGCATATTTTCAATGTTGGAAATAAAGAAAGCATATCCATTCGTGACTGGGTAACTCTGTGCTATCAGGCGGCAGGAAAGCAGCCGGAGTTTGTGGAAGTTCCAGCGGAGGAAGAACAGCGCAATTACTTCAGCTTTTATAATTATGAATATGCACTGGATGTCAGGAAACAGCTTGCACTTATGAAAGAAACAAAGCCATTGGCGGATGGGTTAAAAGAAGCTTATGACTGGTATGTGGCAAATCAGGATAAGGTAAATAAGAAGCCATATATTACATACATAGAGGAACATCTGACATGAAATAGGATATTTCACAAACTGGGAATTTCTTTCGATTAGAGTTTCGGTGGTTGCAGAGAAAAGAGCAAAATAGTATAATAAACGAAATAAAAATCTGAGACAGACGCAGATTTACAAGACACAGGATAGAACGGAGAAAACATGAGCGTATTTCAGGTAGAATTAAAAAAAGTAGTAGATGACAGCTATGAAATAGAGATTGGCTACCAGTTGCAGGAAAAATTAATTGATGATTTAAAAAATGGACTGGTTGGGAAGATTAAGAAGTTTGCGGTAATTACAGATAGCATTGTAAAGGAACTTTATGCAGAACACATTGTAGAACTGCTGCAGGAAGCAGGTTATCAGGCAAAGGAGTTTGTCTTTGCAGCAGGAGAAACCAGTAAGACCAGAAAAACCAAAGAAGAGGTCGAAGATGCTATGCTTGAGGCTGGCTTTCGGAGAGACTGCTGCATCATCGCAGTTGGCGGCGGTGTAGTGACGGATTTGTCTGGATTTCTGGCAGGAACCTATGGCAGAGGCGTGCCATTTATTAATTATGCTACGACACTTCTGGCGGCGGCAGATGCATCGGTCGGAGGAAAGACAGCAGTAGATACGCCATTGGCAACGAATCTGATTGGGCTGTTTAATCAGCCGGAGAAGGTATATCTTGATATTGCTGCATGGAAGACATTGCCACAGCGGCAGCTCTCCAGTGGTATGGCAGAGACAATCAAGCATGCCTGCATGGCAGATAAGGAAATGTTTGAATTTCTGGAAAAACATATGGAAGATATTTTCGCGGGAGACAGAGAAGCCTGTGAATACATCGCAAAGAAGAACTGCCAGATAAAATATGCCGTGGTAATGAAGGATGAAAAAGAACAGGGCTTAAGGGAAATCTTAAATCTTGGACATACCGTAGGACGTGCCATAGAAACAGTCAGTGATTATAAACTGCTTCATGGGGAAGCACTTTCCATTGGAATGATTGCACAGACGGAACTTGCCCACAGACTTGGCTATATGACAGAAGAAGAGAAAGCGGAAGTAAAGAATCTGTTAGAGAAAGCGAAGCTGCCGGTAGAGATTCCGAAATATATTGATAGAGAGGCACTGGTTAAGAAATTATATACCGATAAAAAAGTCCGGGATGGAAAGCTTCGTTTCGTAGTAGAAAAAGGAATCGGTGGAATCGTCGAGTTTGAGGAAGGCGTATTTGCTACACCGGTGGAAGAAGCTGTTGCAAGAGAGATTATTATGAATATGAAATAGAAAAAGATGACATTCCGGGTGGCTTATGTTATACTTGGAAAAACAAAGTGACGCAGGGAGGGTGCTTACTATGGTTATATTTATTGGAATTCTGATATTCGCCGCAATGATTGGATTTTATGCCTGCTTCGGACGTAGAATCAATGAAAATATTGGTTCTGGATTCGGAAAAGAGTACATGAAAGATAAATGGGGAATGGATGAATAAAAGAGCGGTTTCAGAAAGCCGGATGGGTTGACCATCCGGCTTTTTTTCCGCTATTTTCATAGCGTGTGTTTCTTACAGCTTATAGAAAAACATAGCCTACTTTTTAATACTTGCACGCCGTTTGACCTTTTCCTCGTAGAGGATTGCGTCGGAATGCTTTAATATGTCTGTTAAGTCCATCTGCGGATTGCAGTAGAATTCGTAGATGCCGACAGAGATTTCTACATAGAAAGGTTTATCGCATACGGTATTAAAAGCATCACTCTCTGTTTTCAGATTCTTTAAAAGCTGTTCTTTGAAATCCGGTATATCTGTTAAGATAAAGGATACAAATTCATCTCCACCGAGTCTTGCAGTAATGGCATCTTTCGGCAGGCATTTCCGGAGCCGTTCAGATACGGTACGCAATGCAAAATCCCCGGCAAGATGGGAGAAACAGTCATTGATTTCTTTTAAGTGGTCTAAGTCACCAAAGAGAAGATAAGCCTTTTTGCCGGAATTGGATTCTATAGCATGGGATGCCCGTTCCATAAATCCACGGCGGTTCAAAAGCTGGCTTAAGTCGTCATATTCGGAGATATAGCTTAAGATGCTGTTCTGCTCCTGAATGACTTTCATGGAATCCTGTAATTCTTTCTGAATCTGGCGTTCGCTGGCATTTAACTGAATGAAATGCAGAAGTGCACCAATCTGGAGACTGCAAATCTGCATAAAGGAAATATCTTTCTGTTCCACTTCGCAAAGCAGCAGACCGAACTGTTCATCCCCGGAAAAGAGGATAAATGATGTATAGCAGTGGCTGTGTTCCTTTGGAAGAAAACTGGAAAAACCATTGGCAGTTGTAACCTTTGGACGTTTACCCGGTTCATAATAGGCAGTTTTCTTATCGTGATAAAATGCAGCCAGATAGATATCTTCCGGATATCTGGCAAGTTCATTTTCCTGGTGAATGACTGGTTTATCAAAGAAGAAAAAGAAAGAACTCTTTACATTCATCAGGTGAAGGCGTTCCATAATATGTGTAATCGTTTCTTTGAAATTGGCACCGGAGTTAATCAAATCTCTTGTAAAGGAAGGTACAAACCAGGCTTTCCGGTTAGAATCCATGATTTCTTTTTCCAGCTGGAAGACATCCGCAGAATGAACGTATTGCTGGGTAAAGGATAAAATGCCGGAAAGCTGTGTCTGCAGCAGTTCTTCCTCCGAGAAGTTAATCAGTGTACGGAGTAATGAAGTAAGTTGCTCTAGGAGCATTTCTCCGGAAATATGGGGATATGCAGTAAGCTTTCTCAGATAACGAATCAGAGGCTCGTTGGAGAAGTCAGTTCCCTTCCGGATAAAGATTTCTTCATATATATTTTCAAAATATGCATGTAGAACTTCGGTATAGTAATTACGATCTTTTTCGTATGAAATGGAAGAGAATAATTCCTCAGCCATAGCATCGACCTGCTGGTGTATAAAATCGTGCAGCTGCTCCATGCTGATATGACGCAGTGTGGTAAAGCCGGTGTGCAGCTGGCAGCCGCAGGAGCTTCTCTGGTGAAAAATGGCTGACATCCGGCAGGATTGTGGCTTCTTTCCCTGACAGAGCATAAGCGCATTCTGTAATGCCTGGTAGCTGAACTGGAAGCTGCTGTGGGAAACACTGGTCAGTGGTGGCTCCATGGTTTTTGCGTGGTCAATGTCGTCAAAACCGGTAATGGCAATGTCATGTCCCACCAAAAGGTCTCTTGCAGCACAGACGCGGTATCCTGCCTTTGCCATATTATCATTTGCAAAAGCAATTGCCTCTAATTCCGGGTTGTGGTCTAGAATATATTCCACCTGCTCGGTGACAAGCTCTGAGTAGTTGCCATAGACGACCATATCATTCGTGACCGGAAGCTGATGTTCCGCCATAACATCGCGGTAGGCTTTCAGTCGTTCATTGGAGTCTTTGTTGTTAGCTGGTCCTGCTACAAAAGCAATCTTACGATAGCCATGGACATTCACAAGATGTTCGATACATTGCCGCATGCCGTTGTAGTTGTCAGCAATCAGATATGGGATGTCCGGATCGTCCGGTGTGTCCTCTAACATCAGAAATGGAATATCTTTATAATGGGAAAGAAAGTCTGCCTTTACCTGGTTACTTTTAAAAATAGAAAGAGAACCATAGGTAATAATGAGTGCATCTGGTTTGGTAAAATGCACATAATCATAAATCGTATCAAACTGATAATTATAGTCCCCGTCAAAACTGCAGGATAAAATATCTTTACAATATTGTGGCATCTGAGGTCCCATCAGAAAAATAATATTGATATCTTCTTCTCTGGCACAGGTATAGAAGCCTCGAAGTAAGTCTTCTGAGTAGCTGGACTGGGTGTCACCTAACATAATTGCAATTGTTGGTCTCTGGTTGTTCTCCATAATGTGCCTTTCTCTGGTAAAAAAAGTTGCTTCGGCATTGTAAAAGCCGTTCTTATGATTGACTTAAGTATAACATAAAACGATTAAGTAGAAAAGAAAATAAAAATATTACTGGACAAAAAATGTGATATATGCTAATATAGTTGAGCGTGTGAAAGAACTGAATAACGATGCGTGGCTCAGCTTGGTAGAGCGCTGCGTTCGGGACGCAGAGGTCGCAGGTTCAAATCCTGTCGCATCGACGAAAAAAACGAGTACACTGTTAGGTGTGCTCGTTTTTTATATGAAGATTTCTACCCCAATATTGTCTGGAATCATCTTGTCATGTTATAATGAACGTAAGCAAGTCAACATATAAGCGTGATTGGCGAGCTGCAATTGTTTATCAGGAGTTGATTTTCACTTGATAAATGAAAAGGTTGGAAAATAATACAATAAAGGAGAAGACACAATATGAGTATGGAACCGGATTTTCTTACTTTGACAATCGGAAAACAGAAAAATATTGCATTGATTGCCCATGATGGGAAAAAGGCAGAACTGATTCAGTGGTGTAAAGACAATGCAGAGACTTTAAAGAAACATTTTCTGTGTGGAACAGGAACAACTGCAAAGATGATTACAGACCAGACGGGACTGCCGGTTAAGGGCTATAATAGTGGCCCGCTGGGTGGCGACCAGCAGATTGGTGCCAAGATAGTAGAGGGAAAAATAGACTTCGTTATTTTCTTTTCAGACCCGCTTACTGCAGCACCTCATGACCCGGATGTAAAAGCATTGCTTCGTATTGCCCAGGTCTATGACATTCCGATTGCCAATAATAAAGCGACCGCAGATTTTATGATTCATTCTGAACTGATGGATGAAGAATATAATCACAATGTGATTAATTTTAATAAGAATATCAGACAGCGGGCATCGACGATAAAGTAATGTCAGCTAAACTACGAGAAACACGCAAAGCGTGTTTCTCACATAAAAAGGAGAGGCGGTGTGAATACTCACACCGCCCCTTTTTCCTTTTAATTATCCTGGTATTATCCCTCAATGGAAATATATTTCTTTTCTTCCACAGCAGGTTTTGCTTCTTTCTTCGGAACGGTCAGAGTCAGGATACCATTTTCAAAACCGCCTTTGATGTCATCCTGAGTAACGCCATCTCCGACATAGAAACTACGCTGGTAAGAGCCATAGTAACGTTCTTTACGGATATATTTGCCATCTTTGCCTTTTTCGTCCTTGTTGTCCTGGTGTTTGGCATTGACGATGAGGTATCCGTCTTTCAGCTCAGCCTGGATATCTTCTTTCTTAAAGCCCGGAAGTTCAAATTCCAGTTCATATCTGTCGTCAAATTCCTTAACGTCAGTGTTCATGGCAGCGCGGTTGTCTGCAGCAGGAGCATTGTAAGCTCCGAATGGAAATACATCATCGAATATATCATCTACAAAGTTGTTTGAAAAAATACTTGGTACTAACATAAGTCATTCCTCCTGAAAATAATTGTTGTAATTAATAATAATGTTTTTTATTTCTGTGAGCTTCTCTGGCTTCTTCAACAGCCTCATGGTCGGCTACATTAATTTTTGTTTTTACTTTCTTCTTCTTTAATGGATGTTTTGGATTTTTATCTGACATAATAACATGCTTCCTTTCTTTTACATCATCAGATATCTGAAATACAATGTCTGAAATTATCCTTCAATTGCAATATATTTGTGGTCTTCTACTGCAGGTTTTGCTTCTTTCTTCGGAACGAAGAGTTTTAAAATACCGTGTTTAAATTCGCCCTTGATATCTTCTTCGGTAACGGCATCGCCAACATAAAAGCTTCGGCTGCAGGCTCCGGAATAACGTTCCTTACGGATGTACTTGCCGGATTTCTTATCTTTATCATCCTCATCCAAGCCTTTGGCGGCACTGATGGTCAGGTAACCATTTTCTAAGGAAGCACTTACTTCGTCTTTCTTAAATCCAGGTAAATCAATGACCAGTTCGTAACCATTGTCCTGCTCCTTTATATCTGTCTTCATCAGACGTGCGGCTCTACGACCGTAAAGTTTTTTCTCAGTTTTTTTCATATCCATGTTATCGTCCATCCATGGAAAATCCTCAAAGAAGTCATCAAATAAATTCTCTCCAAAAATACTAGGCATCAACATAAGTCATCTCTCCTTTTTTAAATAAATCTATCTATGCTTGTTTACCTTGTTTCTTTGGAACCGGGATGTTTTAGGAACCTCTTTTTGTTCCTCTCCTTTGTTCTGACTACGTTATAGCACCAATTATTAGCACTGTCAAGAGGTGAGTGCTAATAAAATTGTGAAAAATTTGTGAAAAAACACAAATTGTGCAAAAACAAAGAAAAAACATGGGAATGCACTGTAAAAACAAATGAAATATATGGAGATATAATGCAGAAATATAGGGGGAAAATAAGAGGCAGCATGATAAAAAGGAAAGAATATTGCAGGAACTATGAGACTGTGTTATGATTTCTATAACTTTGCGTCATGGAAATTATGAGTTTAGGAGAAAAAACAAAATGAAGGCACAGAATGAGAAAAGAAGTACATTTTCGGGGAAGATAGGGTTTGTATTATCAGCAGCAGGCGCTTCTGTGGGACTGGGAAACATATGGAGATTCCCATATCTTGCGGCAAAGTATGGGGGAGGAATCTTTCTGCTGATTTATATTATACTTGCACTGACTTTTGGATATACGATGATTATGGCGGAGACTTCTATCGGAAGAATGACGAAGAAGAGCCCGGTGGGAGCATATCATACCTTTGGAAAATCCCGCTGGCTCTCTTTCGGTGGCTGGATAAATGCGATTATTCCGGTTTTAATCGTGCCATATTATTCTGTAATTGGCGGCTGGGTAATGAAATATCTGGTGGAATATATCAGGGGAAATGGCAGTAAGCTTGCATCGGATGGATATTTTTCTGATTTCATTTCCAGCGGACTTTCCACAGAAATCTGCTTTGCTTTTTTTGCAGTATTTACGTTGGGGATTATCTTTGCCGGCGTCCGGAATGGTATTGAACGGGTATCCAGATTTATGATGCCGGTGCTGGTTGTTCTTTCTATATTAATAACGGTTTATTCCGTAAGCAGACCGGGAGCATTAAAAGGAGTTAAATATTTTCTGATTCCAAATTTTGAAAATTTTTCCTGGATGACGGTAGTAACAGCCATGGGACAGATGTTTTATTCCCTGTCCATTGCCATGGGAATTCTCGTTACTTTTGGTTCTTATATGAAGAAGGAAGTTTCTATTGAGGAGTCCACGAAGAACGTGGAAATCTTCGATACAGCGATTGCCATGATGGCAGGGCTGATGATTATTCCGGCAGTCTTTGCATTTTCCGGTGGAAATCCGGAAACACTGCAGGCGGGTCCATCATTGATGTTTATTACGATTCCAAAAGTATTTGACAGCATGGGACTTGGAACCGGAGTCGGAATTTTGTTTTTTGTACTGGTGCTGTTTGCAGCAATCACAAGTTCTATTGCATTAACGGAAAGTGCAGTATCGACTTTTGAAGATGAACTGGGCTGGGAAAGACGGAAAGCAACGGTAATTGTCGGCATTGTAATGCTTCTTCTGGGAAGTCTTTCCACACTGGGATATGGACCATTGGCGAACGTAAAAATTATCGGAATGCAGATTCTTGATTTCTTTGATTTCCTGACGAACTCCGTGATGATGCCGATTGCGGCTATTGCAACCTGCCTTCTGGTATCAAGAGTGGTGGGAGTGCAGCGGATTGAAGAAGAAGTAACCCGGGGCGGCAGCCCGTTCCGCAGGAAAAAGATATTTACAGTGATGATAAAATACCTTTGTCCGATCTTTGCAGCGATTATTTTAATCAGTTCCATAGCAAATGCTTTCGGCTGGATTCAGATGTAATGAATGACAAATTAAGAAAATACAGAAATGCAACTACGAGAAACACGCTTTGCGAGTTTCTCGAGTTATCGCGGTGCTCGTCAAATCTGCATGCAAGCATGCGATTTTTCTCGCTACTCGCGTAATCAAAAAGAGCGTTCTTTCCTAATTAGGAAAGACGCTCTTTTTGGACAGAATCATATTATGAATTTGCCATATCCTTAACGGCATTCAATGCCTTCTGGACTGGTGGCAGACAGATAATGATTAATGTAATAAGTGCTTCTGCACCAAGGTATGCACCGTTGTAAGCAAGAGAGTATACCACTGCATTCGGGAATTCTTCCGGAGCATACATGCCGAAGAAAATCCAGCCGGAAAGGAATGCGAAGAAGTATCGGCCTAATACACCAGCGATATAACCTTTGATAAGTCCATGTTTGGATTTGCTGAAAAGTCCGGAAAGTCCTAATGCACCAAAGGCGAAGAGGTAGTCCACTAACATCTGTGGAACACTGATGATGTAAGGGTCAACGACTAACTGCAGAATTCCGTAAGCAAAAGCTGCGGTTAAGCCGGCACCCAGACCGTACCAGTAACCAATCAGAACGATGAATAACATGCTCAGTAAAGTAACGGAACCGCCCATTGGCATATCGAAAAGTTTAATCATGGAAGTTACCATGGCAAGGGCAATTGCCATAGCCGAAAATGCAAGCTGCTTTGCACTGAATTTCTTCTTTCCACCGAAGATAGCACAGCCAATCAGAAGAATGGCAATCATGATGATAACGAGGGCTGTAAAACCTGCGGTGGTAAGCTGGTAAGATGAGCCGTCGTATGTTGCAAAAATTGACATAAAAAAATCCTCCTTAAAGATGATACTCTGCCAGGAGGTTGAACTATGTGCTTCCTTACGCCGGTATTATCCGGTTCAAGTAATAAGGGTCAACGCAGATGCGTTTCTCAGCCAAAGGCGCCCCTAGCAAAGTGATGTTTTGTTTTCAGTTTGTAATGGTAACAGTGGTAGTATAAAATGTCAAGTGTTAATTTTCTGAAAAAGATTTTCTAAAAAATGAAAAAATCCGCTGGAAAATATAAAGAAAAAGTAACTTCCGGTCGATAAAAGGTTTAGAAGTGTCTTTTTCTGCGCTTTTTTAGAAAAAAGGGTTACTCTTGAATCTGAAAAGCAAAAGGAATATAGTAAAGATAAAAAGATGAGGAAACAACAAGCAACAAGGAGAGGTTCTATGCGTAAGTACAAGGATGTTGGAAAAAGAATACTGGTATTAGTTTTAAGTGTTTGTATGATTGCAGGCGTTCTTCCGGCAATACCGGCAGAGGCGGCGGATGCATTTCCGAGCAATGGAAGCATTACATTAGGAGCGGATGCAAATGGTGCAACTGCAACCGGAAATGATACCTATACTTATACCGGACAGGAGGTTAAGCCGGCAGTTACGGTCCAGATTGCTGGAGAAACTTTGAAAGAAAAAGAGGATTACTCCGTTTATTACCGTAATAATACCAGCGCAGGAACAGCATATATTGATATCGTTGGTATCGGAGACAGCCACAGATGGCAGACCACCAAGAGCTTTACGATTGCACAGCAGAAGTTAAGCTATATCGGTGTTAATTATAAAGGGGTGGAAGGAACCGGTGAAGACGGATATGTATATTATACAGGAAGTGATGTATTACCGACGATTACAGGGGTGTATGGTATCATAAGCGGTACTCCTACCATGGTAAACCTTTCAGCAGATGATTATAACGTAGAATATACATCCGGAAGCAATACCACAGTAGGAACACATTCCTTTAAAATTGTATTAAAGAGCAGCAGTAACTATACATTTTCCGGAACAATTGCAGAGAACCGTTACAATATTTACTATAATATCGGGGCAGATTCTGTAACTGTTTCCAATGGACTGAGTGATTCTACTTATACCGGAACTGCACAGAGACCGGAATTTACACTGGTTGACAGCCAGAACTCCGCAGGAATCCAGGCGTCTGACTATACCACCAGCTGGGCAGACAATACGAATGCCGGAACAGCGAAGATGACAGTAACAGCGAATTCTTCTTCTCTGTACCGGGGCAGCAAGACCTTTAATTTCCTGATTGGCAAGGCAGATTTAAGTGCAGCAGGCATCAGTGTTTCCTTAAAGAGTGATAAATATTATTATGTAAAGAATAGTAAACCGGATATGACCAATGAGGTAGTAGTGAAGTTGAATGGCGTTGAGATTCCTGCCGGCAACTACAACGTGGCATACCGAAATGAAACTACTGCAGGACAGACCGGAACCAATAACCTGATTATTACCGGAACCGGAAATTTAACCGGAAACGCATTTATCAACTTTGAGATCTATGACAAGCTTGGCAAAGCAGTATTGGATAAAAATGAACTGGAATACAATGGCAAGAAAAATGTGCCAAACATTACCGTCTCCAATACATCCGGTGATGTCATCAGTGATTCCAGATATAAGATTACTTATTATAAAGATGCGGAGTATACCAAGACTGTATCTGAACCGACTTCTATTGGAAGATATTATGTGAAGGTAACCGGACTGGATTACTACGAAGGAGACCTTGGAACCAAGGCAGAGCCGATTTATTTTGATATTGTAGCAAAATCTTTAGATAAATGTACCTTTAAGCTGGCAATCAACGGAACAGAAGCAGGTGTCATTAATAAAGATACCAGTTATTCCAGCTTCTTTGACGGCAAGAGCAAAGTATTATCCCTGACGGCAACCGATGATGAGGGGAATGCTTTGAAAAAAGGAACGGATTTTGACTATGCTGTTTATCGTGATCCGGAATGTACTGAACCGGCAGACGATAAGGAAGACACTACGGGCATACAGGAACTGATTCATGCAGCAACCTATTATCTTAAGATAACCGGTCTGGATGGCAGTAACTATGCCGGAGGCGAAAGAGTATATACTTATATGATTAAGCCAAAGAACATCAGCCCGACAGATATTGTAATTACAGACCAGACTTATACCGGTAGTGCTGTTGTGCCGGATCCTGCAAATATTACCGTTTATTATAAAGAAGGTAGTAAAAATGTCACCTTGGACAGCCAGTATGTAGAAGTGGTTTCCTGTGAAGATAACATCGAAATTGGAACCAACAATGCAAAGGCTTATATCAGACTGACTGGAGATTATGCACTGGCAGAGGGTGGCGTGAACCGTGGAACCTTCAGTATTGTGCCAAGAAAATTAAATGAATGCGAGTGTAATATCGTTGCAGGTTCTGCAAACTATGATCCGACACAGGTTACCTTTGAATACAATGGCAGCATGCAGGTACCGGCAATCCGTATTACTGATAATAACGGCGCCAAAGGCCTGGTACAGGGCGAAGACTTTAAGGTTACTTATTTTACGGATTCTGCATACAAGAAGGTCATTGCAGAGCCGGTGGACGCAGGTACTTATTATGTATTAATCAGCGGTCTTGGAACTTATGCTAATTTAGGCGGAAGTATCCGTACTTCTTATAAAATCACACCAAAGAACATGAGCACGCTGACCGTAACTGCAAGCAACTGCGGTTATACCGGAGAAGCAGTGGAGCCGGGTATCAGTGTATCTGATGGAAACCGTGTACTGGTTGCAGGCGTGGATTATGAAGTTGAAGGATATTATGACGATGAATTATGTAAACAGGTTTCAGAACATAAGAATTCCGGAAAAGTATATGTCAGAATCAAAGCGGTAGACGGTAAGAATTATACCGGAACCGCAACAACCACATTCTTTATTGGAGCAAATATTGCGACCGTTGTGCCGGCATTTAATATTTCCGGTGGAACCTATAACCGCAATTCCCATAAGGATGAAATGATTCAGGCAATTGAGACAAAAATGATGGATGCAATTCCGGATTCGTCGTCCTATAGCATTTCCTTCTATAGTGATGCAGCACATAAGAATGTTGTAAGCTCTGAGACAAATGAGGCATTTATCAATGCGGGGACGATTTACTTCGTAGTATCCGGCAAGGGTCAGTATTATGGAGATATTTCCGGATATGCAGTCATTGCAAAGAAAGATATATCTGAACTGAATGCAAGAGTAAATGGAACTTATACATATAATGGAATTGAGCAGAAAGTTGTAATTTCTACTACCGCAGACGGAGATGGTGTTGTATTACAGTACCCTACCACCAATGGCTATATTCTGACCGATAAGGAATACAGTATTGAAAGCAGTGAAAATGCAATCAATGCGGGAATTGCAACTCTGACCTTAAAGGCGGCAGAAAACAGCAACTATACAGGAACAACAACCGTAAGCTATACCATTAATCAGAAGGATATCAACGAATTAAGCAAACTCCGGGTAGATGTAAATAGTCCGGTTTATGCCAATAAAGTACTGACTCCTTCCGTAAAAGTAAGCTATGGAGATTCTTCCAGCTTATTGTCAACGAATAAGGATTATCAGTTTGAAGTATATTCTGATGCAGATTTCCAGAATGTTGCAACAGCAGCCGAGAAGACCAATGCAGGAACAACTTATGTAAGAATCCAGGGTATCGGAAATTACACCGGTGTGCTGGAAAGTGCAGATTATACTGCAGATAAGATTGCAGGCTCTAATCAGTTTATTATTCAGCGGAAGAGTATTGATGGTGTAGGCGTATCTTTGCAGGGAATGAGTTACATTTTTAAAAAGAATATTCCGGATTTCACAGTAACACAGAGTTTTCCGAATGAGTCCGGAATTGGAGAATATTCATATACACTGCAGCCTGGCGTAGATTATACCTATACTCCGACCCAGGTAGATAAATTTAAAGTAGGACAGCAGGATATTACCATTGAAGGAACCGGTAACTTTAAGGGAACCAAGAATAGTTACTTCTACTATGATGGAGATATGAATAATTCTGCTGACCAGATTGAAGTGAAGTTAAGCTATGATACCATTGAGTATGATAAGGCACAGGCAGCATCCGGCGGAATGAAACCTACCGTTACCGTGTATGTAAAAGGCAGCGATACCCAGGAACGTCTGATAGAGGGAACACATTACAGCGTGTCTTATAGAAATAATACTGTTCCAGGGCAGGCCAGTGTACTCATTACCGGAATTGAGAAGAATCACTGGGTAGGCAGCTATGTTGCGAATTTTGCAATTACCGGTAAAATTGAAGATGCTGAGATTACGATTCCGGCACAGAAATATACTGGAAGCGAATACAATACAACCACACAGCCAATTGAAAATATGACTGTAGTATGTGATGGCAAGACTTTGGCACTTGGAACAGACTACAACATTAAGAGCATTGTAAATGGTAAATCTGTTTCACTGACTGACCCAATCGTAACGATTGAGGGAACCGGAACTTATTTCAGTGGTGAGAAATCGGCGAAGTTTGCGATTAAATACGACCTGGGCAGTGATGATTTAAGCATTGACTTAGGTGGAGATGTATTCTCCTATACCGGACAGGAAATCAGACCGGTTCCGGTTGTGAAATATGCATTAACCGGTTCTACCTTTGATACCTTGGAAGAAGGAAAAGATTATACGGTAACTTATCGTAAGAATACTGCAGTTGCAGCAGCAAATGGCGAGAACGGACCATGTGTAGTCATTCAGGCAACAGCAAACGGTAAATTGATGGGAACCACCAAGGCGAAAGCATTTACCATTGATTCCATTCATATGGAAGATTATGAGATTACCGGAATTGCGGACAGCTATGTTTATACCGGTAAGCTGATTAAGCCGGATTCTCTGGTCATTAAGAAGATTGGCGGTTCAGAAGTAATTGACCCGGCAAACTATAGTGTGTATTACCAGACGGATGCAGATAATCCATCCAGTGCACCGGCAGGTGCAACCGAAACCATTACTGTAATCGGTAAGGGCAATTACAAGGGAACACTGACTAAGACATTTACCATTACAAAACGTGATTTGTCTACGGTAAGCAAGACAATTGCTGACGTAACCTACAATGGTGAGGCGCAGGAACCTGAAATTAAATTAACATTTAATGATGAAAATAACAAAGAACAGACCCTTACGTTAGACACGGATTATGTGGTGGATGAGTATCGCAATAATATCAATGCAGCGAACGCCGGCGGGGCAAATGCGCCATATGCAGCAATCCACGGTGTGGCAAGCTGTACCGGAACTGCAACTGTAGAGTTTAACATTTTAAAGAAAAATGTTGAAGATTTAGTATACTCTAAAATAGAAGATCCACAGTATGTACCGTTAAAAACCAAGTATGAACCGGAATTAAATGTTTATATGACATCCACCAGTGCAGAACCGCTGGTTCGCAATGTGGATTATACGGCAGCTTACTTTAATAATGAAGCTGTAAAAGATGCAAATGGAACTTCCGGACCGTTTGTCCAGATTACTCCGAAGGATACCACCAACTATACCGGAAGCAAGACGATTCCGTTCTCTATTCTGGCAAGGGATCTTTCTTCTGAGAATATCAGTGCGGCGTTATCTGATGCTTCTGATACAGGCTTTGACCCGGCAAACCGGAACTATCCTTATATTCAGGGTACTACTTATACACCAAATATCAGCCTGAAAGATAATTCGGAAAATGGAATTGTAGCACTGATAAATGGAACAGACTTTACTTATGAATATTCTACCAATAACAGTCAGGTGGGAACTGCGTGGATTAAAGTAACCGGACAGGGTAATTACAGTGGAACACGAATTGAGAAGTTTACCATAGGTACCTTACTTTCCAATGATACTTTAACGGTAACTGGAATTTCCGATACTGTATATAACGGTCTTGATACCAAACCGAAGAACATTCAGGTGAAGTTCAATAAGACCGGAAGCTATCTGACAGAAAACGAAGATTACATTGTAAAATACTATATTGATAAAGATTGTACAACGGAAGCAAGTGCCATTGACCTGATTCATGCTGGAACGGTATATGTTGGAATCGTTGGTACGGAAAATGACCAGACCGGATATGTAGGAACAGCTGTATATCCATATCAGATTGCAAGAAAGTCACTTACTTCTGCAGATATTGAGATTACCGGAACCGATAACGTAGATTATACCGGAAGCGAGATTAAACCGGTACTTACTTTAAAAGATACTTCTACCGGATTAACCATTGATTCTTCCCAGTATGAAGTAACCTATGAGAACAACACAGCAATCGGAACCGCAAGTGCAACGGTAACTGCAACCGAAAGCGGTAACTACAAAGATAGCATTACGGTATACTATAAGATTACCAAACATGATATTGGAAATGCTGTGGCAGAAGCAATCCCGGATCAGAAGTATACCGGCAATTACATCCGCCCGGCACTGACGATTTATGACAACGGAAAGCTTCTGGTAGAAGGGAAGGATTATCAGGTTGTCAATGGCAACAACTTAAGGGCAGGAGAGTCATGGGTAGTAATTAAAGGACTTGGCAACTATGATGAGACCAAGCGCGTTTACTTCAATATTGTGGCAAGCCTTGAGGATGCAATTATTGACAGTGTTCCGGAACAGCTTTATACCGGAAGCCCGATATGTCCGTCTATCCATGTGGCATGTGGTGGCAATACCTTAACGCTGAATGAAGATTATGAAACAACGTATGCAAATAATGAGCTGGCAGGCGATGCATCCATTACTGTGCGTCCACTGACCCAGTATTATACCGGAACAATTGTTAAGAAATTCAAAATCAGCAACAGCTTATCCAAAGCAACAGTTACCGGAATCCCTGCTTCAGAGCAGTATACCGGACAGACTTATAAGCCGGTTCCGGTCGTTAAGATGGGAAGCAAGGTATTAACAGAAGATGTTGATTATACGGTAAGCTACAGTAACAATAGAAATGTGGGAACTGCAAGGGTAATCATTTCCGGTATTGGTGTATACTCCGGAGAAAAAGTTGTTACCTTTGTAATTAAAGAAAAGAGCATTGAAAATTGTACGGTTCTGGCAGTTGCATCACAGACTTATAATGGAAGACTGCTGACTCCGCCGGTTGTTGTCAAAGATGGGACAACAATGTTGAAAGAAAATGTAGACTACAAGCTTTCTTATCGTGACAATTATTCTGTAGGAACAGCTTATGTAACCATTACAGGAATTGGAGACTATAAGGGCAGCGTGACAAAGTCCTTTGCTATCACAGAACCAGTGCTGACTTCTGACGTAATCGTTCAGAGCAGGAATGCAGCAGCAGGAACCTTTGATATTGTTGTGGATGGAGTTCCAAGTTATGTGACTTCTGTTAGTGTTCCGGTCTGGACAAAGGCTGATCAGAGCGATATTGTATGGTATAACGCATCCAGAGTAGATGCAGATACCTTTATCGTGCATGCCAATATTGCAAATCATAAGAATAATGTGGGTGTATATAATATCCATGTATATGTAAGTGGTGGCGGATATAAAATGCGGTGTGCATATGCAACGACTACCGTATTTGGTGCAGGCTATGAAAGGGTCTTTGACTTAAATTATTACATAAAGAATAACCCTGATGTAGCAAAAGCATTTGGCGGCAATACAGAAGCAATTTTTGCACATTTTGTAAATAATGGTGAGGCAGAAGGCCGTCAGGCAATTGCAAACTTCAATGTTGCATCTTATCGTGCCCGGTATGCGGATTTAAGAAGTGCATTTGGAAATAATCTGAGAGCATATTATGATCATTATCGCATCAATGGATATGCAGAGGGACGAGTAGCAACCGGAAGTACAGAACTGCAGAATCCGACAACCGTATACAATGGCGTGGATTACAAGCTGGTATATGACTACAATTACTACATCAACAAATATCCGGATATTAAAGCGGCATTTAATGGTGATGAAAATGCAACCTTACGTCACTTTGTGGAATGTGGTATGAATGAGGGGCGTCAGGGAAAAGCATCCTTTAATGTAGCAGCTTACCGTGCTAATTATGCAGACTTAAGAAGTGCATTTGGAAGAAATCTGAAAGCATATTATATGCATTATATTGGCAGTGGCTATCGGGAAGGACGTAAAGCAACAGGAAATGGCGTGCTTAAGAATCCTGTAACCGTATACAATGGAGTGGATTACAGTCTGGTATATGACTACAATTATTACATCAGCAAATATTCTGACCTTAAGGCAGCGTTTTATGGTGATGATACAGCCGCATTGAGACATTTTGTGGAGTGTGGTATGAATGAAGGAAGACAGGCAAAAGACTCCTTTAATGTAAAAAAATATAAGAATAGATATAATGATCTTCAAAACGCCTTTGGAAATGATTTAAAATCCTATTATATGCATTATATTGGAAGTGGTTATAAAGAAGGACGTAAAGGAAATTAAAAAGTGTGAAAGAAAAGGGATTCTGTTTCGGATGAAAGGAAGGAGCAGAATCCCTTTTTGCTTTACAGGAAATTGCTTTCCTATAAAGTAAAAAACTCGCAAAGCGTATTTCTTGTAGATTGCAGCCGGTCATACATAAAAAGCTGCCGGCAACAGGTCTGGTATGTAAAAAAATACAATAAATACGCATAAAACCAGAGCTTAACAATTGTAATCCAAAAATAAATCTCTTATACTAGAAACGTAAAATAAGCGTTGAAATTGTATTGATTCAGAGAAACAAGAGGAACGAAGATATGGCAGCAGATACCAGAGTGGCTGTAATCGGCATTGTAATAGAAAAGGACGAATCTGTCGGAGCATTAAATGAAATTTTACATGAATATGCAGCTTATATTATCGGAAGAATGGGAATTCCATACCGGGAGAGAGGCATAAATATCGTAAGTATAGCAATCGATGCACCGCAGGATACCATCAGTGCACTGACCGGTAAAATCGGAAAATTACCGGGAATCAGTGTAAAAACAGCATATTCCAGTGTGGTGACCAGACATGAAGAATAGAGGGAAAGAATTATTTGATAAGCTGTATGAGGATACACGGCTTACAGAGACAGAATATAAAGAATTATTAGAACTGCATACCGATAAAGAAATTGCAGAGTACGGCTTTGAACTGGCGAGAAAAAGACAGAAAGAGACCTTTGGAAATGAAGTCTATACCAGAGGACTGATTGAAATATCCAATTACTGTAAGAATGACTGCATCTATTGCGGCATCCGAAGAAGCAATCAGAATGCAGAACGCTACCGCCTGAGGGAAGAAGAAATCTTATCCTGCTGTGAAAGCGGTTATGCATTAGGCTTTCGTACCTTTGTCCTGCAGGGGGGCGAAGACGGCTATTATACAGATGATTTACTGGAAGATTTACTTCATAAGATAAAAGCTGCTTACCCGGACTGTGCCATTACACTGTCCTTAGGAGAGCGGAGCCGGGAAAGCTATGAAAGACTTTACACGGCAGGAGCAGACCGCTATTTATTGCGTCATGAGACCGCGAATGAAGCCCATTATGGGAAGCTCCATCCGGCAGAAATGTCTCTTAAAAACCGCAAGCAGTGCCTGTATACCTTAAAGGAAATCGGTTATCAGGTGGGGTGTGGCATTATGGTAGGTTCTCCTTATCAGACCATAGATAATCTGGTGGAAGACCTTGCTTTTATGAAAGCATTCAATCCGCATATGGTAGGAATCGGCCCGTTTATTCCACAAAAGGATACGCCGTTTGGAGAGATGGAACCGGGAAGTCTTGAAATGACGCTGTTTTTACTGGCAGTTATCCGCCTGATGCTGCCGAAGGTATTGCTTCCGGCAACTACAGCATTGGGAACTATCCATTCAAGGGGCAGGGAGCTTGGCATTTTAGCAGGAGGAAATGTGGTAATGCCGAATCTGTCACCGGTAAAGGTGCGGAAGAAGTATGCCCTTTACGATAATAAAATCTGTACCGGGGAAGAGGCAGCGGAATGCCGTGGATGTCTTGGCAACCGTATGGAATCCATTGGATATAAACTGGTGGTCTCAAGAGGAGATTCACCATTTATATAAATAAAGGAAATACAAGAGGTATTTCTTAAATCACCATATAATAACCAACGGGAAAGAGCTTCTGACCCGGAAGAAAGGAAACATTATGTATAACAAAGCATCATTAAAGGCAGAAGAATTTATCTGCCACGAAGAGATTGAAGAGACTCTGGCATATGCCGAGGCAAATAAGGACAATCTTGCCCTTATTAACGAAATCATTGCAAAGGCAAAATTACGGAAAGGGCTTACTCACAGAGAAGCATCAGTATTGCTGGCCTGCGAGAACGAAGAAAAAATCCAGGAAGTATATGACCTTGCAGAACAGATTAAGAAAGATTTCTATGGAAATCGTATTGTAATGTTTGCACCATTGTATCTGTCCAATTACTGTATCAATGGATGTGTGTATTGCCCGTACCATGGAAAAAATAAGCATATTGCCCGTAAGAAGCTGACACAGGATGAAGTGCGTCAGGAAGTAACGGCATTACAGGATATGGGACACAAGCGTCTGGCAATTGAAGCAGGCGAAGACCCGGTGAATAATCCAATCGAATATATCTTAGAGTGTATTAAGACCATTTACAGCATTAAGCACAAAAACGGCGCAATTCGTCGTGTTAATGTAAATATTGCTGCAACAACCGTAGAAAATTACCGGAAATTAAAAGAGGCCGGAATCGGAACTTATATCCTTTTTCAGGAAACTTATCATAAAGAAAGCTATGAAAAATTACATCCAACCGGACCAAAGCATGATTATGCATATCATACCGAAGCCATGGACCGTGCCATGGAAGGCGGCATCGATGATGTTGGCTTAGGTGTACTTTTTGGACTGGAACTTTACAAATACGAATTTGCAGGACTTCTGATGCATGCAGAACATTTGGAGGCAGTGCATGGAGTAGGACCACATACCATCAGCGTGCCACGAATCAAACGTGCCGATGACATTGATCCGGATGTATTCGACAACGGCATCAGTGATGATATTTTTGCAAAAATCTGTGCATGTATCCGTGTGGCAGTTCCGTATACCGGAATGATTATTTCTACCAGAGAGAGCCAGGCGGTACGTGAGAAAGTTATCCGCCTTGGTGTATCCCAGATTAGTGGTGGTTCCAAGACTTCCGTAGGTGGCTATGATCATCCGGAGCCGGAAGACGAGCGTTCCGAGCAGTTTGATGTCAGCGATACCAGAACTCTGGATGAGGTAGTACACTGGCTGATGGATATGGGTTATATCCCAAGCTTCTGTACCGCATGCTATCGAGAGGGAAGAACGGGAGACCGTTTCATGAGTCTGTGCAAGAACCAGCAGATTTTAAACTGCTGTCATCCGAATGCACTGATGACATTGAAGGAATATTTGATTGATTATGCTTCTGAAGATACCAGAAAAATCGGAGAAGCGTTGATTGCTAAGGAGATAGAGAAAGTACCAAATGAAAAAACAAGAGAAATTGCAAAACGTCATCTGAAAGAAATTGAGGAAGGACAGCGCGATTTCAGATTCTAGGAGGTCTTTAGCGATGTCATTGAATGAAACACCAAGTGCAAACCGGATACATATCGGTTTTTATGGCAAAAGAAACAGCGGAAAATCTTCTCTGATTAATGCATTTACCGGACAACAGGTAGCAATTGTATCGGATGTGGCGGGAACGACAACGGATCCCGTCTACAAGCCGATGGAGGTGCACGGTATCGGTCCGTGTGTATTTATTGACACGGCGGGAGTGGATGATGTAGGCGAACTGGGGAAAATGCGTGTAGAGAAGACGGAAAAAGCCGCAGAGAAAACGGATATTGCAGTATTGCTGTTTTCAGGAGAAGAATATAGCGCAGAGTTAGAATGGTTCCGTTATTTTAAAGAGAAACATACGCCGATTTTGTGTGTATTGAGCAAGGCGGATACTCTGACCGGTTCAGATGCTATAGCAGCACAGCTTAAGGAAGAGACAAAACAGGAAATTCTTGTTATCAGCTCGAAAAGCAAGGAAGATATAGAAAAGTTTAAAGAAGAATTAATAAGACTTGTGCCGGATGATTATGGTGAAGAAACCATAACCGGAGCACTGGTAGAAGAAGGAGATTTGGTCCTTCTTGTTATGCCGCAGGATATCCAGGCACCAAAGGGCAGACTGATTCTGCCACAGGTACAGACCATCCGTGATTTGCTGGATCATAAATGTCTGGTAATGAGCTGCACAACGGATAAGTTAGAGGATACGCTGGCGGCGCTGGCACGACCACCGAAGCTTATTATTACTGACTCCCAGGTTTTCCGCACAGTATATGATAAGAAGCCGCAGGAAAGTCTTCTGACCTCATTTTCCGTATTGTTTGCAGAGTACAAGGGAGATTTCGCTTACTACAAAGAGAGCGCAGCAGCCATTAGCAGTCTTACGGAAGAATCAAAGGTACTGATTGCAGAATGCTGCACCCATGCACCACTGAAAGAGGATATCGGCAGGGAGAAAATTCCGAATATGCTGAGAAAACGTATCGGAGCAGGACTGACAGTGGATATCGTCAGCGGAACAGATTTCCCAAAAGACTTATCTAATTATGATTTAATAATTCAGTGCGGAGCCTGTATGTTTAATAAAAAATATGTCATGACGAGAATTGAACGTGCAAAAGAACAGAAAGTTCCAATGAGCAACTATGGTGTTGCCATTGCATATCTGTCTGGAATTCTTGATAAAATCAGCTATTAGAAATGATGAAAGGAAGCGTAACTATGTCAATCGAACGCGCGCGAGCATATTTAAAAGAATTTGGAATGGAGGAGCGGATTATGGAGCTGGCAGAATCCAGTGCGACAGTGGAACTGGCAGCAGAAGCACTTCATTGTGAGCCGGAGCGTATTGCAAAGACGCTTTCTTTTCTGGTGGGAGAACAGCCGATTCTGATTGTAGCTGCAGGAGATGCCAGAATCGACAACCACAAATATAAGACAACCTTCGGAACCAAAGCAAAAATGATTCCGGCAGCGGCAGTGGAAGACTATATCGGACACGCCGTTGGCGGAGTCTGCCCTTTTGGAATCAAAGAGGGTATAAAAGTATATCTCGATGAAAGCCTGAAAAAATTTGAAACAGTATTTCCGGCATGTGGCAGTGGAAACAGCGCCATTGAGCTGACAATCCCGGAACTGGAACAGTGTTCCGGATATCAGGAATGGGTGAATATCTGCAAGGAGGAACAGCAAGCATGACACAATTATTACTGGCAATTATTTATCTCGCATTTATCAGTCTGGGACTGCCGGATTCCCTTCTTGGTTCCGCCTGGCCGACCATGTATCAGCAGTTTGGCGTGCCGATTTCCTATGCGGGAATTATTTCCATGATTATATCCGCCGGAACAATTGTATCCAGCCTGCAAAGTGACAGACTTACGAAGAAGCTTGGAACCGGAAAAGTAACTGCAATCAGCGTAGCTGCAACGGCGGTGGCTTTGTTTGGATTCTCTTTTTCCCACTCCTTCTGGGCATTGTGTCTGTGGGCAATTCCCTATGGTCTTGGTGCAGGAAGTGTAGATGCGTCTTTAAACAATTATGTGGCATTACATTATGAAAGCCGCCATATGAGCTGGCTCCATTGTATGTGGGGTGTTGGAGCAACGGCAGGTCCTTACATCATGGGAATCGCGCTTTCCATGGGGCAGGGCTGGAATATGGGCTATCGATATATTGGAATCATTCAGGTTGTGTTGACTGCAGTGCTTGTTTTCAGTATTCCATTGTGGAAAGGGCGGAAAAGTACGACCGAAAATTTGCAGAATGCAGAAATGGAACAGTTACTGGAGAATGTATCAGAAAAAGCTGACACAACAGCAGAAAAGGCTTTGTCACTCCGTGAAATCTTAAAAATTGCAGGAGCCAAAGAAGTGATGCTTTGCTTCTTCTGTTACTGCGCACTGGAGCAGACCGCCGGATTATGGGCAAGCAGTTATCTGACTTTACATAAAGGTGTGTCAAGCGAAACAGCAGCAATCTTTGCAAGTCTCTTTTATATTGGAATAACGGTTGGGCGCGCCATAAGTGGCTTTATCACAATGAAATTAAATGATACACAGATGGTGCGGCTGGGACAGAGTATTATTGTCCTTGGAATAATGGCAATGGTGCTTCCGGGAAGCAATGTATTGGCACTGGCAGGACTGATTCTCATAGGACTGGGATGTGCGCCGATTTATCCTTGTGTCATTCATTCCACACCGGCACATTTTGGCGCAGACAAATCCCAGGCAATCATTGGTGTGCAGATGGCATTTGCCTATATTGGAATATTGGCGATGCCGCCGCTGTTTGGCGTGCTCGCCAGCAGGATTTCTGTGGCACTGCTGCCGTGCTATTTATTTGCAATACTGGTTGTAATGGTAATCATGCATGAACTTTTAACAAAGAAAACGGCATAAGCGTCGGAAAAAGTACAGCAGAGGAAATGGGAGCGTGTTATGTTTCAGTTACTTGAACTAATCGAAAATGAAGAGGACAGGGAATTTTGCAGGAAGTTGAGTGAGCAGTTTGACTCTGCAATGTACCATGTGGCATATGGAATTTTAAAGAATTCTGCAGATGCGGAAGATGCTGTGCAGGAAAGCTATATTGCAATTATAAATAATTTAGATAAAATTTCTCGTGAAAACTGTCATAAAGCGTGGAATTATATTGTTACTATAGTTAGGAGCAGAGCAATTAATGTATATCGTAGGCGGAACCGCGAAAGCAAGATGGACGAGGATACGATTGAAAATCTGCTGCAGGAGTCTCAGGGAGACGGAGAATTCTTTGAACTTCCGGATGGCAGCAGCATGTCAGAACTTATCGGCAGAATGAAATATCCATATAAGGACGTATTATATTTACGATATTATAATGAATTGAGCTATGAAGAAATTGCAACTGCTCTTGATACAACAGTTGACAATGCAAGACACATTTCCAGCAGGGCAAGGAAGAAGCTGCAGGAAAAGTTAGAGAAGGGGAATTCATTATGACAGAACAGGAACTGAAGGATGCCATTGCATCGGCGTGTGAGGCAGATTACGAATGCGCAATGGCTGCACCAAAGCATCACTTTTCAAGGACATTTCGAAAGAAAATAAAAGTGCTGCTGCAACCGGACATGGGAAAACATACGATACCGGCACTTTATCCGGTGCATGGCAGACGTCGCGTCATTGTGGTTGTGGCAGTGCTGGTATTACTTCTTGGAACAACCGTAATGGGCAGAAGCTTTTTCCAGAGCCTGCTCGGAAAATATATTCTGACCGGCTATACCGACCATGTGCAACTGAATCTGGGCGAACCGGAGAATCTGGAAATGGTGGCAATAGAGGACAACGAGAAGAACACAATGGAGATTGGTGCTGAACCGGATTCAGAGGAAGATTTCGAATTTGTCTGCAGGAAACCGCAGTGGGTGCCAGAAGGGTATACGTTAGAACAAGAAGAGTATTATGAAGATTTTCATTTATATCAAAAAACATATGTAAATAGAAATGGAAAAAGTATGCTATATCAGCAGATGTGTAATGATACAGTGGATAATCTTGGCATTAGTTCGAGCGGAAATGAACAGCAGAAAGTTATGATTAAGAATAGCGAAGGATACTTTATTCCAGATAATGCCTTGGATGAAGAAAAAGGAAATCTAGTTTGGGAAGATGGGAGGTACCTTTATATCATTGTTGGAAATTTCACAAAGGAAGAGTTAGTTAAGATAGCAGAAACAGTAAAGTAGTATTTGCAATAAAATAAAATTAAAAAATTGGAAAAATTGTCATAAAACCTCTTTTTCAGTTGTTACATAAGTAGAACAGGTGGAAAGGAGGTTTTGTAATGAAAGAAAAAGCGCTAAAAAAGAAAATCCTGGGTATGTTTTGTGCATTGTGTCTTTGTGTATGTATGACTGGTGGTAGTAAAGTGGTATATGGAGCGAGTGTAGATAGCTGTGTAGATAAAATAGTAGAAGCAAGATATGCAAATATTGGATCTTACTATACGAATATGATTAGAAATGGCTCTACCTTTACTGCAAAAGCCAATGTAAGTGCAAAGATAAAGGCATCCATATCTATTACTATGACATTGCAGAGACAGTCAGGTACAAGATGGTCGGATGTAACAAGCTGGTTCGATTCTACAACGGGCTATAATTTGGATTTGACTAAGAATTACGTCGCAGGCACAAGAGGAAATTATCGTGTGCGTGCAGTTTATACTGTGAATGGTGAAACAATAACAACATATAGCAGTACAGTCACCTATTAGCAGCAAAGGGAGAAAGTTATTTCGAGATATAAGAATGAACAGAAAATACGGGAGAAAAGCGCGAGAGGCATGAGCAATATTTATATCGACGGTAAAATCGGTATATCAGAGGATGAAAAATGAACATATTCACAATCAAAATCATAGCATTAATCTTGATGCTGATGGACCATATAGGCGAGTTCTTTCCGGACTCGCCTATATGGTTTCGGTGGCTGGGAAGATTAGCGGCACCGCTGTTTTTCTATGCACTGGCGGTGGGGTTCCAACATACAAGAAATCGAAAGAAATATTTGTTGCGCCTATATCTGGCAAATGTCGGAATGGTATTTTTTAATCAGATTATGTGTATGCTGCAGAGAAAACTGGACTATGTGGCGTATCAACCGAAAAATCATAATATATTTACAACCCTGTTTTGCGCGGGAGTGCTTATCTGTATATGGGAAAGCCGGAAAGAGAAGAAAAAGTTTTTTACATACATTGGAATATATATCTTCTGGCAGGCTATGGTAATGGGACTTGCAATTCTGGCAGAGGCGTTTGATTACGTATGGCGCGGTAATGCGCTGTTGCAAACAGTCTTGCGGACAAATTATATTTTCCCACTACTGGGTGGAATCTGGGATGCGGAAGGCGGCGTGTTCTTTATTGTGCTGGGAATATGGCTGTATTGTGCAGTAGAGAAAAAGGGGAAGCTTGCGCTGCATTATATCCTGTTCTGTGGGGCATATATGTTTATGTGTCAGGGAGATATTCTGTATCGGATTATGAGCAGGTTTTCTTTTTGGGGCTATCATAAATTAGCGGATGTCATATATTTTGGCAGTTCGTTTGTGGGTATTCCTCTTGGAACATCGGATTTATCCCTACTTACGGAGTTCTATCAATGGATGATGATAGGCGCATTGCCAATTATGCTGGCGTGCAACGGAAAGCGTGGCAAAAGCCTTAAATGGCTGTTTTATGCGGCATATCCGCTGCAATTTCTGGTATTGTATGGTATAAGTTATTATAAATAAGAAAGGTATATCGGCTGCTGCCGGTATACCTTTTTTGCGAGAAATTCGCAAAGCGTATTTCTTACATTTTCCGGTATCTGCTAAGGAAACAACAGGGAAACTGTTTCGTTAATAATTCACAAAAATTTCCTCTTTGTGCACATTGATAAGAAATCACTGTGAAACATCTACAAAAAAACCAAAACAAATTAGTAAAAACCACCATAAAATAAGGGAAAACGATTACCTAAATAAGAATTGACCGACAATTTCGGGTGAAATATAATCAGCTTATCAAACAAAAAGCGCGCAGATTGTTTTGGAAGATACTGATGAAGGATGTATAGGAGGAATGTTTATGAGTAAAGTGATGAAAAAAATAATTGCATTTTGCTTTATGGCAGTATTGACGATAGCCATGATACCGCAGACAATAAAAGCAGACGAAGCAACGGATGCAAAGAAAGCAGTATATGTACAGGTGCCGCAGGACTGGGAAAATCCATGTGTCTGGGCATGGGATGATGATGGAAATAATGCATTTGAGGCGTGGCCGGGCGAAGAGATGGAAGCAGACAGCGCAAATGAAGGCTGGTATTACATCTGGGTTCCAACCTGGGTAAATCATGTGATTGTAAATGCCAATGATGGAAATGTCCAGACTGCAGAGCAGGTACTGGATGGAGAAAAAGACTGCTGGATTACCGTAACAGATGCAGATAATGCAGAAGTAACCTATGACAAGCAGACCACCGGTGAGACACCGGAATATGTGGAGAAATTTGCAATCCATGCAAAAGTAGATGCAGGCTGGGAAAATCCTTGCCTCTGGGCATGGTCAGCACCGGATGGAACTAACGCATTTGAAGCATGGCCGGGCATGGAAATGAAGCAGGATGACAACGGCTGGTATACCGCCAAAGCTCCAATCTGGGTAAATTCTATCATTATCAATGCCAACGAAGGAAGTGTTCAGACCGATGACATTTCTATTGATGCCGCAGAAGTCTGGGTTACAGTAGATGCAGACGGAAAAGCAGATTTTAGTTATACAGACCCGGATAAAGCAGAGGTGGCAAATATAACCGTACATGTAATCACACCGTCTGACTGGGATGCACCTTGCCTTTGGGCATGGTCGGCACCGGACGGAACCAATGCATTTGCATCCTGGCCGGGCGAAGCCTTAGAAGAAGGCGAAAATGGATGGCTCATAAAAGAAGTACCGGGCTGGGTAAATTCCATTATTGTCAATGGAAATGAAGGAAGTGTTCAGACCAGTGATATTTCTGTGGATACAGGAAAGGATATCTGGCTTGTGGTAAAAGATGCCGATAACTTTGAAGTAAGCTATGAAGAGCCACAGGTAGATGAGGCAGCAGAACCGGCAACCGAAGCTCCGGCAGAAACAGCAGAGGCAGGAAACAATAATAGTGCTCCGATTGTAATCGG
>OHBM01000163.1_pt1 | contig 52374 bp, 45 predicted proteins | sample 1577251 | NCBI WGS metagenome assembly OHBM01 (sample SAMEA3541557, study PRJEB24748) | human gut metagenome | biome: human gut; feature: human-associated habitat; material: faeces | place: China | collected 2012 | reverse complement strand
GTCTTGAAGAGCCCGTTCTCGTTGTAGAAACCTCCGGAGATGTAATATTTCACGGAGCTGGTTCCACCGGAGACGTTGACGTTCGCCCTGGTGTTGTTGCTGAGGTTCTTGAATATGCTGTTGACCCAATCGACATTAGGGTAAAGGTCCGGATCCTCTCCGCTCAAGGTCTTGCGTACCCTCTCCGCATCGAAATATTCAGTCCCGGAAGCCACATTGTACATTTCCATGTACTGTGTCGCGCTCGCCATCTCCGGCACCTTGACTGGGCTGGTCACACCGTTCTCGAATTTGATGCTGACCTTTGGTTTGCCCTCCTCTCCGCTGCGTGTCGTGATGAGCACCACGCCGTTGGCTCCTCGCACTCCGTAAACGGCCGTCGCGGCGGCGTCCTTGAGGACGGAGAATTCCTTGATGTCCTCGACATCCACAAGGTCAAGCTCACGCTCGACTCCGTCGATCAGGACGAGAGGGTTGGCGTTGGCTCCGAAGGTGCTGATGCCTCGGATCCAGAAAGTGGATCCCGCGCCAGGCTCGCCGCTCCTCTGCACCGATACGACTCCGGAAAGCCTTCCGGCGAGAGCGTTGCTGATCTTGGACACCGGAATCTTCACCGCGTCCGGAGCGATTGTGGCGATGGCGCCCACGATACTGGCCTTCTTCTGGTGGCCGTAGCCGACAGCCACAGCCTCCTCCAAAGTGTTTCCATCCTGCTCAAGGGCCACGTTGATGACCTGTGATCCCTTCTTTATCTGGACATCCTGGGCCACATAGCCTATGCAGGACACGCTGATGTAGCCGTAATTGCCTTTGAATGAAAGGTTATAGCGGCCATCAAGGTCGGTGGAGACTCCAATCGGAGTGTCCTTGACCCAAACCGCCACTCCGACAAGCGGCTCGCCGGTCTTGGCGTCCTTGACGGTTCCGCTGACCTCCGTAGATTTGTCATCGCCGGTTGTCTTGCCTGAGGTCTTTGCCTCGGTTTTGGTGATCGTGATGATCTTGCCTTTCAGCTCATACTTGAAAGGTGGTTTGACTATCTGCCGCAAGACAGTCTGCACGGACACCGAGTTGAAGTCGGCCGTGACAGCCGGGGCATCCCGAAGAATTCCTGTCTCGTAGATGAAAGAATAGCCGGTCTGGCGCTCAAGTTCCTTGATGACACCAGTCAGAGGCTCGTTCTTGAACCGCTTTGTGAACGACTGGGCGGAGATGAACTGCCCGGTCATCACGAGAAGCAAAACAAGAAGCGCGCTCTTGAAAACAAGTTGTCTCTTCATTTTTGTTGAACAGTGGGTTTAGTTAACGTTATTAGTTTTGATTGTATGTCATTTTTCTGTGATCGCGATGCTGCTGTCATCCTGCCATGCCCACGAGATCGGCACAATTACGGCCACCGCCCCAAGCACATCATCGATGGACTCACGGGTGTCGAGTATGACACGGAAAGTCTTGTTCCTGTATTTCACCGGATTGTAATGAATCCGCGTTCCGTACAAGGATGTCAGTCTGGAAAACAGCCAGTCAAGCGTGACTGACTCGCAGTCCAGCTTGCCGTCAAGCCATGAGCGGTACTGGCTCACATCCCGCCTGGACTTGCTCATGGAACGGTCGATACGGTTGTAGGAGATGACCTCGCCCGGGCTGAGATAAATGTAGTCCTTGCCGGTCTGGAACTGAATCTGTCCCGTGAGGAGGGCCGCCTGGATTCCGTTCTCACCGTTGTAGGCAGAGACGTTGAACGAGGTGCCTTTGACAGTGATGCTGGCATCGTCCATTCTGACGATGAATGGCTTGGCCGGATTCTTCGAGACATCGAAGAACGCCTCGCCGGACAGCGTCACTTCCCTGCCCTTCTTGTTGAAATCAGAATCGTAGGTCAGGGTCGTAGCTGAGTTCAGCCAAACTTTGGACGAGTCCGGAAGCACGACCAGTCTCGTCTCCAGATAGGCTGTCGAGAAAGTGGAGACCGGATTCTCCTTGTCATTGAACAGATTTAAGAACAACGCCACGATGACGGCCACCGCCGCTGCCGCCGGGACGGAAATCCTCAGCAGCAAGCGTTTCCACCGGCGTGCCTTGATTTTTCCCGTAAGCCTGGCGTAGGCCATCCTCTGCCCCGCAGTCGGCCTCTCGCTGTCACACCAATCCTTCTCCATCGTCCTGAAATCATCCATCGACAGCTTACCGTCCGAAAGGCTCTCGCGGATGGAAACCTCATCCTCGTAAGTGGATTCGCCACGGAAATATCTGAAGCATTTCTCTTTGATCCGATCATCTGAAATCCTTCTGTCGTCTTTACTCATAATGACTTTAATTATTTCATATAGATATTTAACGTTTAACCGGACTTTTACCCTACCTTTGTTTTCAAATGAATATTTCAAAAGATTCCACTGCCTCTTGCTCCGCGATGATCGGTACGTATTTTTTGCACGAAGTGACTTTTCGGACGCAATCATACATATTCCGGAATCATGCGAGGTAGGGTAAATCGGAGTCGCTGCGTTTTATAATGCAGGATATTCAATACTAATAACACAAAATTCAGATCATGAGAAAAATTCCATTTCTGCTGACAGGCGCGCTGGCCATTCTGGCAAGTGCCACAGCATCAGCCCAATCAGAGCCATCGGATGAGGTGAAGGTTCCGGACTATTCCGGCTATATCCTTACTCCGGAGGCTCCACACACTCCCCGGATCAACGGAGCCAAGATCTATGGCGCCCGTCCAGGCTCAGATTTCCTGTACAAGGTGGCGGCGACAGGTGACAGACCGATGACATTCTCGGCCGAGAACCTGCCCAAAGGCCTGAAAATCGACTCCGGAACAGGTGTGATCACCGGAAAAGTCAAGAAAGCCGGCACCTACAATGTCACGCTGAAGGCCGCCAACAGCCTCGGCGAGGCGAAAAGGGAGTTCAGGATCGTCATCGGAGAGAAGATCGCGCTGACTCCTCCGATGGGTTGGAACAGCTGGAACTGCTGGGGCAACACGGTAAGCCATGAGAAAGTGATGGCTTCCGCGAAGGCGATTCTTGAAAGTGGACTGGCGGACTATGGCTGGTCGTACATCAACATAGACGATGGCTGGCAGGGACTCCGCGGCGGAAAGGAGAACGCGATCCAGCCGAACGTGAAATTCCCTGACATGAAAGGTCTTGTGGACTCGCTGCACACCATGGGATTCAAGGTCGGCATCTATTCCGGTCCGTGGGTTGCGACCTATGCGGCACACATCGGAACACAGTGCGACAACGCCGACGGCACCTACGAATGGGTCAAGAAAGGGCTCGTCAACGAGAACTACAGGATGGTGGATCCGTCCGGCGAGCTGACCAGAGAGAAGCTTTGGTACAGCGGGAAATATTCATTCGCCGCCCAGGACGCGCGCCAGTGGGCAGAATGGGGCTTCGACTATCTCAAATACGACTGGAACCCGCACGACTGGTACAGCATGAAAGAGATGCACGATGAGCTGGAGAAATGCGGCAGGGACATCGTCTATAGCCTTTCCAACTCCGCCCTCCTTCCTTTGGCCGGTGAATATGTCAAATACGCCAACTGTTGGAGGACGACCGGGGACATCCGCGACAACTGGAAAAGCATCTCCGGCATCGGTTTCGGCAGGAACAGCAGCTGGGCGCCATATTCAGGCCCTGGACATTGGCCTGACGGAGACATGATGGTCATCGGAAACGTCGGCTGGGGCAGGAAATACCACTACACCAACCTGACTCCGGACGAGCAATATACCCACGTCACCCTTTGGGCAATGCAGGCGTCCCCGCTCCTGATCGGCTGCGACATGGCGGTCGCCGACAAATTCACAAAGAGCCTTCTGTGCAACAACGAGGTGATCGACATCAATCAGGATCCGCTCGGTTACGCGGCCACAAAGATCTACGGCAACAGTTCCTATGCCACATACTTCAAGCCTTTGGAGGACGGTTCGCTGGCAATCGCCATGTTCAACCTCAGCGAGACAACCCAGAAGATCGGTTTCAAGCCGAGAGCCATCGGAATTATCGGGGACAAAATCATCGTCCGGGATGTCTGGAGGCAGAAAGATGTCGCCGAAATCACCAACGACAGGGATCGTTTCGATGCTGATGTACCTCCGCACGGAGTAGTTCTCGTCAGGGTGTTCCCTGGCTTCACCAAGGAAAGGCCGATAGGCAGCAGGAGGTAGCCCAGCGACAGCCAAAGATCTGGCATTCAACTAGAAAGCTTAATGTCCCGATGTGGTTATCCGCATCGGGACATTACATTATTACAGACTGTTGAATATCACGTCATTATGCTTTCTACAGAAAATTTCACTATTTTTATGTAAGATTTGCCGCCTTATGATGTAAATAATACAGGCAAATGACATTGACACAAGAACGACATTGACATATAATACAAATATGAAGATTCTACATACATCAGACCTGCATCTGGGACATACGTTATATTCGTATGACAGGACAGTCGAGCAGACCGGCTGCCTCGCCCAGATAGAAAACATCATCAAGGAACAGAAGCCGGACGCATACGTCATCAGCGGTGACATCTATCATACGACATCACCCCAGACGTCAGCGCAGGAGATGTTCATGCATCATCTCATGACAGTCCATGAGATTGCACCGTCAATGAAGGTCATCGTGACAGCCGGCAACCACGACAGCAACAAGATAGAGATCACCGACCCGCTGTGGAACCTCGTGGGAGTATCCATCGTGGCATCCATAAAACGCAACATTCTCCAAGGAGAAGACAGCGATGAATTTCACAGGCAGCTTTTCGAACGCCATATCTTCCCCATCGTGAGGGACGGCAGCACCGTCGGCTACATTGTCGCCATACCGCACTGCTACCCAGGCAATTTCCCGGCCGTGAAGGCAGGTCTTCCGAGGGAAGAGAGAATGAAGGAGTTCATAGCCCTACTGCTTGGAGAAGTCGAGAAACGCAATAAAAACGGGCTTCCGGTGGTCGTGATGGCCCATACGGCAGTAAACCGGATCTCAGGAGAGAAACCCGACGCCGTCGGCCAGGACCTCGACATCATAGGAGGAATCGATATGGTCAATGCAGATGTTTTCGGCACAGGTTACGACTACATTGCACTCGGCCATATACACAATCCGCAGAACATCTCAGACAGGATCCGCTACAGCGGCTCTCCCCTGCCTGTATCTTTCGACGAGGACTTCCACCACAGCGTTTCGATCGTGACCATAGGCGCACACGGCGACACACCGGAGGTAGAGACAATCGACATTGACAATGCGATGCCGGTCATTACCATACCGGAGCAGGACGGGACCAGACGCAGCGATGTGAAGTCCCTCAAGTGGGATGAGGCATACGAGGCGTTCAAGAAAATGGACCCGGAAAAGGCCTGCTATGTACGGCTCAATGTCACTGACGACGGGACCATTCCGGTCGAGGCGAAAGACAAGGCCGCCAAAGTTCCGGAGCAATGCCATCTGAAGGCGAAGTTCTGCCTGATAAACAGGGTGAAGAAGGTCAATGACCAGGACATAAACTCCTCCGGGAAGATAAATATCAGCACCGCAGAACTCGGAAAGATGGGGCCTTACTCCGTGGCTGAACTCTACCTGAAGGAAACGGGACAAGAAGGCATTGACGAGAATATCCTCGCCCTGCTGAAAGAAACCATTGACGAAGTTATGAACCCTGAAAAACACGACTGATACCATGAAACTGAAGAAACTGGACATCACCAACATAGCGTCGATCTCTTCCGCAAGCATCGACTTCACGTCCGCACCGCTGTCAGACTCCCCTATTTTCCTCATCTGCGGCGAGACCGGGAGCGGAAAATCCACCATCCTGGACGCCATATGCCTTGCCCTGTACAACAAGACCCCGCGTCTGACGAACGGCAACAAGACAGTTGAAACGTCCTACAAAGAGGGCGGACAGGAAATCAGCATAGTGTCTGTAAACCAGCTGCTCAAGAAAGGAGAGAAGGAAGGCGGAATAACACTCCTGTTCGAGGGGGCGGACGGCTCCGACTACACTGCCGAGTGGAAATGCCGTGTAAACCGCAATGGAAAACTGGAAGACGAAGACTGGTCCATAACCGACAGCAAAGGCAATACGAATAACAAAAGGGGCAAGGCACGCATTGACAAGATGACCGAAATCATCGGCCTGGACTATGATGAGTTCTGCCGCACGTCAATGCTCGCCCAGGGGCAGTTCACCCAGTTTCTGAAAGCCGAGAGCAAGGAGAAGTCGGAGATTCTTGAGAAAATTACCGGCACTGAGATTTATGCGATAATCGGCACCCGCATCCATAAGAACTCAATCGACGCGGATAATGCCTACAAAGAGGCGAAAAAGGACGTCGATTCTGTCGTTCTTCTCTCGGCAGAGGAAAAGAGCGCTCTTGTCAATGAAATAAAACGGACTGAAGACGACATTGAAAAGAACAAGTCCGCATTGGCCCTGCTCGGAAGCCTGCTGAAGGCGTTTGAGGCTGTCGAAGCTGCCGAAAAGTCCATAAAGACATCTGAAGAGACTCTGGTATCGGCGAAGTCGAAGTTCTCTGTCCTCACCAATGACATTGCCTATGGCAAAGCCGAGCTCGACAAGAAAAACGACATTGCCGGAGATCTGGCGAAAGACATTGAGGCTCAGAAAGTTCACGCCGACATGTTCGCGAATGTCCAGACCATCGAATCGCATCTCGTGAATGTCACGAAGCAGGGAAACTACTGCAAGAAACAGAAAGTAGTTCTCGAGAATGAGAAGAACGCTCTTGAAGCATCCCGGGCACTTTTCGCCGAACTGGAAACGAAGAAAGCCGATGCGGAAAAGACTCTTGACAGCAAGAGAGAGGCTGTAACGGAGGCCATTGAGGCCAAGATGGCGCTCATGCCTGAAGATGTGGAGAAAGAGAGACTCGACATTGGCAAGGCACTGAAACTCATCGGCGATGCAGGCACTGCCTACGCTGTCATCCAGCAGAAAGAAGAGAACCTCGCTACCGGGAAGTCCGACTACAAAAAGGCAGTAGAAGAGATTGAGGCAGAGCGTGTCGCGCTCAACGAACTGAAGGACAAGTCGAAGACAGCCGATGACACCTACGAGAAAAGTCGTGAATTATATGAGACGCAGGCTATGGCAATAGACCGGGCATCCATCCGTCTCAGGAACTGGCTCCGTGAGACAGGCAGCGACATCTGTCCCGTATGTCATGCGAAAATAACATCGCTCATCTCGGAACAGGAGCAGAACGATCTTCTCAAACCTGCAAAAGAGGCATTGGAAAAGGCGGAAACGGAGAAACGGAAAGCAGATGAGGCATCAGTCAAAGCAAGTACAGCGTTCAACACCAGACTTAAAGAGCTCGACAATTCCAAAAGCAGGCTCGGCAACGACGAAAAGACCTTGGCAGGACTCAAGGAAGCGTTCGCCAAGAATTTCTCTTCACTGGGCTTAAAAGTCAATGAAGAAAACATCAGGGAAAAGCTCGAGGAGGCCAAAAAGACGCTGGACACACGCAAGGATGCCAATGAAAAGGCAATTGCCGCTGTCAATGAAAGGCAAAAGGCCGTGGACAACGCAACTGCAGACAGGGACAAATACCAGAGCGACATCTACTCTCCTATCGTATCCGACTACAACAGGAAGAACCTGGAGATCCAGAGAATCAGCAGCAACATTGACAATGCCAAGAAAATGATCTCTGTGGCAGAGAAATCCGCATCGGAGTCCCTTCTGGCGACAGAGAGCCTCATCTCCTTCCCTGACTGGAAGAAGGAATGGGAATATGATGACAAAGGCTTCATCGCGAATCTCAAGGAGAGTGCCAGAAAGTACAATGACACCCTGAAAGAATATGACAAGGTGACCGTAGAGATGAAGAATCTCAAAAGCGACATCGCATCCGCATCAGATGTAAGGGAAAGAATCATCGCGGCCAATGGGGACTTCGTTTCCGGGGACATCGTACCGAAAAAATACGCCGGCAACGCAATCGTGGAGTGGGGTTCATTGGAGAGCCGCATCAGAACGGCTCTTGAGAACATCGACACCGCACGCAAGTCCAAAGAACTGAATGAGAACACCTTGAAAAACGCTTATGCTGAAGACGGAGCCCTGCCTAAGACTGCCGTAGAGGTCAATGCTCTGAAGAAGACTGTCGAATCGGACAATTTGGGCAAGTCAGAGCACCTCGGCAAGCTCAAGACTGTCATTGAGGATGATGACAGGAAGCAGGACGAGCTTAAAAGCAAGATTGACGCGCTTAACAGGGCCGGCAAGGTCAATGCCCAATGGAAAACGTTGGACACCCTTTTCGGCGGCACCGACGGATTCACATTCAAGAAGATAGCCCAGAGTTATATCATGCAGGACATCCTCAATCACGCAAACGCATATCTGAGAAAGATCGCACCGCGTTATGAATTGACAGCACAGCCGGGCTCACTCGTCATCCTGGTAGAGGACAATGAAGACGGTGTTGTCCGCTCTGGAAACACTCTTTCAGGCGGTGAAGGGTTCGTGATTTCATTGTCATTGGCCCTGGGCCTGTCCAGCCTCGCAGAGAACAGCATCAGCGTGGATACCCTCTTCATCGATGAAGGATTCGGAACACTCAGCCAGGAGTGGCTCAACAGCGTGATGTCTGCATTGGAGAAACTGAACTCCTCCAGCGGCAAGCACGTCGGCATCATCTCCCACATAGAGGACCTCCAGAAAAGGATCCCTACCGTGATAGAGGTCAAGAAAAAGAACGCCACCACCAGCGAAGTCTTCGTCCGCGATGCCCAATCTTAGTTCAATGATTTCCTGTCGCCGCAAGGGACTTTCACGGTTTTTGTCTTTTTGCCGCAGCGGACGACAATGCTGTCTGAACCGGATGCGTTCAGGATATAGACGCTCTTTCCACGACGTGGCACGTCAATGACGGCATTGTCCTGATATACGGCGATTATGAGTTCCTTATCGCTCTCCGCCTCGATGACAGGGTAGCCGAGTTCAGGATGATGCGGACGGAATTCGCTCTTGAGCAGAGTCTCACGATGATCGGAAGCGAACTTCATCCATTTTCTCATGACGTCAAGCTGTTCTTGCGGAATGTTCCTCAGCATTGTCGAGTATTGTACGACTCCGAAAATGGAGTTGATGATCGCTCTGCCCACATTCTCCGGAGTTTCGGAAATGTTCCATTCCAACATGTCTGAATGGACAGCCGTAGAACCGCTTGTCAGCCTGAGGGAGGCGATTCTCATCCTGTTGTCTTTCGCGTTGCCCGGGCAGTCTGCTGCACGGAACATGTTGCCGTACTGTCTGATGGCAGGACCTATGTACTGCTGTCTGAACTCAATGAGAACCTCCGGTTTGATGGCTCTCAGAGCGGATGAGACTTCCTTCATCAGCACGTTCACGGCTTCGCTCAGATTCATGATGTCACGTCCGGCATATTTCTCTTTCACCGCCGGATCCTCTCCATGGAATCTGAAGCTGTCGATGAAATCGAGTTTGAATCCGTCCAGGTTCCAGTCTTTCAAGGCATTGACATACAAATCCACCAGATGTTTCCTGACCTCAGGGAAACGAGGGTCAAGCACGCCGCAGCTGCTGACCCGGTCATTGTAGAGGTACTTTCCCTCAAATTTCTTGTAGGCGTCGCTATGCCATCCGACGTATGGGACACTGTACCAGACAAGATATTTCATTCCGAGATCATGAACTGCCGAAACGTGGGCAGCCATATCAGGAAATTTCTGGGGAGCCGGTCTCCAGTCTCCGCAAAAAGCATAACCTCTGTTTCCGTCAGTCGTCTGCCAACCGTCATCAAGAATTACGGTTTTCATTCCGAGATCCGCCGCAATACGGCACTCCTGTTCAATCGCTTCGGCATTTACGTCCTGGTGGAACTGGTACCAGCTTGAATACAACGGCTCAAATGCGGACTCATTCACAGGAAACGACTCGTAGCCATTCACCCGGCTCATCCAATCGGACGCCTCGCGGATGCTTTCCGACCAGAATACAGGTCGCTTGTCAAGCAGGATTTTAGTTTCATAATGCTTGGCAGGAGCTTCACTTTCCCTGAAGAAGCGCAGTTCAGAGCAGATTGCGCAACCTTCTTCCATTATGCCGAGTACGGCATCTACCTTGCGGAGCACCTCTGAGCAGGCGATTGTCAGGCAATTCGTATTATTGTCATCAAAATACTCATAGAGAGGCATCCTGTAGGCGAGTGAACTGCCGGCATTGGTTAAGCCCCAGAAAGGATCCAGGTGTGTGCCGCAATGCAAGTCCGGACTCCAGAAGTTGAAAACACCTTTCTGCGGGAAAGTGAAATATACATTGAATTTTGCCGGCGGTGCCTCTGTCTGTGCATCCATCGAAATGCTGATTATTTCTTTTCCTCCGTCATTTTCCAATGATGCGGTAAATTTCCAGTCTCCGGGATTGTCTGAGACGATTACAATCTCATCCACGAGCGAACTCTCCAATACGGGGGCTACAATTGTTCCCTTGGAAGCGAAAGGATTGCCCGTCCAAGTGTTCTGGGCGTATGAAGCGCAGATAGACAGAGCGGACAATGCAAACGTGAGTATGTGTTTGTACATATGAGTATTCTTAAACGGTTATTTTAATTATGGGGAGCGTCGTTGTAAGCCCGGTATTCGCCTTTGGTAACATTCAGGGTTTTCGGGAGCCAAACCTTGTAGCGGATGGATTTGTCCCAAGTATTGCCTGCGGATGCGAAGTCGCAGAGGTGGATCTGGCGTGGCTTGCCGTTGCCTTCCAGGTCGGCTCCTGCGATCATCGGGGCTGTGAAAGACATCCACGCGAAATCGTTGCCTTCTGCCGGGGTCAGGGCGACGCTGCCGTCCTCTGAAGATTGGATTACCACGCATTCATCTACGAAACCGTCATTGAAACGGGAATCCCTTGCAAGCACTATAGGACCACGCACAACAGCCTGATGCCCATTAAGTTCCAGCAGATGCGGAGTAAGGTCAAGAGACAATTCAATGCGGTCACCCTTCTTCCATTTGCGGTCCACCTTTGCGTATTCACCGGCAGGAAGATTGTCAAGACTGATGTTCAATGTATCAGAGCCGCTGATCAACTTTGCCGTAGTCGTCTTGCTCCATTGAGGGATCCTCAGCGCCAAAGTGAATTCTGCCGGTTTGGCCGGAGAGAGTTCTATGGAGATGTTTCCGGAAACCGGATAATTTCCACAGATTTTGATGCTCATGGAGTTGCGCTTGTCCAGGGAAATCTCAGCCTCGGAATCTCCATAATGGTTTATCTTGAGGCAATCGCCTTCTGTCAGATATGCGAGAGCCGGAATCATCGCGAAGGCGCGTGGACCATTTGCATTGCAGCAGTTTATATCCATATGGCATTGCTTCTCCCCTTCTACTCTCCAGCCTTCAAGCGGGGTATATTTGGCGATCTGGCTGCCGTCACACTTCATCGAACCGAGAATGGCGTTGTAGAATGTCTTCTCAATCTGGTCCGCATAGCGGGAATCTCCGCAGAATTTCAGAAGCCTGCTGCAAAGCTGCATCCATGTGAATCCGACGCAGGTCTCCATAGTGTGGTAAGTCGGAACGGTCTGGAGAGCTTTTCCGCCGTACCAGCACTCGATCGAACTGCCTGAACCAGCAATGTTTATTTCTTCCTCGATTATGTGTGAAACGCTCTTGCGCACGGCCTCGTAATAAGCGTCGTTTCCGGTCACTTTATAGTATTCGAGCAGTCCTTCATAGCAGGACATCATTTCGTATGCCTTGGCGCCGTTCTCGTATGAAAACCATTTTGTATCAGGATGCGGAAAGCGCAGAGCCACAGGAATATCGGAACGGCTCACCAGTTTCGGGCCATCCGGACTTTCCCACTGCGAGACAATGTCTGTCGCGAAATCGAGGTAGCGTTTGTCTCCGCTTATGTTGTACAGTTTCATGATTGGTTCAAGTACTGAAGAACTTGCCATGCCACGGTACAGTCCACATTTTACAATCTTGGCATTCTTGGATTTGAGTTGAGAAATGAGGTGGTCAGCCACACGCGATGCAGCAGAAAGAGCACGAGTGTCTCCTGAGAGTTCGTACCACGAGAGCAGTCCCAACATTGTGTATTTCCTTCCCCAGATGTCCCAATCTTTCAGCTGAGCTTCAGGAGCATAGTTTCCGATGTAGCCGTCAGGGCTCTGGGTTTCGATGATCTGTCCGACAGAAGCGGCAATCTTTTCATAAAGTGCCGCGTTGCCGGTGTAGCGGTATGTCTCGATTGCGCCCAAGGTCCATTTTCCCCAGAACTCACTTTGCCATCGCCATGTTTCAGTCCTGTGGCGGAAAGGTTCCACAAGTGCATCGACATCCTGTTCCATAACGCGATGACTGATGCAGTCGTCGATTCTTCCGCCTACATATCCATTGATTTTCACCGACTTCACTTTCAGTTCCGCAGTCTTTGCGCGGCCGATATTTCCTCCTGCACAGATGGAGCAAGCGAAAATTGCGAACAATGTGCTCAAGACAAATGCCCTGACGCTAAGATTGTTTTTCATATTCAATGATCGTTTTATAAATTTCAGAATGGCTAATTTACGAAAAAAAGCCGAGTACCGGTAGTCTGACACTTTAGAATCCGAAAAAGGTTAAAAATATTTGATAGAGTTCACCTATGATTCTAAAGACTTCGTCAATGGGCAAGCGGCCCGTCTATTATGTTCAGAAGAGTTACCGCAACGAAGACGGTAAGCCTTCCACCAAGTACGTAGAGACGGACAGGCGGTCAGCCACGGCGGACGTGGCCAACCCACGACCTCGGGAAGTGGGAGGTGCCTGCCGGATACAAGTTCTCGCGACAGTGAGGACGCAGGAGACGGCAGGAGGGCCGAACGGAGCAACGCGGAGTGAGTTCCGCCGCTGCTGCCTGACTGTCGATGTGACACTGGTCTGAAGAGCACATCGAAGACGGCAATGGTGTCAAGCGTGACGCATCGAAGCCCGTAATAATGCTCCTTATGCGTGAAGGCACGGGGCATGCGTCAAGCCACGTAGGCAGAATCGCCTCTTTTGCCTACGTCATTAGACTCACGTGTGCAAATACGGCCTTTCTGCACACGTCATGCAGTTTTTGAACAGTCACGGGGGCAAATCAGGCCTTTTTGCCCCCGTAACAAAAATCACGTGATAAATAAGTCTAATTAAGCATCTGCAAATACGGGCAAAAACACGTAGGAACACATCAGACCATGTCCTTACAATCTCGATTACAAGCAGCCCATGCTGCGATTTGGATACCTCCTCCTATTTTGGAATGCCTATCTCCAAGAGGAGGCGACTCAGAATCCTCAACTTGTCCGTGAGAACCCGCCTCTCTACGGACAAATCATCATTTTACTCAACTTGTCCGGAAAACGCCGCTTTTCACGCACGGTGATATTCTTTTATGCCAATACCAGGCGATAGAAGTCGTTGACAAGTCCAGAAATGATGTCATAGCCTACCGTCCGCGCCAAAGTGCCCTCATTCATATAGCAACACTTGTTGACTTCGATCATCAAGGATTTGTAATCAACCGGTTTCTTGGGAGTTATCGAGTTTGAATATGGATTGTTCAGGCCTACCTTAAATCCGGTGCGATCAAACAGGTGCGTCGCCTTGTCGATCATCTCCTGCTCAGGCTTGCTTGCATCGTCATTATAGCCGATGCAGATGTCGATGTCGGCGAGATCCGAAGGAAACGAGTGGCAGTCTATGATGAGCGAGCCGGGAGCCAACTCAGAGGAAAGGCGCGAGATGAATCCGTGATATTCATTCATCAAGGCGGTCCGCCCGGAAATCAGGCGGCGGCAATCGCCGAACCTTTCGTAGAGGATGCCTTGGCCGGCGGCATTCAATCTTTCCGACAGCTACAACCTTATCGAAGCGGCCATGGATGTAAAGGCTCAAGCAGATGAGAATCTTAGAGTTACAGAGAATCGTTATCACGCATCCATGTGTCCTCTCTCGGATTATCTTGATGCGCAGTTCCAGTGGCAGCAGGCCAGGAGTAATCTTATCGAGGCGTTCACGCAGTCCCGCATCGCCAAGACGGATTACCTGATGGCTACCGGCCACCTGGTGGACGAGACGGTCTTCGCAAAGTAACGGGACGGATCCGATCAGTGAACAGCTTATCGAATATACCCATGCCTTATCAGGTCTTCTCTTGATCTGACGGGGAATGTGTAACCGTCACGGAGCAGGAACAAGTTGTCTGAAACCTGAATGATCGCTTCGTACAAATGGTCAGATACGATGATCCCTTTATTTGCTTTCTCCTCCCGGATCAGCGACTGCATCTTCTCGACATGAATAGGGGCGATGTTGGAGAAAGGTTCGTCCAGGATGCAGAAATCAGAGGGTGACTTGATGATGATGAACATTTCAGCGACACGAGCCTCGCCACCCGATAATTCCCGAAACTGTTTCTTCTGAAAGGTATGGAACTTGGGATCAAACGACACCAAGCCGTCATATTCAACATCATACAGTCTGAAGGCTTCGTCCAAGGTCATCCTCGGCGGCATGAAGAGATTCTGCGGAAGGTACTTGACCCTGTCGCCGATATGCCCATAGTCAGTACTTTGCTCATCGTTGAACCTTACGAAGATGTTCTGTGGCTTTATGCCTCCCATAATACATTTGAACAGGCACGATTTTCCCGTACCGTTCCTCCCCAGGACACCCGTCACCTTGCCGCGTTCCGATGTGACGAAAGCGCTTTGAAGCACCGTTAGTTTTCCGAATTCAAGGTGCACGCTGTCAACAAGCATTCTATTTATCCTATCTGATGACATTGCCAACACATATTGAAAAGGTTAATAGCGCGACGAAGACCACGAAGTCAACAACAAACGGAATAGAATAATATTCAGTTCTGCTGATCCCCAGATTTAGATAGAAATAGATGGTCTGCCCTCTCTGGAAGGACTTGAACAAATACCAGATGACAGGGATAAACAGCAGCTTCAGCAGAACGAATGTGGGAGTCAAGGTAGGATCAAAGACGCACAGTCCGGCAGCGGTGAATGAATATGCCGCTGACACAAGGTACACCGCTTTGGCATACCGGGCCGACAACTTGATTTTCCGGAAGATATTCATAGATCCATCAATAAAGTTACGCATAGGCATCAAAACGACCGTCGTCGTCCGGATAGTCATCTTCATCAGAATCCACATCCTCGTCATCAGCATCAAAGGCAGGAATATGGACTTTCTCCATTTCAGACGCGTATTTTGTGAGACATCCTTCTGTGTAAGCAGCGACGGCATCCGACTGTCCTTGGGCATACGCCTTCTGAAGATACTCAAAAGCGCGGTCTACCCAATCCTCCTCCGGACGTACCACATACAAATATCGTCCTAAACCATATCGGGCATCCCGGTCTTCCCCATCCTCCATCTGACGGATTCTGTCAATCGTCGGCCCGTCCAACTTTAACAATTTGTAACGAATCTGGAAATCTTCTTTATTCATAGTCAATCGAAAAATACTCTTGGGTTAATCTCGGCCGGCGTTCGCCATTCAGTTCCTCATTCCGCAAGCAAGGTTTTCTTCTTGCTCCACTTAAACGATTACGTTTTCAAATGCCGCCGCCCATTCTATCGGATCCACTTTCAACTACTTTCTGCCATTCATTATCAATCATCTGTAAATTTAAGAATTTTCGATGAATAACCTATAATTTGTTTTTGGGGCTCACCTGCAAATATCCTATCTTACCAAAGTCCGTGAACTCCTTGAATCTCATCCTGATGATGCGACATTCGCCGCACAACTTAAAGCCGCATATCCGACCCTGCCTGGCGCAGAAGGTGTAGATGCTCTTGCACAGGCACTTTGCAAATAGTATTTTGAAATACTATTGTCGGTCGTATCTCTTCAGAAGCGGCCGATTCGTCGTGAATTTATGTTACTTTTGCAGAGGAACACGCATATTATGGATAGATAGACAATTCAGGATGCGACCTTTCCCAAATGTCCCATCCGCAACATACTCACCCGCATCGGCAATAAATGGGCAATGTTAGTTCTATATACTCTTGAACAGCATGGTACATTGCGGTTCAATGACATGTACCGCCGCATCCCTGACATTTCTCAAAAAAAAATGCTGACTGCCACGCTCAAGACGCTCACGGAAGACGGTCTCATTTCCAGAAAGTTATACCCGGCGGTCCCTCCCAAAGTAGAGTATTCATTGACAGACCGCGGGCGCAGCCTCCTTCCCCACCTTGATGTCCTGATTTCGTGGGCAATCGAGAATTTCGATGGCATAATTTCAAATAGGGCCAATTCCAACTAACGCCTTGACGCGTTTCGGTACTTTCTCTTCCAGAAAGGCCGGATATTCTTATGGATAAACACTCTACAGGAATGTTGTAGTATCACTTGAATTCATTTCAAATAAAGCATTAGAACAATGACCTATGAGGAATATTTGGCGGACAATCAGCGCTTGCGGAAACGAATCATAGAATTGGAACAAGAGAATGCTAGACATAAAAGGCTGGATGAGCCATTGCTGTCCGAATCGAAGTCTCCGACGCTTGAAAGTCGTAAGTCATTGACAAAAGAAGAAGAGAAAGAAATTAAACTGCGACGGAGGGTAAATCTTTTTCGGGACTCAAGGCCTAGATGGAGAAAGTGTACCGCGCGAGAGAAATAGACACGAAAGGCCTGGCTGGTGAAAGGGACGCAGGTGCAGAAAAAGTTCAAACACTGCGAGATTTTCCCGAACTCTATCTAAACATTCACACGCACAGGTATCTTCCTGATGGATGAACCCGAGGCGGCATTATCCCCCCAATCGGCAGTTATCACTGATCTCGCGTATCTCGGAAATGGTCGAGGAATACGCTACGTGGACTACGAAGACACTGAAAGCTACCGCATTACGAAGATGTTCATCAATCATAGGGAGATGATGGTTGAGAGTTTGACTGGAGGGATGTAAGTTCCTGATAGTTCCTGATAGTTCCTGATAGTTCCTGATAGGAATAACTGATAGGAATAACTGATAGGAATAAGGCCGGACGGCATTTACCGATAAAGAATTCGAGAAGATCTGCATCTATCTGGAGGGCGGAACCCTCTTTGAGAAGTCTAAGAAACTCCGCGACCTATATCCAATGGAAACCGAGGACGGCCAGCACCGTATCTGGGTGGAATTCCTGAACAAGAACCACTGGTGCCAGAATGAATTCCAGGTATCCAACCAGATTACTATGGAAGGCCGCAAGACTTGCCGCTACGATGTCACCATCCTCATCAACGGCCTTCCGCTCGTACAAATTGAGCTTAAGAAACGCGGCGTAGAGTTGAAGCAGGCCTACAACCAGGTGCAGCGCTACCAGAAAACTTCCTTCCGCGGCCTTTTCGACTACATCCAGCTTTTTGTCATCTCCAACGGTGTCAACACGCGCTATTTCGCCAATAATCCCAACTGTGGCTATAAGTTTACCTTCAACTGGACACTGCCCAACAATGAGCCGGTGAACGATCTCAGCCAATTTGCGGCCCACTTCTTTGACAAATGCACCATGGGCAAGATGATTTCCAAATACATCGTCCTGCACGAGGGAGATAAATGCCTGATGGTCCTCCGCCCGTACCAGTATTACGCTGTGGAGAAAATCCTGGACCGCGTCCAGAACACGAATAAGAACGGCTACATCTGGCACACCACAGGCGCCGGTAAAACGCTGACATCTTTCAAGGCGGCGCAGCTGGTCGCAGAACTGGACGGCATCGACAAGGTGCTCTTCGTGGTGGACCGCCACGACCTGGACACTCAGACCAAGAGCGAATACGAGGCTTTTGAGCCTGGTGCAGTGGACGGCACCGACAATACCTATGAACTGGTCAAACGCCTCAACTCCGACAAGAAAATCATCCTCACAACCATCCAGAAGTTGAATGCCGCCATCAAGAAGGACTTCTACAACAAGCGTATTCAGGACCTTCGGGACAAGAAGTTTGTGATGATATTCGATGAGTGCCACCGCAGCCACTTTGGCGAGTGTCACCGTAACATTGTCAATTTCTTCCGGAACCTCCAGATATTCGGCTTCACCGGCACACCCATTTTTCCGGAGAATGCCAAGCAGGATATCACCACGTATGAAGTGTTCGGCGAATGCCTCCACAAGTATATGATCAAGGATGCCATTGCGGACGAAAACGTGCTGGGCTTCCTCGTAGAATACTATCAAGGCAAGCTGGACGCCAATGAACAGAGCGACATCCGGATGAAGACCATTGCTGAATTCATCGTCAACAACTTCCGTAAATCTACCTTCGACGGCGAATTCAACGCCCTCTTTGCCGTACAGTCCGTCCCGATGCTGCTCAAATACTACAAGATCTTCAAAGACCTGCAGCCGGACATCAAGATTGCCGCCATCTTTACCTATGCGCCTAATACCAGTCAGGATGATGCCAAGACCGGAATGAATCAGGGATTTGAGACGGATTCTGTGCAGGCAGATGAGCTGCAGGCCATCATGGATGACTACAACGCACATTTCGGCACGGCCTTCACTGCCGACAATTTCGGCGCCTACTACGACGATATCAACGAGCGTATGAAGAAGCGTAAGGTCGGTATGGAACCCATTGACCTTCTCTTGGTCGTGGGCATGTTCCTGACCGGATTTGACGCGAAGAAACTCAATACCCTCTATGTGGATAAGAACCTGGAGTACCACGGTCTCTTGCAGGCGTTCAGCCGCACCAACCGCATCATGAACGAGAAGAAACGCTTCGGCAAGATCCTCTGCTTCCGTGACCTCAAGGCCAAGGTGGACGAGTCCCTAAAGCTCTTCTGCGGCGGTGACCCCAATGTGGGTGTCCAGCGCCCGGAGTTCAAGCAGGTCAAACGCGAACTGAATGAGCTCAGCGAGGCATTCCTGCAGAAGTATCCCACCATGGAATCCGTGGATGTCCTCAAGAGCGAATACGACAAAAAGAAGTTCCTCCTGGCCTTCCGCGACATTATCAAGAAACGCGCTGAAATCCAGATATACGAGGACTTTGACGCAGATGACCCCAGCCTTATCCTCTCCGAGCAGGACTACAACGACTACCGTTCCAAGTATCTGGACATGACAGTCGGCTTCATCAAGGAAGATTCTGATGAGCCGCACCTGCAGGAAGAGCTGTCCGCAGAATATGGTGACGGCGGCAAGTTGGAGGACATTGACTTCTGCCTGGAACTGCTGCACAGCGACGTCATCAACGTGGCCTACATTCTTTCCCTCATCAGCGACCTGAATCCTTCTGACGAAGACTATGAGCAGAAGCGCCAAGAGATTCTGGACACCATGATCAAGGATGCCACCATGCGCAAAAAGACACGTCTCATCGATGACTTCATCAAGACCAACGTGGACTATGATAAGGAAGGCTTCCAGCGGGCCAAGGCAGACGGCACCATGGATCTGGAAACCCGCCTGAAGGACTACATCATCGAGAAGAAAACCGAGGCCGTCGAGGATCTTGCCATGGTTGAAGGCGTGGATGCGGAAGCCCTTGGTAAGTACATGTCCGAATACGACTACCTGGGCCGTGAGAAGCCGGAGATCATTCAGGAAGCCGTCCGCAAAAAGAAGATGGGCCTGCTGGCCCGCAGCGCCACCGTTCGCCGCATCGTTGAGAAGATGCGTGAAATCATTGACCTATTTAGTTGGGAATAAAAGATTTATACTGATATATGAGCGAAGAATTGCAACAGAGACTTCGTACCCAGCTTTGGGACGTTGCCAATAAACTCCGGGGAAATATGACCGCCGGTGACTTCATGTATTTCACCCTCGGTTTCATTTTCTACAAGTACCTCTCCCAGAAGATTGAGCTGTACATCGATGACCAGCTCAGCGAAGACGGCCTCACCTTCAAACAGGCCTGGACCTCCAACAAAGAGGAACTGAAAGCGGAAATCCAGCGCATCTGCATGGAAGACCTTGGCTATTTCATTGAGCCTGAGTTCCTGTACTCTTCCATCATTGAGAGCATCAGCCACAAAGAGAACATCCTTCCTCAGCTGGAGCGCAGCCTCAAAAAGATTGAGGACAGCACCATCGGCCACGAGAGCGGCGATGACTTCGGCGGCCTGTTCTCTGATATCGACCTGGCTTCCCCGAAGCTCGGCAAGACGGCTGATGACAAAAACAAGCTTATCAGTGACGTGCTGGTGGCTCTCAACGGCATCGACTTCGGTCTTGAGGATGCCCAGGACATTGACATCCTGGGTGACGCCTACGAGTATATGATTGGCCAATTTGCGGCTGGTGCCGGCAAGAAGGCCGGAGAGTTCTACACACCTCAGGAAGTGAGTACCATTCTCTCCGAGATTGTAATCACCGGCAAGACTCGCCTTAAGACGGTTTACGACCCCACTTGCGGTTCCGGCTCTCTGCTGCTACGCACAGCCCGTGGCGGTAACGCAGACGAAATCTTCGGTCAGGAAAAGAACCCTACAACGTTCAACCTGGCTCGAATGAACATGCTGCTGCACGGCGTCAAATACAAGGACTTCGACATCCAAAATGGAGACACGCTGGAGAAGGATGAATTTGGTGACCGCCAGTTCGACGCTGTGGTCGCAAATCCTCCGTTCTCTGCTGAGTGGTCTGCTGATGCCAAGTTCAATAACGACGACCGTTTCAGTAAGGCCGGTGTCCTGGCCCCGAAGTCCAAGGCAGACTACGCCTTTATCCTCCATATGATTTACCACCTGGGCGACGGTGGAACAATGGCCTGCGTAGCACCTCACGGCGTTCTGTTCCGTGGCGCAGCCGAAGGCAAGATTCGTCAGTTCCTCATCGAGAAGAAGAACTACATCGATGCCATTATCGGTCTCCCGGCCAACATCTTCTACGGCACCAGCATCCCTACCTGTATTTTGGTGATGAAGAAATGCCGCAAAGAAGATGACAACATCCTGTTCATCGATGCCAGCAAGGAGTTCGAGAAGGTCAAGACGCAGAACAAACTCCGCCAGGAGCACATCGACAAGATTGTCAGCACCTACCGTGAGCGTAAGGAGATTGAGAAATACAGCCATTGCGCCACCCTGCAGGAAATCAAGGATAACGACTACAACCTCAACATTCCGCGTTACGTGGACACCTTCGAAGAGGAGGAAGAGATTGACATCAAGGCCGTGATGAGTGAGATCAAGGAGCTGGAGGCCAAACGCGCCGAGCTGGACGCCCAGATTGACGTGTACCTCAAGGAACTCGGCATTATCTAATCCCTAATCAAGAATTTGACTGACAGACAATCGTTATGAGTGATACTCGTAAAACTACAAAACCTAATGTCCCGAATTTGAGATTCCCGGGGTTTGAGGGAGAATGGGAGGAATACATAAATGAACACCTGTTCTCCATCTCAAAGGAGAAAAATAAGTCTCTAGAATATCACACAGTCCTATCCGCAAGCCAGACTGAAGGAATGGTTGAGAGAGATAGTTTAGGAATTGATATCAAATATGAGGCTGAGAGTGTTTCAGGATACAAAGTGGTGCGACCAGGGGAATACGTTATACACCTGCGTTCATTTCAAGGGGGTTTTGCCTTTTCTGATAAAACAGGAATTTGTAGCCCAGCCTATACAATTCTTCATCCTAAAGAAGTCCTTTCTTATGGGTTTTTAAAGGAGTACTTCATGTCTCAGAAATTCATAGACTCTTTACGCTTAGTTACTTATGGAATTCGAGACGGCAAATCCATTTTTGTAGAAGAATGGATGAAATTAAAGACATATATTCCAAAATCTCATAAGGAACAGGAAAGAATTAAGGAGTTTTTGGGCTTGATTGATAAACGTCTCACTATCCAAAACAAGGTGATTGAGCGTTATCGGTCCCTAATCAGAGCAATTATTCAAGATTCTCAAAAAAAAGCAAGTACGACTATCTATCTGAAGGATGTTCTATCTGAACGGAGAGAACTTAACAGTGAAGGTTATCAGATCTGCTCCGTGTCCGTTAGCAAAGGAATTGTAAACCAGGTTGAATATCTTGGGCGTTCTTTTGCCGCTAAAGAGACTAATCATTACCATGTTGTAAAAGAAGGAGATATAGTATATACAAAGAGTCCAACCGGTGCATTCCCTTACGGTATTATAAAACAGAGCAAGCTGGTTATTCCGGTTGCAGTATCTCCCTTATATGGTGTCTATTCTCCAATTTCCCCAGAGGTAGGAGCTTACCTACATTACTACTTTTGCAGTCCGGAAAACACGCTCAACTATTTAAGGAAGCTAATACAGAAAGGCGCCAAGAACACAATAAACATATCGAACACTCACTTTTTGGAGAATACTATTAGAATTCCCGAAAGAATAACACTGTCATCAGCTATGGCAGCGATTAATACCTTATCCTCCAGGGTAGAAACTGAAGTATCTTTACTTAGGTGTTTGGCGTTACAACGTGCATTTTTTCTCAATCAGATGTTTATCTAAATAGTCCTATATGAACATATTCGCTAAAACATAGGACTTCGATGCCGAATAATACTGAAGCACCTTTTGCTCTAAGTCTATTCGTCGCTCAATTGCATCCAGTAAACTAACAAATAATCCTCTTTGAGTGGCTGGTAAGATTGGTACACTAATTCGTTTAAGATTGCCACCAGTTATCAAAGGCTGAGTAGTTCCAGATGTGATTTTTTGAAAATTAAAGGTCTTTAAAAAGAAGTACACATACCTATTTAGCTTACCCGCATTAACGATAAGTGTATTATCCGTTATGCCACATCCTTTGGTGTTAATCAGTTGGATTTGACCGATACTTCCCACTCTGGCGACAAGAATCATTTCTCCTTTATAAGCATCTGAAGAGCAGGTGCCAATGATGCCGGTGGAACCATATAATGGGTATGGGCCTGCAGAGGGTTTACTTTTTCCGGCAGCAATATTGGGAGCTATTTCTGAAAGCAGGATTTGAGGATACTCGTATTCATCTTGAAAACATTTCTGAGTTATTGCTCTGATTAGGCCGTTGTTCTCCTTAATTCTCGCAGAATTTTGCGAAAATCTAGGAAAGGTGTATATTTGCCGTTACTAAAAATCGCGGAAAGGTGTATGAAACCACTCCGTAAAACCTTAGGATTCGTGATTATGAAAAGAAAGATTTATGATAAGCTACTTCAGTGGAAGCGAGAGAAAAACGGCGCTACAGCCCTTATGATTGAGGGTGCACGCCGTGTTGGCAAGAGTTACATTACTCGATAAACGAACTATTTGATAAACGATATATTGCTTCTCTCCTAAAGACAAAAAAGGTATTGTGGGAGTACTTTCTCGTATCTGAACAAGGAGCGAGCATCGTTCGTAGGAACCTCAACTTAGACAGCTTTCTTGAAATATCATTTCAAATACCTCCGGGGCACAAGCAGAAGGAAATCGCGGGGTATGATTGCTGCCGTGATAAGAACAATAACGCTTGGACAAAGAACTCTCGATTTGTTTGTGAGACAAAAACAGTTTCTTCTCAATGGTCTTTTTATATAAACATCTGTGAAAGAATGTATTCCTTTTGAGCTGAAAGAAGAATTGAATATGATTCCTCCAGTCTCAGTTTCTCGCTTAGTGCGTTTACCTTTTTAGCAGTTTCTGTTTGCTCCTCGTATGAAGGGATATTAATAGGAATGTTGCATAACCCTTCAAAAGAAAGGCACATTCTGACACTTCCTTCAAGCCTTTTTCCCATTTCAAGCGAAAAATACTTCGTACTAAAAAAAGGCTCCAAAAACTCTGGCAGAACACTCCCTTTGCAACGGAAACATATATACATAGGACTAACAATACCGTTTTCAAAATTCTTGAGGCGAGCAATAGATCCTACGTTGATTCGGGCTGGATTGTATGCGAAATCATTCAAAGCTACAATTTTGTAGTTTGATGTGTCTTCACTTGCGATAGTACGATCTTCAAACTGCTCTGACTGCTCGACAAAGCCATATCGGTTGCTCACTGATAACACTTTTAAGTCTTCGCCTGCTTTATTCCTGATAGATTGTTGTTCAATAATATCTGCCAAACGGGTATTCGGATTAGATTCATCATACATTTTTTCACAAAACGCAGACTTTAGTTTCTTCAAATCCTCAATCACCTTGCTTTGGATAGATATACGCTGGTCAATCAACGAAAGCAAGGCTGCAATCTTCTTCTGTTCTTCTTTATCAGGAATGCCGATACTAACTTCATCAAAACAGCCTGCGCTAATTGAGAATACCTTTGTTCCCTGAGCTATGCGCTTGATCTGGTCATGAAAAGCTTTTGAAGAAAAAACATACCCTTTGAAGCCTGGTACCGTTTTATCGAGTTTATCACGGCCATGAATGGTATGAAGCCCACAAACGACATTCTTACCGGCACAGTCAACGAATTCCACTACTTTCCCAACATCATTTGTATCTTCTGAAGCATCTGCAAATGCGATGTCTCCTTCTTTGCAGAGGGTGAATTTACGAGGCTCATTCCCGGCTTTAATAGCAGGAAGTGTAGAGTCGTTGATGTCTATCTGGGTAGGAAGTCCATTGTGGATAAGTCCGTAATGTAGATTAAGTAATCCAACACCTCCATACTCCAGCTGCTCCCATGAGAGTGAATTGGTAGAGAAGAAGTCCAACAAGTCAGAGGCCTTCATCTTTTCCCATTCACCCTCAAACCCCGGGAATCTCAAATTCGGGACATTAGGGAGGTATCGGGCGATAACCGGAACTTTGTGTTTTTAACCCAATTATATTATGGAACAAAACACAACATTCAGCGCAGTCGCCGCGCTTTGGAAGGCAGACAAGAAACAGTATGTCAAGAAATCAACCTACGCAGCGTACTGCTTGCTCATTCAGAGCCATCTGCTGCCGGAACTTGGAGAGAGGGAAGATGTCCAGGAAAAGGACGTTCAGGATCTGGTGAACCGCAAACTGGCCTCAGGCCTCAGTCAGAAGACGGTCCGGGATATTCTGGTGGTTCTCAAGATGATTCTCCGTTATGGGACCAAACACGGCTTGTTGCCCGCTCACCAGATTGACGTCATCTTTCCAACGGAGCGTGAGAAGAATGACATTGAAGTCCTGACGTTGGCCAACCAGCGCCAGCTGATGACCTATGTCAAAGAGCATTTCACCTTCCTTAACCTGGGAATCTTTATCTGTCTCAACGCCGGTCTTCGCATCGGTGAAGTATGCGCCCTGCAGTGGGATGATATGGATGTCGCATCAGGCGTAATCCGAGTAAACAAGACCATTCAACGCATCTACCTGGTGGACGGGGAAGAGAAGTACACCGAACTCATCGTGGACAAGCCTAAGACCAAGAATTCCATCCGTGAGGTTCCCATGACGCGCGACCTGCTTGCCCTGGTCCGTCCTCTGAAGAAGATAGTTCGTGGTGATTTCTATGTCTTGACCAACGCAGCTACGCCAACGGAGCCACGCACATACCGTTGCTACTTCAACAAACTCCAGGGGCAACTGGGCCTTCCCAAAATGCGTTTCCACGGCCTCCGGCACAGCTTCGCCACCCGATGCATCGAGAGCAAATGCGATTACAAGACCGTCAGCGTCCTCCTCGGCCACTCCAATATCAGCACCACCCTCAATCTCTATGTACACCCTAATCTAGAGCAAAAACGCAAGTGCATAGACACTATGGGAAAGCTGCTCAAATAGCGGCTCACCTGCAAAGTCCCGTGTTTGATATGATGTGAATTTTCTGCTTTCTCCCTGAGGGTATGTTGGACTTTTTCGAACTGGTGTGGAGGGAGACAGAGTCTCTCATGTCCAGGGAGAGCCAGAAGGACATAGCATATACCGGATACTGCAAACAGGGGACGCTGATAGCCGCCGTGCGTGGCACCAACGCCGGAGCGGAATCGTTCAACTCGAAAATCAAAGGCTTCAGGCTCTGCTTAGGAGAGTGTCTGACCTGTACTTCTTCAAGTTCAGGCTATGCGCCATCTTTGGGTAACCTCCAACGGAACTTTGCGGGTGAGCCAGAAAACCATTATATTTGTATTTGCGTTAAAAACTCATCAAGATGCCTTTGTATCAACACATAAGTGGAAAGCTAACCGCAGTTAAGGAGAAGCCCTTCAAACTGGAAAAAGATATTCAAACACTTGTAGAAGCGAACCTCAAGCAGCTTCTTGATTTGGAATACGTTCAGACCGAACTTACCGTTCAAGATGTGCGTTTTGATACGCTGGCCTATGATTCCACTACGAATTCCTTCGTCATCATTGAGTATAAGAAGGATTCTTCGACCAGCATCTTTGATCAAGGTGTATCTTATCTCAATCAGATGTTGAAGAATCAAGCGGAGTGAGTGTTGGCATACAACAACGCAAAGAAAACCAACTTTAGCAAGAGCAATTTCGATTGGTCCCAGTCCCGAATCATATTCATCTGCCGGGAATTCAGCGAGAAGCAGAAAATGGCAACCGACTTCAAAGACCTCTCTATTGAGCTTTGGGAAGTTCGCCGTTATGCTAATGACACATTGATGTTCAGCCCTATTGGCAAATCAAAGCACGCTGTGAGCATCTCGCCATTGATGAAATCTTCAAACAATGTGAAAGAGGTTATCAGCAAAACCGTGCCTTATTCGGAAGACACACTGTTCAAGAACATTCCGGAGGATATCCGGACACTTTATGAGAAGTTCCGTGACGGTATTTTGGAATTGGATTCGGAGATAATAATTAAGTTTACCAAGCTATATGCAGCTTTCAAGAAGAATGGCTCAAATGTTTGCGATTTAGAACCATTTAAAGGTTCACTTTGCATTTTCATTAATTCGGAGAAAGGTTCACTGAGAGATGGAAATGGGTTGGCCGTTGATGTCTCTAATCTGGGGCATCACGGAAATGGAGACTATCGCATTCAAATCAGGGACGCTGATCAATACGAGTATATCCTTAGCCTCATAAAACAAGCAATTAAGTAGTAGTCACCAAGATGCTCCTGCTCGGCAACATACTCTGGCCTATTCTTGGCGGTATCCTCATCACCATCATCTATTACATCGTGGGTTTGCTGATGTGCATCACCATCATCGGCATACCCTGCGGGGTGCAGTTGTTCAAACTGGGGACTTACGCCCTGTGGCCCTTTGGCCATGAATTGGTTGACGGCCCAACCAGCCGGGCTGCGTATCCATTGTTTGAACCTCATCTGGATTCTTCTGGGCTGGTGGGAGATTGCCGTGATTCATCTTGTTTGCGGATTGCTTTTTGCATTACCATCGTGGGGATTCCTTTCGGCCTGCAGCACTTCAAGATGGCCCTGTCCTCGATATTCCCGTTTGGTAAAGAAATTCGATAGAGGATATGGCCGATTTCGTTATGCGTCCGACGAAACTCCGAGCCCGGAAGCAGTAAATGCGCTTCTGGACCGGATGATGGCCGTGCATCACGCAGGTCGGTCTCTTTTTGGGTCAGGCTCTTTGTTTTGGAGGCGTAGAAGTGTCGCAGGAGATTACCACGGAAGATTTCGCAGTTCTCACGTCCTTTGAGTAATGAACGGAAAAGAGTGACCCGGCGCTTCAATTCTTCCTCCTTTTCTTCCACAGTCATTGACCTTCGGCTTGAATATGCCGGCAGTTCAGGTTCAAATAGCAGCTGCACATTCCGTTCCTTAAGTCGGGCATTTTCCTGTTCCAATTCCTTAATTTTTATGCGAAGCTGCTGGTTCTCAGCAAGTAGCTCTTCGTATGTCATATTCGGCATGTTTACAGATCCTCACACTTATCCAGCAGGTTGACTTTAAATAAAAACAACTTGAACGCAAAGGATTTTTAGCGGAATCTCCAAATATTTTAGCGATTCCGCTAAAAATAAGCATGTTATTCAGTCACGAGCCACATCACAAGTCTTAGGTAACTCAAGTGACCAGTTTCACCTTGGCGGAAGTTAGTTGACAAGACCGTTATAGACCCTAATATTGAAGTGGATTTTACAAGGATGATTTTATTTCGTATCCTACTCAAAAATATTCACGCACTCTGAAACATTAAACAAAATGAGTAAAGCGAAACTCGGCCAGGTTTTCAACCTGAACAATAGTGACGAAGTCTTTTCTTTCATGAAGGACTACGCATATAAGAATCAAGATTTAAGCGAGGCCTTAATCCGGCACTTTCTTCCTGATAGCATTGACCCGGACTCACTTAGGGTTGAGGTCAGGAATATCATCTTTGCCGTTGATGAGAGCGGACACAGATGGGGGCCATCGCTAAACTGGTACCAGATAGCCGAACAATTGGGGCGAATGATGGAAAAGGCCAGGTATTATGATCAGGAAGGAGAATTCGACGCAGCGGCGTCAATAGCGTCCGAGGTAATCCTTTTTGTCGGAAAGCATTACTCAAATGATTGCGTATATGAATGTGAGAGTTACGACGGATATGATTTCGAGACCAGGAACGCAGCAGACATTCTCATATCATTAATCGAATCTAAAGTGCTGGATATTAATACCATCATGAGGATATCCAGTGACATTGACAAGGCATCCGGAACAACTTCATTCCATGACGGCGGATATGGCCTTGCAGATTTGAGTGAGTTGCAGAGCGTTCTTGATGGCGTTTTCGATAGTTTTGACGAACATTTGGCTTCACTTGATGAGCGTATTGACAATGCAGGGCGAGCTGTCGATTATAGAAATCGATGGTTGTTCAGAAAAGTTGCATACCTGAACTATAAAGAGAAATATGATGCTGCCCAGAAGACAATAGATGATAACTTTTTCGTTCCGGAACTATCCAAGATGCGGATTGACACCCAAATATTCCACGGACAAATTGAAGAGGCCATTGAGTCGCTGAACAGGGCAATAGCATGTACGGAAGACTCTTCGTATGTGCACAACTGTCATAAAAGAAAGATGGAACTGCTTGAAACGACAGGAGACACACCAAGGCTGGCAGAAGAACTTGAGTATCTGATTTTGAACAGCTATTCTTCAGAATATGATTATTATCTTCAGTTAAAACATGTTATGGGACGGATGCCCGCCAATTCTTCTGATAGGTTACACACCATCATTGAAAAGTTGGTCAATAAAAGATGTTTTCATACACAGAAGGATGTCGCCAGAATATGCGCAGAAGAGAACATGATTTCCCAGTTGGCCGAGTGTTTGTCTTGGAATAATGACTATGACGGTGAATGTTATATGGTTTTGGCTAAATATGGCAATCTGCTGGATTCGTCCACAAGGCGTAAGATCGTTGAAGGGCATATTGACCACATCCGAACGAGAGCCATCCCGGCAGATAGCCGTAAATATTGTTATATCGTCAGCAATATGAAAGCTCTACGGGATTCGTGCATTGAAGGGCAAGCTGCTGTGAATAAACTAATTGAAGAATTCAGGGCACAATATAGTCGACGGCCATCAATGATGAGCGAGCTGGATAAGCTTTGTTGACTGAATATATGCTTGCCCGCATTCATGCTCATCCGATTATTCTTGTATCTTTATCCGTGTGTTTAATAGATAATTCACAATCAGTATGAGAACTGCAAATAGGCTTTTGTATCTACCTGCTTCCTTTCTGCTCGGATACAATTGGGCATATTCACAGACACAGGCAGATGCTAGAATGGGTGAAATTCTGAATAGTGGTGACTTGTTTCTATTGAAAGAAGAATATCCGAATCTGAAAGACTCCGTAAGTGTGAAGATGCTTGATTTTATGGTGGAGGCTCAGTTTGGTATCGATTTCAACAGATTGGAAAATGCCGCTGTGGCTCTCGACAGAGGCCAGCACATTAATATTCCTGTGGAAGTAAATGGCACAACGAAAAGTTATATTTTCGGCACTGGCTGTTCTTTTGGCAATTTCGTCTCGGAGAAGTACGCGGAAGAGGTTGGTTTGAAGATTGCGGCGGATTCTGCCGGGCAGTAAAACTGAACAAAAAACAACACCGGATTGTTTCTTTTTCATGAAAATAAATTATATTTGTCATTATGGTTAGTAGTATTTTCAGACATCGCACGATACTCGTGCTGGCTGCAATGTTGTGCAGCCTTGTTTCCGTCGCGAGGCCTTCCGCCCGCACATCTGTCGCCGTAGTTACGGATTCGCTTACCTATAGCCACGCCTCCGAAGCGATCGAGGAGTACCTGTCAAGCATGCGGCTTGACGGCAAACGCGGCATCCTGCTCATAGACAGATGGGGTGTTCCGGACTCTCTGCGCGCCGCGTTGATGGATCTTTACAAAAACGAATCTCTGGAAGGAGCCGTGCTCGTTGGAGACATTCCTGTTCCCATGATCAGAGACGCGCAGCACCTGAGTTCTGCCTTCAAGATGAGCCAACAACGTGACTGGAAGAGCTCCAGCGTGCCGTCCGACCGATTCTACGATGATTTCGGTCTGGTGTTCCGCTTTCTGAAGAGGGATGTCGAAAAACCGGAACTCTTCTACTATTCCTTGAGCGAGGAGTCTCCTCAACGGATCCGTTCCTCAATCTACACATCAAGAATAAAGCCTTCGGATGAAGCTCATAAATATGAACTGATTGACGCCTTCCTGAGAAAAGCCGTAAGGGCAAAAAAAGAATCCGCCGGCATCGATCATGTACTGTTTTTCGCGGGTCACGGCTACAATTCAGAGTCAATGGTGTCAAGGATGGCCGAGTACAAGGCCCTTCACGAGCAGTTCCCGGTCATTGAGGGCAGGGACGGAAGGCTGGACTTCATCAATCACGATTTCGATGAATCCGTAAAGGACAGGCTTCTTTCAGGCCTTTCGGAGCCAAGCGTGGATCTCGCCATACTCCATCACCACGGCTACAATGACATGCAGCTTCTCAACGGTTCACCTTACGTGTCCTCTCCCGACGGTTGGCTGTCTCTCGCACGGAACTATTTCCGTGTCAAGGTACGTTCTTCACGGAACCAGGACAAACTCAAAGCCGATTTCATCAATCGTTATGGCATTCCCGCCCAGTGGCTGGATGAGGCGTCCGATCCGAAATTCATAGTTCAGGACAGTCTTTACGGCCGTTCTATGGACATCTACCCTGAGGACGTGGATGCCCACAGCATTGCATCCAGGTTCATCATCTTTGACGCCTGTTTCAATGGAGCCTTCATCAATGACGACTACATCGTGTCACATTACCTGTTCTCGGACAAGAATTCCACGCTCGCCGCACTCGCGCATTCCGTCAACTCACTTCAGGACGTATGGTGCGATGAGATGGCCGGCCTGTTCGGAGAAGGAGTGTGCGCCGGTAACATCTACCGGAACATCTGGAACCTTGAGACCCACTTGTTCGGTGATCCCACTTTCCACTATTCATCCATAAGTGCCTTGGACGCCGCGGCGGGAAGAGAAGGATATTCAGAAAGGCATTGGAGAAAAATTCTCTCCGCAAAGGAGGCTCATCCTGATGTCAAAGCACTTGCGATACGCAAACTGGTAAGAAGCGGATCAATCTCACCTGAAGAACTCATAAGGATCCAGACAGAAGCGGCCTCCGGGATCGTAAGGCTCGCCGCATTCGACGGCAATGCTGAAATCGCCCCGGACTGCTTCGACAAGGCCATTCTTCTTGCTCTTGACGATGACTATGAGCTTCTTCAGCGGCTCGGTGCCAAATTCGCGACCTACAATCAGTCTCCGGCTCTTGCCGAAAAAGCCGCCCGATTGTTCCTTGACCCTCTGACATCCAAGAGAGTGCTGTTCCACATCAAGTCACTGCTTGTCACCATTGACGGAGAGAAAGCCAAAGACCTTGTACGCTCAACACCGTACTGGAAAGGCGAAGAAGGCAAAGAGTCCCTTTATAAGTACATTGATTCAAACTCGGCTTCCATTAAGACCGACATCGATAATCTCACAAGCGAGACTACAGACTTGAAATCGGCCAGACTCTTCATTCGCGCGCAAAGGAACCAATGTCGCGCTGATGCTCTTGAACCGATTGCAGAGTATTACACAAGATGTTCGGATCATGACATAAAACTACTTATTGCAGAAACACTTGGCTGGTATCGTTATTCTTTTCTCGCTTCACGCGCGGAGAGCCTGTGCCGTTCTCTCCTTGAGAAAGAGAGCGACCCTCGGCTGCGCGAGGAACTGACAAAGAGCATAAGACGGATCAGCGAATGACAATTACGTCACGATGAGAAGAGCATTGTCAACAATAATCACGCTCCTGCTTCTGCTCTTGCCCTTCGGGCAGGAGGGTTTCTCCATGCCCAAAGACGGAAAGCTGAGGTTATGCGGCAGGGTAACCACCATCGAGAACGGAAAGCCGTCCCCTATGGCGGGAGCCGTGGTCATGCTCAAACCTACCGGACTTTATTCAGTAACAGATGCCGCGGGAGACTATTCATTCAGTAATCTGGATGAGGGACAGTACGACCTCCACATCGAGATGATCGGTTACGTCGCCATTGACTCCACCGTCGTTCTGCGAACCTCCGGCAGAGTCCGGTTTGATTTCACGATGGAGTTGAGCAGTTTCAGACTTAAGGAAGTCCATATAGTAGCTCAAAGCAGCAAGGCAGGCGAGTCCACAGCGTCCACGATATCCCGCCAGGCCATAGACCACGCTCTGACAAGCTCGCTTGGAGACGTCATGCAGTTGCTGCCAGGGGTGAGCATCTCAAACCCAAGCCTGTCCAGCGCACAGAGCCTCAACCTCCGCACCGCTGCCGGAAGTGACATGAACAGCCTCGGAACCGCCATAATCATCGACGGTTCTCCTGTGTCCAACAATGCCAACATGGAAGGCATAAGCTCTGCCATGAACGGGACCTCGACAACAATAGCCGGGACATCGACATTCAACGCAGGCTCTGTTCCGAATTCGGGCGTGGACGTGCGTTCCATCTCCACTGACAACATTGAGTCGATAGAGGTTATCAGAGGCATTCCGTCCGTGCAATACGGCGACCTTACGTCAGGAGCGGTCATCATCAACTCCAAGGCCGGCACAGAACCTCTTACACTCAGGTTCAAGACGGATCCGAAAATCTATCAGGCCTCTCTTTCAAAAGGATTCAGGCTCGCTCCGCATTCAGGAAGCATTCACGTCAGCACAGATTATGCCTACAGCAACGCCAAGACAACCGAGAGCTACGCCAACTACAGAAGAGTCAATCTTAAAGCCGTATACAGCAACACCTTCAACCGTCTCACAAGCACAAGTTCACTGGACTTGAGATTCGGGAAGGATACCAGGAATCCCAACCCGGATGATCTACGCTCACGCCTTTCGTCCGGAGGGCAGAGCTACGGCTACCGCATCAGCACCAACGGAACGTGGAGCGCCAATGCCGGATGGCTTAAATCCATAAGGTACGACCTTTCCAACAGTTTCACGCTGAAGGATTCATTCAAGGAGCAGATCTGCGCCAGCGCCACCTCTCTGTACACAAACAATATGGTGGACGGTACAATCGTGAGCAATGTCCCGGGTAGAGATTATTTCGACACCAACGGTGAAAAGATAACAAATTTCACCCAGAATCAGGTTGAGGCAGGGACGTTCGCCATCTTCATGCCAGACTCTTACTTTTCCCATTATGATTTCTACAGCAGGGAGATGAACACCTATGCGAAGATCGTAGCGAACCTGTTCAAGTCCTGGGGAACCACCAGCTCGTCCATACTTGCCGGAATAGACTTCAAGTCTGATGGGAATCTCGGCCGGGGACTCGTTTACCCTGAAGGAACACCGCCGCCACACAGCACCAACGCGGACTCAGGTTACCGGGAGAGACCCCTCTATGACATTCCTTTTGTCAATCAGTTCGGCTTTTTTGCCGAGAGCTCTTTCAAGACTGTCATCCTGGACAGAGCCTTCAACCTGAGCGCCGGACTCCGCTATGACTTGGTCGAGCGTATGGATGCTCTGTCTCCAAGAATCAACCTAAGCTATGAGATTGTTCCGCGGGTTCTGAATCTTAGAGGAGGCTACGGGATCACAGCAAAGGCTCCTACAGCCTCATATCTGCATCCAAATAATGCCTACTGCGACCAGACCCTGTTCAACAACGATGTCCAGTCGCCTCAGGACAAGATCGTTATCGCAAGCACAAGGATATTCGACACTTCCAACAGCAGACTTGAGATGGCGAAAAACCGCAAACTGGAGGTAGGTCTCGATCTGACGATAGCGTCCCGTTACTCGCTTAAAATCACTTTCTACGATGAGTTGATGAGGAACGGGTACACATTCGGCTCCGATTTTGACACTTTTGTCCTTCTTCCTTTCCTGACATATACAATCTCAGGAAGCGATGCCTCTGGAAATCCAACGTTTGACCTCACACGCGCCGACAAGAAGTTCTTCCGCTTCTACAAGCCGATGAACACCCGCTACGAACACAACACGGGGGTTGAATATGAGTTGAATCTCGGCAGGTTCGACGCCATTCGGACATCGTTCTTCCTCAACGGGGCGTGGATGAGGACACAGAGCGCCAACGCAGGATACACATTTGACTTCAGGCCGCGGTCAGGCAGCTATGTAGGTACGAACGTCTCCGTCTACGATCCTTTCGTAAGCCGGATAAATTATGAAAAGTTCCTTACTACATTGAGAGTCACACACAATATTCCGGCCATAGGTTTCGCGGTGACTCTTTCCTCCCAGTTTAATGTTTTCACACGCGGATGGAATGACTACAACAATGATGAATTGCCGCAACTCTTCATCAGCGCCGAAGACGGACGCATAACGGAATTCACCCCGGCCATGGCAGACGATCCCGCATTCAGGTATATGTACGACATCAAGTCTCCTAACCGTTTCACCGTAAGCCACACAATTCCGACCCTTGTGTTCAACCTGAACATCTCCAAGGAGATCGGATCGAAGATGACCGCTTCGTTCTTTGTCAATAACATCTTCAATTCCAGGCCATTGGATCCATCGGAGATAAGTATTGGCTCCTACTCTGAACTGAACGCCCCGATGTACTTCGGGTTTGAACTTAAAGTAAAAATATAATCCCTTAAAACTGTTGTATATGAAAAGAATCATCATTACTGCTACCTTGGCGATAGCCACAGCACTCGCAATCTCGTCCTGCCAGAAGGACAAGGTGAAGTTTTACGATTTCAGCATCGGACTTGACGAGTCCGGATTCACGGCTGGAGTGCCTTCACCGGAGAGTTATCTGGTGACATTCACCAACACCAACACAGGAGAGATCACCGAAATCAAGACCGACAGCAAAACCGTCACTGTCTCCCAACTTATCGAAGGTGTCTACGATGTGGTCGCCACCGCGCGTCACTCTATCTACAACTACCTTGGAAGCGCGAAGGCGGTCGTGATCAACTCGGCCGACGCTCTCACATCCCTGAAGATAACCGCCAGCAAGTCATCGTCCATCATATTCAAGGAGATCTTCTACTGCGGAAGCAAAACTCCTGAAAAGACCAACTACATGAAGGACAACTACATCGAGATCTACAACAACGGCAGCGAACCTGTCTATGTAGATGGCCTCTGCATAAGCACGACAAGCAATTACTCCTCGTCTGCAGTCAACTTCGCTGACAACAACGGTCACCTCGTGGCGGCGGATGGCTCAACGACAACAATGAATGCTGATGAATATGTGATCGCAAAGGATGTCATCTGGCAGATTCCGGGAGACGGCAAGACCTATCTTCTCAATCCTGGAGAATCCTTCGTGATCGCCTCCTCGGCGACAAATCACACAACAGCAGACAAGAATCCGAACTCCATCGACCTGTCAAGCGCCGAGTTCGAGACTGTCTGCGACAAGTACATCGAAAACGGACAGGTAGACAATCCTTCCTCCGGGAACATGATAATGATCAACCCGCATAACGCCACCATCACCAAACAGTACATGATGTCAGTCTCTAATGCCGGCCTTATCCTGTTCGCTCCGTCCACACCTGTCGCGGACGCCACACTTGTCGCGAACTACAATGGAAGCAAGCCTAGCGGAAATTACGTGCCTGTTCTGCGTTCCGATGTTCTCGACGGTGTGAACTGGGTGAAGAATTCGACAACCAACCCGTTCCTTCCCGAGAACATAGACGCAGGCAAGACATGGGTGAGCGGCACCTACGTAAGGGAGTCAATCCTGAGGAAGGAAGAAGGCAAGACCTCCGAAGGCAACGTCATCTATCAGGACACCAACAACTCCACTAACGATTTCACCGTGTCCAAAGATCCTGTGCTAAGAAGGAACTCAAAGAAAGCCTCCTGGGCTGAATAGTCCCGTTTTCAGATGAAAGGACATTTTTCAATAATAATTCCGTTGTTTCTTGTGCTCACACATCCGATGGCATGGGCACAAGACAACGGAATATTGAATAAGGAGAAGGCTCTATGGCTGGAATCCGGCAACTCCGCCCTTATGGAGACAAGCGGAAAGAGGACGGATAACACCGCCGGCCTGTCATACGGCTTCATAACAGGAGAGCACCACCTTTTCCAGGAACCGCAGTCATCCCATAATGTCCGTTTCAACACGGCAGGCTATGCAACCATAGGGAAAATCAAACTATGGGGACAGTTCTCCTACGACAACATCACCGATTCCGGCACTCGCTACAACACATTGGTGTACGCTCCACATGACGAACGTTTCATATATAATGTCGCGGACACAACCTTGAGTGACTGGAAGAAACAATCATATGACATGGAGTTCAAGATGTCCGCCCCTTTGTCGCAGCGGCTTACCGGAGGGCTTCATATCAAATACCGTGACCGCATAGCTGCCAAGCAGCAGGATCCGCGCAGTGAGTCCACCGTCTACGAGGCCGAGGTATCACCTTCGATCGCCTGTATCATAGGTTCAAGTCATTTCATAGGATTCAACGTCCTCTACTCGCGTCTTCTTGAGCGGTCCGCCCCGACCCTCAGCAATGGCTCGATTCTTCAGAACGTGTTTGTCCTTAAAGGCCTCGGTAATTATACGGAAGACGTGGTTGGATCCGGAGGGTTGTACACAATGTACTATCAAGGGAACAGCTACGGAGGGGCCCTGCAGTATGGTTTTGACGGCTCCGTGGAGCTTTTGGTTGACATGGGATACAGGATAAATCTCACGGAACTCAGACAGGACGCCACGCATCCAAGGGACATGGGACTCAGCAGCGTCAACGACTGCTTCATAAATGCACGGTTGCTGATAGAGCGGGAGAAGTCCGTACACAAACTATCATTCAACTCTCTTTACAAGCATACCAAGGGTACAGAATACTCCACCAAGCAGATCAACGGTGTCGGATGGGAGGTTGTCTCCAAGGCGACAATGAGCGAATATACTACCGCTGACGCATCATTATCATACGACTACTACCTCACAGAGGGTGATTCATACCTGTGGAACGCACACTCCAACATAAGGTACATCAGCAAAGATGACAGTTATGTCACCCCTCACAGCTGGTTCAAATATTCCGGTGTCAGCGCGGAGGCCGGAGCTTCCAGACAATTCTTTTTCAAGAGAAGAAGCATCATTTCGGGTTTCATGATCAGAGGTTACAAAAGCATCAATGGCGTGTATGTCTACAACGGCCCCCGTGCGGAGAGCCGTCCGGTCAAAGAGTGGTACCCTCACGACATGGAAATACGATCTTCCGACCACATATCATTAGGGGCAATGATCGAGTACCACAAAGAAGTCAACGCCAACACGACCATCGGGCTGAAAACCCGCATTGATTATCTCCGCAGCCATGTCGGGGACAGGCTCCTCTCGTCATTCGGAGTACAATTGATCTTCTGATCAAGAGCCGCCCATTTGTTACAGTGATCCCTTCAGCACTCGGATTATTACCCGAGGCGTTGTGATCACTTGCGCTGAATATGGAGCTGTCGCTTAAATCCTACCAAGGTTGCCTCGTGCGCAGACCGATCCCTCCTGCTCACGAGACAACCTTGGCAGAATCCCGTGCGCAGACCGATCCCTCCTGCTCACGAGGCAACCTTGGCAGGCACCCCCGTGAGCAGAACAAGCCTTTCCGCTCACGAGACAACCTTGGCAAGCACCCCCGTGAGCATTTGGAGTTATCCTTGCGCACGGGGAAGGCTGGTTGGTCAGCTTTTTTCGGGACGCGCCCTCACATTGGGAGGAAAAATGGTCACCGAACCGCGGAGCTGTTCCTCTTGTAGCGCCGAATTAAAAGCATCGGCAAGAGACCGTGAAGCGTCTTTGAGGTGTTCTATCATCTCGTCACGGTTCGTACAAAGGGCCAGATCCGCTATCGCCAACGAGCGTATCATCGCGAGGACAGACTGCTCGTTTCCTCCCCACAACGTCGTTGACATCGACAGCATAGCATTCTGGATGATGTCCATCGACGCCATCGGGTCTTCCCAGACATTGATGTCTGTCCTGAACTTCAACTGGCCGTCTCCATCCTGCAGCACTTCCAAAATTCTTTTCATAATTGCTTATTGTTTAGTTGTTTGACATAGAATCCCGGACACCTGTCCGAGACTTGATCTTTCATATTCTTATCCTTCGTAAGTTGGCATACGCTTCCCGTAAAAACGCATAATCTCCCGTCCGCGGACCATCGCTCTCCGTCACCCAACGTCGCCCACCACCGCTCACCACCGCCCACCACCGCGGACGGTCGCTTACCATCTTCCACTCTCCCGTTACCACCCTTTTTATCGTCCGCGAGAAAAAGGAACCCTCAAACGCTGGATCATAGTCCTGTCACTGCGGCGCATGCGCACCAAGAGGAAATAACGAGTCCACTTCATATTGCGACAACCCAAGAACACGCCGGATCTGGCCATTGGAGGAGCGGTAGTCATAGCGGAGTCGTTTCGCCAAATCGATTTTCTGAGCTTGGCTCAACTCCTTGAGGCTGCTGACACCATTGGCTGACTTGACATATTTCCATAGTTGCGTAAACAACTCAGTGTCAGTTAGGAATTCCCCGTCATCCAAGTCTTTCGCAATCTCTTCATAGGCTTCGACATCCTTGCTGACCATCCAGAAATAATGATGTGCGTCGCGGAACATCGCCATTCCGAGTCTTATGTCGCAGTACGAAGGCGGTGCGATGTGTCCATTGATCACAAGATAGTCTCCCGGGAGATGCGGATTTCGCCCCTTGAACATTCTTCGGGCCGCTCTATCTTTCAGATCAGACAGCCTTGCATCGGGCAAAAACCGGCAGAAATAGTACGGTCCGGTACCCCACGGGTAAGAGAACGGGGTGCATTCCGGAGTCACGACGTATCCGTTGCGATTGACATAGACAATGGTGTTTCTCAATGACTTGAGATCCGGAACAGGCTTGAGGCTCATCTGGAATCGAGCAGATAAAGCAGACTCATACCTTGTGGCCATGTACCTGCTTAACCATTTGCGGAACAGCTCGAAAAAAAGCCTTGTCCCAACTTCGGATCCACATATGACAATGTGCAGATGGTTGCTCATAACCTCAAAGGCCACGACAGCCAATCCCGGCACTTCCGCCAGACATCTCGCCATCAGATTCATCACGTAACGATAGTCGTCATCGTCTCTGAACAGCAGTTCCGTCAAGTTCCCCGGAGTGTAAAGATGCCACCAATCTCCATGACCAAGAAAGGAGACTGCGCACTTCTTCTCAGCGTCCGCATAAGGAAGTCGTTTCATAATCTAAGCAGTTTGCTTCGTGCGAGTTATAGCACTGTCTACGCACGAATGGTTATTTATCCACTCTCACGTTCCCTCCAGTGTCCCAGATCACGTGAGAGACCTTTTCCATAAGCCGCAAGTCACTCATTCCCCACCTTATACAAAAAAGCGAGCCAGGTGCGATATAACCCAACTCGCTTTGCGGATTCCATGCTCCGCGGCATTCAGTCTTCCGATAGCGTCCACAAGCAAAAGCCCTGCATAAATCACATCCGTGACAGCAAAAGTGCCGAACTCTGCGTGAACATCTATCTTGAGTACGTCGGCAGGGCGTTCAACTCCCGACGGCCGTACCACAATAGCAAAGATATGAATATAATCTGATAATCCAACCGTCATCCAAAGAAAAAACACCATTCATTCTTTATGAATATGTTCCCGTAGGCTCTGCCATGTCTCCAACCCTATTCCTCGCCATCAGTTATCGATCATACTCCTCACAACGTACTTCCTAACACCTTCTTCGTGAGCGGAAAGACCTGTTCTGCGCACGGGAGGGTCTGCCAAGGCTGTCTCATGAGCGGAAAGGCCCGGTTCGCTCACGGGAGGACCGGCCAAGGCTGTCTCGTGAGCGGAAAGGCGCGGTTCGCTCACGGGAGGGTCGGCCAAGGCTGTCTCGTGAGCAGGAAGACCCGGTTTACTCACGGGAGGGCCGGCCAAGATTGTCTCGTGAGCGGAAAGACCTGTTCTGCTCACGGGAGGGTCTGTCGAGGCTGTCTCGTGAGCGGAAAGGCCCGGTTCGCTCACGGGAGGGGCAGCCAAGGCTGTCTCGTGAGCAGGAAGGCCTGGTTTGCTCACGGGAGGGCTGGCCAAGGCTGTCTCGTGAGCAGGAAGGACTGGTTTGCGCACGGGAGGACCGGCCAAGGTTGCCGCGGGAGCGAAGATCGGATTTCCGCGCACGAAAGTTTGGATTCCGGGGCTTTTGTTGTAAATTGCGGACGAAAGCATTAAGAAAAACACTATCTTCGCATCAATGAGAATCATCGGAAATATTCTTTGGCTCATCTTGGGCGGGCTGCTGGTCAGTCTGGGCTACTTCATCGCCGGACTTCTGTACTGCGTGACCATCATCGGGATTCCGTTCGGCTACCAGTTGTGGAAGTTCGGAGTGTTCTCGCTATGGCCATTCGGAACCGAAGTTGTGGACGGAAACAACGCCGGAGGCTGCCTCAGCATATTCATGAATGTGCTTTGGATCCTGCTGGGGTGGTGGGAGATCGCCGCGACGCACCTCGTCTTCGGTCTTATCTGCTGCATCACCATCATCGGCATCCCTTTCGGTCTCCAGCACTTCAAGATGGCTCTCCTCTCGCTCACCCCATTCGGCAAGACCTTCAGAAAAGGATAGTCGCCCTCCGGGTCAGCGGGATTCCGCGCAGACTGAACGGCCTCTTCCTTCGGCAAAACCTAAAAAAGGTTAGCCACCCAAGGTCAGCGGGATTCCGCACGGGTTGAACGGCCACGTCCTTCGGCAAAACCTAAAAAAATGGTTAGCCACCCAAGGTCAGCGGGATTCCGCACGGGTTGAACGGCCTCTTCCTACGGCAAAACCTTCAGAAAGAGGCAGAACGCATTCGGTGGAACCGGCTTCAGCGCTTAAGAGCTGCTCGCCAAAGTTGCCCGACCATAATAATCCGGCCATGATATACCATAACAATCCGGCCATGATAGAGAGAGATTTGCCGTCACTGGAATTGGCGGAGAGAATCGAATGACACAATGACTTTTAGTAAGCATCAAGGATTACCAAATAAGCGAATATGTACACACTTTACTCATTAACTTCGGGGCTGCACAGCGAGCCGGTGGCGGAGCCTGCGGACGAAAGATTCATTCAGGACATTGAGAAGGCGCTCGGCGAGGCGTTTGAGTTCGGCAGCACCGACTTTTCCGAATATTCCAGGACACGGAACAACATCATCTACGTCAGGACCGGAGGGACGGAGGGAATATTCAAAAGCATCTTCTGCAAGGAAGGGTCTCTGAATATTCCTGACGGCATGCCAGTCAGGCTGCTTACCAGCGGGAAGAGCAACTCCCTTGCCGCGTCGATGGAGATCCTATCGTTCCTGAACCGGGCCGGATGGCCGGGAGAAATCCTTCACGGAAGCGCGGAGGAGATCGCCCTCAGGCTCCGAGGCGGCTTCACGAAGGGCGGAAAAAGCCATGTGAAGGAATATGACATGGGCCGCATTCTGGAAGGTTATAAGGTGGGAGTTATCGGGAAGCCTTCCGACTGGCTGATTTCCAGCGACGTAGACTACGCCGTGGCCAAGGAGAGGCTCGGCGTCGAGATTGTTGACATCGACATCAACGAACTGGTGGGGCTGGCCGAAGAGCCTGACCGCAAATGGCTGGAAGGGCTGAAACTCAACCCGCCTAACAAGCCGAAGTTCGGGAAGAGCATCTCAGGAAAAGACTTCAGTGGCTCAATGGACATCTACTGCGCCATGAAGACGCTGGTGGAGAGGTACGGGCTGGCCGGGGTGTCACTCCGCTGCTTCGACCTGCTGACAGCCCTCGGCAACACCGGCTGCATGGCTCTGGCAATCCTGAACAGCCAGGGGGTCGTGGCCACGTGCGAGGGAGACATACCCACGCTCCTGTCAATGTGCATCGCCCACCAGAAGTTCGGAATCTCCGGCTTCCAAGCGAACCTTTCACGCATCGACGGCGACAAGATGCTGTTCGCCCACTGCACCGTTCCTCTGAACATGGTGGAGGAATATTCCTACGACACCCACTTCGAGTCGGGAATCGGCGTGGCGGTCCATGGAGTGCTGCCCGCCGGAGCCGCAAGGATATTCAAACTCTCTCCGGATTGCTCGGAAATGTTCCTTGAAGATGTGGAAATTCTTGAAAACCAGTATAATGATTGCCTTTGCAGGACGCAGATACTGGTGGACGCGCCAGGACTCGCGGACTACTTTCTCCGCTCCCCCATCGGGAACCACCACGTAATCATTCCCGAGCGGCGGCAATAGCTACGGCACCGCATCGGCTACTGAGCATCGATCACTGAGCCTGTAGAGCGACTTCATCCACCAGCCACCGGCCTACGAAGCGGTCTTCCGCAACGCCCTGACCGTCTGGGATTCGTAGGAGGAGTTGTCTGACTTAAAGGCACCATCTACGAAGCGGTCTTCCGCAACGCCCTGACCGTCTGGAGCAACACGCTGAGAATCACCAGGGAAATGCCCATGTAGAAGGAGGCGTTCAGCTCGCGGGCCTCTCCGAAGGCGAGGAAGGCGATTATGACGGTGTAGCAGGGTTCAAGATTGTAGGTAAGGTTGACGGTGAACGCAGACAGTTTCCTCAACACGATGATCTGCAGGAGGTAAAGACCGACCGTGCAGAACAGCACCAGACACAGCATCCACCACAGGTTCGCACCTGTCGGGTAGACCATCACCGGCTGCGTCGGAGGATAGATCAGAAGGTAGACAGGGATGATCACGGTGACACCCGCTTGATAACTACTGGTTTACAGGTCATAGTGCAGACTTTAATGTGCACCGACGCAATCTGGCTGTGTAGTCAACTCGTATATAATTACCTTTCTTTTTATGCTGGCGTGAAAGAATGTTAATCTAAAAGAGAAAGCACAATGGCATTGTTGGGCAGGGCAGTTTGTTGCTTGGCCCAATGTGGTATGTGGCTTCTCGTTTTCTTGCGGAGAGTGTCACTGCCCGACCGACACACTCTCGATCCTTATCTTGAAAGTCCCGGACGGAGCCTGGACATCCACGATCTCGCCCTCTTTCCGTCCCATCAGCGCCGCACCAATCGGGGACTTGCAGGAAATCTTGCCTTCTTCAAGGTTCATCTCGTGCGGGCTCACAATGGTATATGTCATTCTGGCATTGGAGGCCATATTCGTGAACTCCACCTTGCTGAGCAATGAAATCTGATCTTTCGGCAATGCCGAAGTGTCGATGATCCTTGAATATTGCAGGACTTTCTGCAGGAAACGTATCCTGCTGATGGCCTTGGCCTGAGCCCTTCTCGCCGAACGATATTCAGCGTTCTCGCTCAGATCCCCCTGCGCGCGTGCGTCCGACAGATCGTCCTTGATCCGAGGATATTCAACATCAATAAGATGATTAAGTTCCGCGACAATCTGGTCGTAGCGTTCCTTAGACAGATATTCCATATACCATTGTTTGATAAGTCATGGCAAATGTACGAAAAACTATCCTTTTTAGCTCCCCGCTCAACTTTTTTTGTTTGTCCGGCGGAGCACCCTTCCTGCCGGACAAACGAACTCAATCCGGCATTTTCTCCGGGGAAAGCCCTTTTTTCCGGACAAACGAATTCAATCCCATGCTTCCTCCGGTGAAAGGCCATTCCACCGGACAAAACATAAGAGAGGGTGAGGCATATTAAAAGGTAATTATATACGAGTTGACTACTCTTGCACATTACGTCTGTTCCCATTGAAGTTTGATCGCATTTCGCTGTCCCAAGTATAACCATTCTCCCCCGAACTTAGCTTTTCCTAAAGATTTTTCTGGAACTCACTCACCCACGCATGCTTACATTCCTTATACATTTTCTGAATCCTCTCATCCCGCCAACTGTACTTTACGGCAGTTATCAAATTTTCAAAATTCATTTCGTTCATTATTTTTTGTTTACAATTGCGTCAAAAATGTCCCTTAACTAAACAAGGGGACTACATCATCATATTCCTTTGAATTAACTTGACGTCAGAATATCTTGTACATAGACTGGTTGCTGGACAAAAGGTACTGGAGCCGGTCGTCACGGTCGTTATAGTCATCGCTGACGGGGAAACGATTCCGGAAGTCGGACGTGATCTCGTCAAGACGGAAATCCTCCGGCGGATCCACGGTAACGTCCAACACGCGGATTTCGGCCGGGTTCTGCAATGAATATACAAGGAGCTCGCCCTCCCCAGGTCTCATTCCGAACATATACCAGCAGGAATTGTACGACAGGGCGAACGGAATGAACTCGAACTCAAGGATCTCTGGCCGGACCTCCACGGGGTACTGAATATTTTCCTCCTTGATAGTCATAAACTTTTGATATAGGTGTTTGTGTCTGACGAATATCACCCTGTTCAGGGATATGGCTCTCGCCACCACCCTCGCATATTCATTGTTGTAGCTGCCGCTGATGAACACCCGGTCCTTCGGGAAGCGGTCGTCGGTCAGCATATTCCCCATCAGGAAAGCGTTGATGCAGGTCAGACGGAGCCAGTCGTCATGGCGCGTCCCCTCTCTCGCCGAACGAATCGATGATCGCCATAAGCCGGATCCTGTCCCTTATCTTTTCAGCCAACATAGTGTATTGATTTTTCTCCGGCAAAGTTAACGCATAATATCTGACGAAACACGGCAGATAGATTTTTTTGTGTGTCAAGTTTTGTCTTACAGCAAGGCCTATCTTTGCAGAAAGATTGTTTCCGAAATCAAGTGCGAAGCAGCCGTCAGGTCAATCTGAGACGGGGTTTCGGAGAAACCTTCATCCCCAATAACTTCGTCAGGTGAAACGCCATTCTGTCGGATAATTGCCTTTGATTCCTCCCTTTGTCCTGCAAAACGGCCTTTTCCCGGACAAAATCTCAGCCACCTGTTTTTCCGGGCATCGCCGAAAGCGGATCTCACTTTTCCGCCGTCAGAGGGAAAAGCGAATCGATCTCGTACTGTGACAGCCCGAGCATCCTGCGTATCTGGCCGTTCGAGGAACGGAAGTCGTAGCGGAGTTTCCGGGCGATGTCAAATCTTTGAGGCTTGGTCAAGTCTTTAATGGAGGCGCCTCCGTAGTCGGACCGAACCAGAACGCTCAAACGGGCAAACAGTTCCGTATCCGCCAAAAACTCACCATCTTCAAGTCCGACAGCCAACTCTGCATACGCCTCCACGTTCTTGCCGACCATAGCGAAGTAATGGTGCGCGTCCCTGAATATCGACATACCGAACTTGATGGCGCAGTAGTTCCACGGAGCAACATAACCGTTGGTAACCTCCCACTCACCCGGAAGCAGCGGAGTGCGGCATCTGAACATTCTTCTCCTGTCGTCCACAAATATCCGAGCCAACGTCTTACCCTTAGGCCAGTCCAGAAAATAATACCGCCCGGTCCCCCAAGGATAGCTGAACGGAGTATGGCAAGAATCAGCCACATAACCGTTCCTGTTGGTATAGACAATATTGTTGCGCAATGCCCCCAAGTCACCGATAGGCTTGAGGGCTATCTGAAGTCCTTTCATCAGCGGGAATGACCTCGCCAGCCTCTTCCTGACAAAGCCCCAGAACGCCAAAACAGCCTTCTCATCAGCGGAAACCACAAAATGAAAATGGTTGTCCATCACCTCGAACGCGATTATCCGAACCTCCGGGAAAAGCGCCGCTGCCTGCGCCACCACATTCATCACAAACACAAGATCCTCCTCCCGCGCAAAAAGCAACGGCGTCTCCTTCCCCGAAGTATATGCGTGCCAATACGGTCCGCCATCCCGAAATGTCGCCTCGCAACACCTCTCCCTTTCTTTGAATATCCCCATAACCTTAATCGAATATCATTTCGTCCACCCAAAGCCCGTTTCCCCGGAGGAAACGCTGCCCGGATCCAGTTTGTCCGGTCAAACGCCAATCCACCGGACAAGTTTAGATTTTCTGTAACTTTGTCCGGCCGAACGCCAATCCGCCGGAGAAAACCTTTACTCTCCCCACAGAACAACAAAAAAAGCGAGTCAGGTGCGATATAACCTAACTCGCTTTGCGGGCTCTTGGCGCCGCGGCTATCAATCTTGTAAAGTCTTGCCTGGAATCGTCGCTTATGTCTTGAAATATTCTTCCTCCTTAAAAATAAGGAATATCGAACATTTAGACTTTAAGCGAACTTCACCAAGCGTAACTTATTAAAAAATCAATCAATATTCCTCCTCGTTAAAGATAGAATGCAGTATTGATTATCAATCAGCTAAGTAGTTTTGACGGAATTTTATACAAACAAATTCTGACCTCTGAGGATTTCAAATGAGCGGTTTGTTTGTATCTTGGATGTCTCAAATAAATTCTGTTGTACTTCATGAATCAGCGTACACGGCTTGAATATCCAAAAACGTCTCTTTACTTTCATAATACTCTCGCCATTTAATTAACACATCGCAATCTCTGAAAAACTCGAATTTCAACAATGATTTAACTATTTGAGCTGTTCTTTCTCTGCGATAAAGTTTCGTATTTACTATTAATTCAGAATCAGTCTTGTCGATGTTAGTGTGCTCCCATAACACATCCAACCCAAGAATAATCTTTTGGAGAGTTCTTGTTGTCAGCATATGTTGATATTTATCAGTAAATAAGCCAAGAATGTCAATCGTATTCACAAGTCCATCCTCTTTCCCACATCGAAAATTATCTGAAATAACATCTATCTCATTTGACACATCGAATCCGCAGCGAACTTGTCTGATGACGGATGCCAACAAATCTGCATACATATGCTCGTCACCTGTTGATGCCAAGTTGAGAAACCTTTCATTGATATCCTCCGAGCTATACCATAACGGAAATGCCTTCTTAATTGAAAAATCAGGCAATCCATACTGTGCATATTCGTCAATAATTGCTTTTAGTTTTGTCGCACTATTTTGATTTACCTTATTTATGTGTGGGGCTATCACGCCAATAATAATTTTGCCGATATCAATAAACCGAGAACCATACTCATCTTTTGCAGAAATCCCAAACTGACGTTCTTCACTTAAGAGTAAATCTTTGTCGTGAGACCATGCTTCATAAATCTGATCAATAAGTCGTTCTATTTCATCATCACGCCAGTCATATTCTACGCCTTCATTAGTAGTGCCCTTTATTTCATTCAATATTTGAACATTCCCAAAGAAAGCCGTTGATTTTTTGGATTCATTGAATGGTATATGAGTGGAACTAAAATATTGCCTTAATAATTCAACCGGATCCACATCGTTTGGATGAGGTAAAATCAAAAAGACAAATTTTGAATATATTGATTCGTCCGGGAATCCAGAAGAATCCCTAACTGCCCAAAGTGCATCAGCAAAGGATATTATCTGATTTTCACTGAGTAGTCCGTAACGGAATAGAACAGACAGTCTAGTAATGTAAGCTTGCCGTTTCACATCATTTGACCTTACTGCACTTATCATCAAATCTATACAGGAGGAATCAATATCTGGTCTATTACCAATAAATTTATCTGGCATAAATGACATTGGTTCCTTGGAGTAATCACCAATTTTCCTGAGGCAGCCCACACTTAATTTTATGAATATTGAAAGAAGAGAGCATTTTTCCTTTGATGAAAAAGAAAGCATCAACATCTTAACTAGCGAATCGACATCTGTATATGACATCGTTTTTTGTGAAGCATATATCTTATCAATCAGATCAAATGTTTCAACCCGCAAATCGTATGAAGCTTTCAAACACAATCTTGACAGAATTCGAATAGATACTGATTTCTGTGATTGCTGCCAACTCTTTTCCGCCTCCCCTTCTAAAGCAACAAGGTCATTGGCATACCCCAAATACTTGGCATACAAAGCTGACACTTCTTCAGCAGATGATTGTTCTAGACGTTTTCTATTGAACATCGCATCTACTACAGTATCTCCAAAGCGCCGCACCCAGTTTTCTGCAATCATCGGAGAACAATATGACATCACAGAAACAGCTTTTGCCAGTGTGTCTTTGTTCAGGGTCGTCAAATGAGGCAAGTGAATAGGATACCCCAATTCTTCATAATAGCAGAAATAGGCATACGCTATTCTGTAATCACCGCTATTATTGCTCATTGAACTTGTTATCCGGCTTCTGCCAAGTTCATAAAGAGACCATTTGTTATGAACCCGAAAGACTTCTTCGGCCCATCTTAACTTCGTATCAAAGAATTCACTTTCGTACCAGATGTCGTTATAATTTTTCAATGTGCTCCATGTTTCCTGGGCCCTTGGTCTTTCATAGTCTTCGTCAAATGAAAAATTAGCGCTACACATCAGGTTCAGAATCGTATGTGCATATGCCTTTCTGGATGCCCAATAATACTTCTCCTTATATGAACAGGTCTCGAATTTGGAGGATATAACATCAAATGCCTCTCTAGCTAAAGACTTCCCCTCGCCAAGTGAAATATATTCTGCTAACAGCGATGCTTTCTTAATCTCCCAATATGGGATGTCAAGATTCTTTTTCCATGTCTTCAAAGCTGCTTCCAGTTTAGCAAAGTCACAGACATACACAAAATGCAGGCACACCTCGTACATATAGGAAGCATATTGTTCTGCTGTCATTAAATGAAGATATCTCTCCATCTCTGCATATAAACTCTGCCATTTTTCTTCCCATGCCTCTTGCCGATAAAGCCTCAGCAGTGCAATTTTTAGATTTAGCCAGGCTTCCCTGTTTACCAAACTGGAATTTGCTCTTGTCGGTTGATATTTGCCAATAACAGAAAGATATATCGGTTCCCATTCGTTACATATTGGGAAAAGGCATTTCTCCATCAACCAATTAAATTGTTCAAGATATAACAGGTCGTATGGTTTCTTTAGTGCTTCGATTGTAGATTTTGACAATGAAAAAGAGTCGGCGCTAGCCCAATATTCTCGTTTTTCACGAGGAAGCAGCAACCACCCCGGGTACGAATCTCGTTGAGTCTTAAGCAGTTTATACATTTTCATGTAATCTGTCTCTCGACTAGAATACATATTATGGTTATCTCGGCCCCATGATAATACCATTTTCGAGAATGCGGATTCTTCTGCTGTTGGCTGGGGTCTATAGCTATCCAAATACGAGCATAAAGCCTTTATATCCTCAGATACGCTAGATGTTGAACCTGACATGCCCGAGATGTTTAAGACTATTACATTTTTACTTTCTAAAGTTTTAACTCTGGCATCAGGCATTTTCTCCACAGCGACCAGATACACCTTTCTAGCGCTTTTCCCAAGTTTATCATTTACCCATCCAAGCCATTGGTTGAAGTTGGGATCCTCACCAGAGAATCCTATCATCACCATTGTTGTACGAACAAAAGAATTGCACACATCATTAACAAATAATGGATGCTTGGACGGATACAATCGATAATCTTCTTCAGTAATGATTATCTGTTCACTAAGATTAGTAATACTGCCATGCAATTTTGCAATATATGGAGAGCTTTGAACTGACAGCGCTTTATCATTCAGGACTTTTGAATAAGATCTTCTTCCTGACTGTTCTAAAGAATCAGCAGCTCGTTCGAGAAGAGTATCATAATTTGTAGTATATACATTTAGCCAAGGGAGGGATAGTATTTCAGAATATATCTCAGAGGGCGTTCGATATTTATCGGCTATGGCCTCTGAAATAATACTATCAAGAGTAGTGCGTCCAAAAACATGTTCAACATCTTCTGCAAGTTTCAAAACATTAGCATACGCTTTATCTTTTGATTTAGGTTTTCTGCCATTGACTTTTGTAAAGAACAAATCTCCCAAACCACTCCACAACGGAATAATAGGGATGTCAGATTTACTTATAGCATTCCGACTGAATCCGGCCCCCACAAATAAACTTGCTTTGTTGTTCCAAAGCTGTTCTGCTATTTCATTCAGATATATTTCTGTTTTCTTATTCATTAAGCATGAAACGATATGTTGATTATCAAACAATCAAGGAAGCACTATGTTGTTATTACGGAGATGACATCATTTCTTATACAAACTCTGACCTCTAAAGAAACTTGATGAGTGACTTGTTTGTATGGCTCACTCTTTCTGAGTTGAAGAGTCTCTAATCGCTAATTTAGTACGATTAAGTTCCTTCTCTGTTTCTTCTATCTGTACTTTTAGTTGCGAGTAATTTGAGTGTTCTTTATCCCAAATTGCGAAAGCCTGCTCTCTGCGCTTATTAACCTTCTCCTCCGAGCCAATATTAAAGGCATAAGTTGTAATGATGCCCCCCACAGCAACAATAACACCAGCCGCGCCCCAAGTAATAAACGTAAACAGATTCACAACCTTGTCAATAATAAGTAACAACACGACAACAACAATTAGTGATATGCCAATAATCCGAAGAATCATAGGACATCTATATGAAAAACTCGAACATCTTTTTGTCTCTAAAGGGTCTATCACTGACTTAAGTTGGACGAGCTTCTCTTCCAGAGAATCTCTTTTAGCATACAGAGCATTAAGTTTATCAGATTCTTTCTTCTCTTCCCGCAATTTTGCAATCTCCTCTTGAATGGAACCAAGCTCTTTAGACATTTCTCCAATGTCGGATTTTAACTTGTTATTCTGGTGCTCAAGTTTCTCTGTCTGTTCTGTCAAGCCCTTAATTCTCTGCGATTTCAAGCCGGACTCACCTGACAATCCTGAAATCTCTATTTCTTGTTGAGCCACTTTTTGTTCAAGCGATTCTTTCTTGCTGTTTACTTCACTATTAATGGCATCAAAGTGTGCTTGGTCCTCCTTGATAGCTACTTGCAAATTTTGAAGATACGCTTTAGAGTCCCCATCTGGTGCTTGCTCTACCGCTGCAACCACATTTCGGGCTCTACGATAGAGAAGACGAAGGAACTCATTATATACTTCAGGGGCAATGTCATCTTTGTTGCGATTGAAGAACTTTGCCACCTCATGCAGTTTTGTGCGAACCTTCGATCTATGCAAGTCTAGGCAGCGAGCCATGGCTTCAGTAAGAGCACTTGCTGACACCTTGGCTGGTTGAGCGTTATGCATCCATAGTTCCAAGATCACTTTACTGGTCGATAACATATAATTTGCATCTGTGTGCCTGTTCTTACAGAAAGTAATGAGATCCGCATTTGTAGTTAGAAAAAATATGTTATTCCTATCGTTCTTGGCTTTCCGCTGTTCCTTGATATAATCATCCATAAAAATATCATGAGCCTCACGGAATTGGTCAGAAAAATACATATTTTGAGCCTCCACTCCGGCGTTATCATTACGAATAGCTGCCAAATCTCGCAAAACAGGCTTTCCTTTATACTTGCTCATCACCTGCCGCCTGCAATCTGGCATAGAAGCAGGGAATACCATTACGCCTTTCGATTCAAGTTCTTTCTGGAGATTAAGGAGTAACTTCGTAATCTCAGGTGCATATAGTTTTCTTCTTGTGCATGCATTGGCGATTCCTGTTCCAGGATAAGGCCCGTTTTGGGCGACCGAGCCCAAGATAGTCTTCATCTCTTCAATTGTTACAGGATGAATTTTCAGAATTCCGCCAGATGACTTAATTATGTCGCATACATCGCTCGCACTCAATTCGTTTTCTGGTGTGGATAGGTCAAGCAAGGCCATAGCAATGGGAGTATCCAGATAATACTCGGCTTCGCAGCCTCTCTCTTCATCATGCACTTTTGGACGATCACTCTGAAGGAATGCAGCAATTACGCTGCCCCAAAACAGTTGATTGGCAACTTTATATAACTCTGGATTATCAGTATGCAGGTATTCCAAGAAAAAAACCATTGAGGTATATTGTTCTTCTACTTGCGACTCTGAGTCATTTTCAAAATAGCCAAGGATATTGTCTGTATTCTTTGATATGAACTCAGTAAATGTCACTTTATCATCGAAAGCGCCCTCGCGCTCGATGAATCCTTTGTATTCAGATTCT
>OHBM01000160.1_pt1 | contig 52675 bp, 76 predicted proteins | sample 1577251 | NCBI WGS metagenome assembly OHBM01 (sample SAMEA3541557, study PRJEB24748) | human gut metagenome | biome: human gut; feature: human-associated habitat; material: faeces | place: China | collected 2012 | reverse complement strand
GATGTTTTTCATAAACAAAACATTCCTTATCGAAAGCACCGTTACTTAATTGTGATGGTGCTTTTTGTTATGCAACGAGGTAAAAATATGAATTTTTATATGAATAAAGATAAATCAATCATGTGTCCGAACTGCCATAAGTTTTTAACTAAGGCAGATAAGAAAGACCCACGCACACACAAACTAGCTTGCAAACATTGCGGTAAATGGATTTGGTATGTGCCGAATGATGATGATAATTTTCAAATTAAAGAAATTCCACAGAGCAGAAGCTCAAGTGGTATGACATTTTATTAGGAGCAAGATATGAACACAATGTATTTTCAAGACCTTGTTAGAGGTTGTTATGGTAGAAAAATTGCATACACGAATGTAGATACAATAACTGCTAACAATGTTGTTAAGATTATTGGAAGTACTATAGGCGTATTTAATTGGAATAAGCCAGTTATCAAGTATCTGTGGAATTACTACAAGGGAGACCAGCCTGTTTTATACAGAACCAAGCTATCTAATGAAGATATTATTAATAAAATTGTCGAAAACCACGCTTATGAATGGGTTCAATTCAAAGTAGGGCAAAGCTATGGCGAGCCAATTCAATTTATTAGCCGTAAAGATGATGAAACTATCAATAAAGCGGTTGATACACTTAATGATTTCATGACAGATGCCAATAAGCAAGAAAAAGATATTAAAGCTGGAGAGTGGCAGTCGGCAACAGGAACATCTTTTAAAGCAGCCCAACCTAAAAAAGGAGATGTGCCATTCAGAATTGTAGCACCTACGCCCCTTAATACTTATGCTATTTATAATGAGAGCACTGAAGAACAGATACTTGTTGTGCAAGAACTTAAAGATGAAGATGGAAACTGGTATAAGATGGCATTTTCAGACACTATGTCTTTCAGAATTGTTGACAGTAAAGTAGTTGAAGCGAAACTGCACACATATGGCGAAATTCCTATCGTTGAGTTTCCCAATAATCACGAAAGACTTTCTGATATTGAACTTATTGTAGGTATGCTTGATGCAACCAATAATATGCAGTCAAACAGAATGGATAGCATACAGCAATTTGTTGAATATTGGGTTAAGTTCGTGAATTGCGAAGTGGACGAAGAGACTTTTAAGAAAATGAAAGAAAATCATGCGTTAGTTGTTAAGTCAATGAATAAAGATAACAAGTCTGATGTTGATATTATGACACAGGAGCTTAATCAAACGCAAAGTCAAGTGGCTAAAGAGGATTTTATAGACAATGCTTTATCTATATTGGCTATTCCAAACAAACAAGGTAATACAGGTGGAGACACACAGGGAGCGGTTGAGCTTAGAAATGGATGGGATTTCTCAAAATCAAGAACAAAATTAAAAGACCCTCTTATCAAATCATGTGAAAAGCGTCTAGCTGTAGTGGTTCTTAACATCTTGAGACTTGCAGGAAAAGACTTAAAACTATCGGTTAGAGATTTTGATGTGCAGATAAATCACAGTCCACAGGATAATATGTACACTAAAGCACAGACACTTACAGTGTTGCTTCAAAGTGGCATACATCCACTTATAGCAATTAAGACAGTTGGTTTATGGGGAGATGCAGAAAAGACATTCCTTTTATCAAAACCATATCTTGATAATATATACAAGACTATTGATGATGTGGAAGAACAAGAAAAGAAAGCACAAAAGATAGTTAATCAACTTAATAATAATCAGCAAAATAAGGCAGTTATCGAATAATCGGTAGCTGCTTTTATTTTATACATTTTGCAGCTATGCGGTAAATAGCAGAAGAACACAGCAGGAGCGACCTGCGGTAACAAAAGCGTGTGTTTAACGGAGGTAATTATGACAAGAGAAGATGTATTAAAACTTTTTCCAGAAGCAACAGATGAACAGATTACAAATCTTCTTAATCAGAACAATTCAGAAGTTGCTACGGAGAAAAACAAGGCAAAGCAGTACAAGGCTAAGGCTGACACAGCAGATGAATTACAGAAGCAGCTTGATGAAATACAGGCTGGCAATCTGACAGAGCTTGAAAAGGCAAATAAAGCCTTAGATACAGCTAATCAGCAGATAGCCGATTTACAGAAATCTAACGCTATCAGAGACCAGAGGGAAGCAGCTATGACTAATTTTAAGATTACTGCTGAACAGGCAAAGACAGTTGTTAAAGACGATGGAAGCCTTGATTACACCGAACTTGGCAAGATTATGTCCGAAAAAGAAATAGCTGCGGCGCAGGCTAAGGAACAAGAGATTGCTAAACATCAAGATATTCCGGGCGGTGGCAGCAATAAAGGCGGTGCAGACAATAAGACAAATGCTGAAAAGATAGCAGAAAGTCTTATATCTAATGTACCTAAGAACAATGATGTTTTATCACATTATATTCAGTAATAACAGGAGGTAAGAAATGGCAAAGGAAATGAATATGCAGTATGAAAAGACTTCATACGCAGGAGACGTTCAGATTTTAAAGAGAGAGCCTAACGAAGCAATCCCATTAACACTTGATTTTGACGGCGTAACAACTAAAAACGCACAGGGCAAGAGAATTGTCAAGGCAGGTACACCAATCGGAGCAAATGGCAAGGCTGACAATACAGCTACAGTAGTGGGTATTTTAAGGTTCGATGTAACAGAGGACAGACCACAGGGAGTATTGCTTAAAAAAGCATACCTTAATACAAAGGTGGCAGAAGCACACTCAGGCGTTACATATGACGCAGCGGTTAAAACAGCTCTTCCAATGATTGTATTTGAATAATAACAGGAGGTAAACAGATGTTAATTAATGAAGTATTAGACAGTAAGTCTATTGCATTATCGGCAACAGAAAACGCTAGTAACCAGATACCTCATCTTGGCTTACAGTGGTTTCCAGAAAGAAAGAAGCAGGGACTTGATTTAAGCTGGATTAAGACGCACAAAGGACTTCCAGTATCACTTGCACCATCTAACTTTGACACAATCCCAACGCTTAGAGCCAGAGAGGGATTAAGCAAAGAAAAAACACAGATGGCATTTTTCCGTGAGGGAATGACAGTTGGTGAAGAGGAAATGCTTGAAATCGAGCGTATTCAGTCTGCGGATGACCCATATCTTGCTAGTGCTTTATCAAGTGTGTATGACGATACAAATAATCTTGTAAGCGGTGCAGAAGTTGTACCGGAGAGAATGAGAATGTCACTTCTTGCGACAAACGCAGGACACCCGGTAATTGCTATCGTGAGTGATGACGTTCAGTATGCCTATGATTATGACAAAGATGGTTCATACGCAAAAGACCATTACGCAAAGTTATCCGGCACAAGTATGTGGAGCGATACAGCTAATTCAAAGCCACTTACAGACCTTAACAATGCAAGAAAGAAGTTGCAGAAGCAGGGTAAGATTGCTAGATATGTACTTATGAATAGTAACACATTCCAGTATCTGCTTGATAATGCACAGATAAGAAACTCAATTCTTGCACAGAACCTTACAGCAACCATTGAGGTTGATGATGATACTGTTGTTTCAGTAGTGCAGAAGAGAACAAAGCTCACTATCGTACTTTACGACAAGATGTACATTGATGATGATGGCAAGGAGCAGTACTTCTACCCAGATAACAAGGTTACACTTCTCCCAGATGGCAATCTTGGTAGTACTTGGTTCGGCACTACACCAGAAGAAAGAACAGCAAGACAGTTACCTAATGTCGATGTTACAACATACGGTGTAGGTATTACGGTTGCTACAAAGACAGAATATGGGCCACCTATGAAGATGTCAACATTCGCTTCCGAGGTTGTCCTTCCGTCATATGAGAATATGGATAGCACATTCGTATATGAGGTTCATAGCGAAGAGTAGGAGGTGCAACTATGAAATATCCATATATAGTAGTTCACAACGGTAAATGGTATAACGCAGGTGAAGAAGTTCCAGAAAATAACAATTCTGGAGCTTCTTTTGATTATAGCAAAACAACCATAAATCGTATGTCTACATCTGATTTACAGGCGTTTGCCGCAGAACAGGGTATAGACAACGCAGAAGAACTTACAGGAGCAGAATTAAAGAGATTGTTAATTGAGAAATTAGGGTTATAGGAGATAGTTATGGAATACACCACATTGGAGCAAGTCAAAATCAGACTTAAACAATTTCATATTGATACAGTCACAAATGATGATGAAACGACATCTGATGTGGTAGTGTTCGATAGCAAAGAAGATAATCCGATAATCGAACAGCTTATTAAACAGGCTACAGAAGATGTAAAGGCAAGAAGAAATTACCCCGACAGCTACACGGATGAAATGATAACCGAGGACTTGAAGAAGTTTGAGAGCGTTATCGTTAATCTTGCAGTCTATGACCATTCGCAAGCAGGCGAAGCATTTATGTCAAGTTACAATGAGAATGGTGTAAACAGAACTTGGAAAGACAGAGACAGCTTATTTGTTGGGGTATTTCCATTTGCTAAAGTGTTATAGAAGATTGTGCGTTAGCATTTTGCTGATGTCAGCAATATGTTAGCAGGCGGCACACATTAAGGGTGGTGGGCGGTGTGCCATTATTAATTATGAAAGGCGGTATATCAATGCCAATAGCAGTAATTATAAGCATAATTTCAGTTGCTTTTTCCGTCTTTTTCGGATTTTTCAGTTTATCATTCAACTCTAAGAATGATAAACGAAGTGACAGAGTAGAACTTGAAGAGCGTGTGAAAGAGAACACGCGAATAAATATGAAACTTGACGCAATATCCAACAATACAACGGAGATTAAGAACGAAGTCACAGAAATGCGTAAAGAACTTAATTCTCACGATAGTAGGATAGTTAAAGTTGAAGAAAGTGTTAAGTCAGCACATCACAGAATTGATGGCATAGAAACAAGACTTAATGATGACAAGGAGGTGTAGATAATGGATATTATTCAGACATTAATTGCAAATATGACACTTATATTAGCAATCATCGGAGCTATTGCTTTTCTTGTATCTGTAATTACACAGGTAATCAAGAATATAAGCATATTTAATAAAGTACCTACGGACATAATTGTGTTCGTTTTATCTATCGGTATCACAGTTACGGCGTTTATCGCATATATGCAGTACATTCATATGACGATACTGTGGTATATGATACTTGCGGCTATTATGGCAGGCTTTATCGTTGCGTTTGTTGCAATGTTTGGCTGGGAGAAATTATCAGATTTATGGAAGCGTTTTGGCAAGGATGTGAAGTAAATGCTTGATATTAATAAGCAGGCTATGAAGTATTCACTTCAAGGGCAGACAGTAACTATTTATGAAAGAGACGATGACGGCAATATCCTTTATGAGGGATATACCGACACAGAGGGCAACTTCATTCCTTATCTTGATGATGAGGGAAATAAGATACCCAAAGTCCTTGAAGAGAAAACAGGCTTTTCAGAGCCGGTTGATTTTAAAGCTAACATATCGTTCAGCGGTGGAGAAGCACAGAGCAAAGAATATGGCTTTGATACCGCTGATTTTGACGCTATTTTACTGACAGATAGGAATATGTTGCCTATCCAAAAAGGAGACCTTATATGGCTTGATAGCAAGCCTACATACACATCTGACAGCCTTGTTGATGAAACATCAGCAGACTTTACGATTGTAGGCATTAAGCCGGCACTATATTCAACTAAGTATATGCTTAAAGCAGTTGTAAAGTAGGTGGTAAATACGAAGTATCAGACAGGCGGCTTTCCCCAAAATGGTTCTTTATTTATACAAACAGGCAATGAACAGCTAGTTGGTTCTATCTTTAAAGGAAAGACAGTTCCATCTACGCAAGAGCCGATAAATGAAAGCATAAGACAAACTATTTCGCAAGCGGTTAAGGAGTGTGTTTATGGCAAGACATACAATTAATATATCCTTGTCTGAAAAGTCCGTAAATGAAGCTATCAGACAGCTACAACAATATAAGAACTGGCTTATCAAAAAAACTTCACAGCTTGTCAAAGAACTTGCAGAAGTCGGAATTCCTGTCATTGATAAAAATATGGCAAAAGCAAGTTATACATATGATGAAAAAGGTGTTCGTAGTGGTTCAGATACAAGCCATCACAGTTATGTTGAAATAAAATCCGCAGGAGAATATGTTGAAGCAAAATTAATTGTAGAGGGCAAAGAACTTATGTTTATAGAGTTCGGAGCTGGTGTATTCTATAACGGAGCGGCTGGAAGTAGTCCACACGATAAAGGCGTTGTTAATGGTATGGTTATAGGCTCATACGGCGAACATCACGGCGTACAAAAAGTGTGGGGCTACTATGACGATGACGGAAACTTAGTTCTTACACACGGCGTAGAAGCACAAATGCCTGTTTATAAGGCTGATATGGAAATCATACAGAAATATGTTGAGGTAGCAAGGAGGGTGTTTAGTTAATGGCAAATGCAAACGATTGGGCGATAGACCTTGAAAACACAGTCACGGCACTTGTCAGGGTTAAAACCTTAACGCAGCTTAAAAAGACATATCCAAAGATAGTCATAACAAACGAGGGAGAAAACAGCGGTCAGGCAGTATTCCCAACAGTATACATACATCTGTTGCCATCGGTAGAGCAAGGACAAACGCTTGATGGACAAACAATCAATGCTTTGTTAGCAACATTCCAAGTAGATGTTACAACTAACACAAGCAAAGCTGATTGCCGCAAAGTTATGGCAACGATTACAGATGTATTTAAGACAATGAGATTTCAAGGCACACCAATGCCAGAATTCTCAATCAGTAACAAAGTACATAAGAGTACCGCTAGATTCAGACGAATGATAGCGGCAAATGACAGATTAATGTAACAAAGAGCAGAAATGCTCTTATTTTTTTGCAAATTTTTAGGAGGTAAACAAGGCGATGGCAAGTACAAGTTATAAAGCTAGGGTTATCTACAAGGAGCATAGCGAAGACGGCTTTGCAGGTTCATACAAGTTAATGGTTGCGGCTAAGTCAATTTCAGCACCAGTATCAGCACCTAACACAGTTGAAAGTACAACATTTGAAGATGATTCACAGACATTCTTAATGGGTATCAAAACATCTGACGCTAAGACTTACACAGGAAACCTTGAAAAGGCTTATTTGCAGGACTTAATCAAAGCAGAGGGTAAGCAGTTAGATATTATTCAGTTATATGGTTCTGACGGATTAGGTGCGGTTGCTAAGTACGCATTTGTCGGGCAGGTAACAGCAACGCCTAATGATGTTTCTGGTACTGATTCGGTACTTGAAATGACAGTAACAGCAGTTCCTAACACTTCACCTATCGAATGCACAGACAAGCTTCAAGTTGTCGAGGGTGCTGGTGGCACATTCACAGTAACAAAGGTGGGGGAATAATAAGCCAATTGACTAAATCAAAGGCTGTGTCGATTGGTGGCACAAACGCCAAAACAGCCGACTACACATCATATCTTGATGATGTAACAGAATAATTATTTTAAAAGGTAGGTGCGGTGTAAAATCCACACCTTTCCCTATATGGTGATAGGGTGGGAAAGGGTAAAAATTATGATGAATATTAATGCAAATGGAAAAGAATACAAAGTTGAGTTCTCATTCGGTGCAGCAGAATGTAAAGAGATAGTGCAGAAAATGTTTTCTGTCGTTAATGGTTCTTACTTACTTGCACAGACAGATAAAAGCGTTGCACAGGCTTCCTTTGATGGATTAGCAAATATGACAGCAGATGTGCCAGAGATTTGCATTTTAGCCATTTATGCAGGTTGTATTGACAATAACCCTGTAACAATGGATGAAGCAAAGGAACTCACTAGAGCATATATTACAGAGAAGAGAAAGACAGATAAAAGTTACGGATATAGAGCGTTATTTGAAGAAATCAAGAAAGCGATGGAAGATGATGGTTTTTTCGAGCTGTCGGGAATAACAGCGATGTTAGAGGAAATGGCGGACAATGTGGAAGAAGCGACACAGGAGCAGAAGAAGCCAACAGTAGTACCACAAGACCACAAGAAAAAGCAGATTTCCACAAAATAATTTGGGAAGAATACTTTGTCTTAGCTAGTTCACTAGGCGTTAGTTATTCGGACTTTTTAAAAATGACACCTACAAAATTATTACTATATGCAAAAGGCAAAAAAATTGATAGACAAAATCGAGACGCAGAAATGTATAACTGGTTTTTAGTTTATGCAATTCCAGCTATTTCTTGCGGAATAGGTGCAGCATTTAATAAAGATGTACACATTGAATATCCTAAACAAGCTATTTTATCAGAAAAAACAGAAGAAAGTGAAGAAGATACATATGATAAGGAGTTACAGTTGATGTTACTCAATGAGCAAAAATGGGCGGCACAGACTGAAAAGAAAGGACTACCGCCAACAATCCTATAAAAGGGGGCTAAGGCGTGGAATTAGATTCATTAGAAGTCAAAATTACCGGTACTGCCACTAAAGCTATCAATTCTGTTGATAAACTGATAAATCAGCTTACAAGGCTATCTACATCACTTGCGACTGTGAATGGCTCATCATTAAGCAACCTTGCAAACGGTGTTAATCAGTTAGGTTCTGCTATGCAGAATATGAATGCAGGAACAGCAGATTTTACCCGACTTGCCAAGAATATCACAAAGATAGGTTCTGTTGATTCAGCCGCACTTGCTAACACAGCTACATCACTTGAAGCTGTCACAAAGGCAGTTGCGAGTATATCAGCTATTCCGCAAAATGCAACACAGGTCACAGAATTTGCAAAGTCACTTGGCAAATTAGGCAGTAAAAGTATAGAAAACGCCGTTGTAAACATTCCAAAGCTAGGCAATGCTTTAAATGGCTTAATGACAACGCTATCAAGAGCACCAACAGTAAGCCAGAATGTTATTCAAATGACTAACGCATTGGCTAATCTTGCTAGTCAAGGTAGCAAGGTGGGTACTTCTTCAAACTCACTTCAAAAGTCACTGTATGGCGTTTCTACAAGTGCTAGAACAGCAACTAGAAGTAGTTGGAGCTTAGCAAGTGCAATAGGTAAGTTCTATGCAACTTATTTTATGGTAATTCGTGGCAGTAAGAAACTTATAGAAGCTATAAAATCAACAACAGATTACATTGAAGCGTTTAACTATCAAGCAGTTGCATTTGGTAAGATTGGTTCAGAATGGGATAAGGATTACAAGAAGTACGGATATGATAACGCTACGGCATACGCAGAAAGCTTTCAGAATAGAGTAAATGATACTCTTGGAAAGTTATCTGGATTGAAAGTTAATGTTCAAGGTGGCTTGCTTGAAGAAAGTGGAGCAAAAAACTTAGGACTTAACATACAAGAGATAACACAGTATGCTTCGCAGTTAGCTTCTGTCACTAACTCATTAGGACAGACTGGTGAAGCGACAACGGCTATTACAAAGTCAATGACAATGCTTGCAGGCGATATAAGCTCGCTTTTTAATGTGGACTATTCAACAGTAGCACAGAACTTACAGAGCGGCTTAATCGGTCAATCAAGGGCATTATATAAGTATGGTATTGATATTACTAATGCTACATTGGCAACATACGCTTATAATTTAGGCATTTCCAAGTCTGTATCAGAAATGACACAGATGGAAAAACAGCAGTTAAGAGTGTTGGCAATATTAGACCAATCAAAAGTATCTTGGGGGGATTTAGCAAACACGATTAACAGCCCCTCAAATATGTTACACCAGTTCAGCAACAATATGAAAGAAGTCGGAATGGTGGCAGGACAGCTGTTTATCCCAATTCTTTCAAAGGTTATGCCAGTTGTAAACGGCGTCACTATTGTAATTAAGCGACTTCTAGTGAACCTTGCAAGCCTTATGGGCGTTAAGATTGACTTTGAGAGTTTTGGACAAAGTGGTTACAAAGATACTTCTGACGGACTGGAAGATATTTCAGACGGATACCAAAATGTAGCGGATTCAGCAAAGAAAGCTACGCTATCCCTTATGGGATTTGATGAAATCAATAAATTACAAGATGATACAAGCTCAAGCAAGGGTTCAAGTGGCGGTGGTGGTAGCACTATTGATTTGACAGATGATATCGCTAAGGCGGCGGCTGATTATGAAGCGGCATGGAATAAAGCATTTGCAAATATGGAAAATTCGGCTATTGCGTGGGCTGATAAGATTGATAAGGCACTTGAACCTGTTAGGAAGATATTTAAAGACTTTGCAATCGGGGATTTTTATGCAGCAGGACAAGATACATCTAACCTTGTGGCAGGAATTTTTAATTGGTTTGCAAAGGCTATAGATGATGTTCCTTGGTATACAATCGGACATAATGTAGGAGAGTATTTAGCTGGACTTAATTGGGTTGAAATATTTTCAAGCCTTGGTAATGTGTTATGGCAAGCCATTAAAGCAGCTATCGAATTATGGAGTGGTTCATTTACGGCAGCACCAATTGAAACGACCTTAATAACGGCTATAGCGGCATTGAAATTTACAGGCTTAGGAAGTGTTTTAAAAAAGAAACTTGTTACAGTAATAGGAACAAGTATTAAAGGTGCTTTAAAATCATTCGGAACAGGCAGCATAATATCAGGAATAGGTGGATTACTTACAACAGATATAGGCACTATTATAGGAGCAGGAACAGCAACAGAAATAGGCTTAACTATAGGTGCTGGAATAGTAGGTGGAATAGTAGCCGCTATTGCTGGATTTAATTTAGGCAATTGGCTCAATGAAAAATTAACAGGCGAGAAAATAGATATGTCAATGTTTGACCAAATAGCGTATCTTATAAAAGCACCATTTGAAGATTTACCTAGCTTTATTGACGGAGTGATAGAAACAATCACATTCGGGCATAAAGATGATATAGCAAATTGGTGGACTACAAGTGTTGCACCGTGGTTTACTAAGGAGAAATGGGGAGAACTTGGAGACAACATAAAAACATCTTTAAGCGAAAAATGGGATAGCTTTTCAAACTGGTGGGGCAATACAGCTATTGTAGGTTGGTGGAATAATAATGTTGCGCCATGGTTTGAAAAAGGAACATGGGTTGACGCTGTTGACGGAATGAAATTAGGAATACAAGAAAAATGGGATTCAATCATTGATTGGTGGAATAGTCTTGCAATCGTTTCTTGGTGGAACAATGATGTAATGCCATGGTTTACTAAGGAGAAATGGGAAAACTTAGCCGACGGAATTAAAAAAGGTATTCAAGGGAAGTGGGATGATGTTGTGGATTGGTGGGATAGCAAACCAGCACTTCAACGCATTTCTGTGGCTATCGAAGATTTTAAAACTAAGATACAGAACGCTTGGAACAGCTTTAAGCAGTGGTGGAATGATTTAGGACTTGAATTTCCACACATTGATACACCGCACTTTAAGATTGACGGAGAATTTAGTCTTGCGCCGCCTAAAGTACCAAAAGTCAGTATTGATTGGTATGCAAACGGCGGATTCCCAGGCAAAGGACAATTATTTGTCGCAAACGAAGTAGGTCCTGAAATGGTTGGTACTATGGATGGAAGAACGGCGGTAGCTAACCAACAGGAAATTACACAAGGTATTGCTAATGCAGTTTATCCAGCGGTTTACAATGCAGTTGTAGCAGCTATGTCAGAAGCTAACAACAATGTAAATATAACATTACAAGGTGACGCGGATAAGCTATTTACAATGGTACAAGATAAAGCTAACAGCTATACAAATATGACAGGTCAAGCAGCCTTTCCGTATTGATAAGATAAAAGTATTGTGCTATTCTTTTGCTATATATAAAAAGCAAAGGGGTAACACAATATGACAGAAAAGAAAGCAAAGAAAAAAGACAGTAAACTAAGCATAGCGGCGGCAATCACAGCACTATTTATATTCACAATCCCAATAGGCTTTATATTGGCTATTGTAGATTTAATTAAAAGTAAAGGCGACAAGTCACAAAGGCACTTAGGCTCTTACTTTGCAATAGTATCGTTTGTACTATTTCTGATAGTCGCTTTTAGTAACGGAAGTGGTAACAGCAGTAACAATGCCAATGCTACGAAACAAGCTAGTGCAACACAGCAAGATACAGACATAGCAAGATATGATGATACAAAACTTAAATACCTTAAGCATGATGTAATTACAGATAGCAATGACAGAGAAGTTCTTGTTGTTTATTTTGACTTTGTAAACAATTCAGAAGATAACACAGCTTTTGCATATAATTATGATGTTACATGCTTTCAAAACGGCAAAGAACTCGACTATCCGTTAGTTAGTTTTGACATTGACGAATACAATAATATTGCAAGAGAATTACAGACAGGTACAAATATTACAGTTGCAAGGATATATATACTAGAAGATAAAAGTAATGTTGATTTAGAAGTAACACCATTGGGAGATGATAAAAAACTTATAAAATTAACATTAGAATTACAGTAGAGGAAATATGTATGTCAGTGAAAAAAGAACTAAACGAAATGCTAGAAACAATAGGAGTGAAGAAGAAACAGCAACCACAAATTCAACGTCCACTAAATCCTAACTTTAAAGGAGTGTACAGAGCGACAGAAAACGGGCTTATTGAAGTTTATTGCCCTAGATGTGGAAGTTGGGAATGTTCTCACACGCAGATCACAACAACTGTACCGCAGAAAACTAAGACAAGATATACTGTTAATCTGAATCCCTTAAGACCGTTTACATTGGTTAATAAGAAAGAGAAGATTAAGCAACAAGGTGGAACTTATTCGCAACATAGGTTTGTGTGTAACAGATGTGGGCTGATTTTTTGGTAATATATGGTTTAAATGGAGCGTACCCACTTGTGGCGATGATTTCTTGTAAAGCTAGAAGAGTTATCGCAGAAAGTTGCGACGATTTTCCCAAGAAGCTGGGGAAAATAAAATCAGTAGAGCCGAAATCTTAGCTATATTAAATACTTAAAGCAATTAAAAAGGCTGTCAGCCCGACAACTGACAGCCAAAAGTCACAATACCGCTTAAACAAGCAGCACAGATATTATATAACACTAATTGAATTAACGCAATAGAAATATTAAGGAATGTATCAGAAATGGTGCATTCCTTTTTTAATGCCTTGAAAGGGGTGGTTTGATTGATTGACGCAGTTGTGATTGAGGGGGTTAGATTCCCAGTAGCATATAACGGCTACACATACAGCAGAAATAAGATATGGTCTAAGAACACAGGAAGAAACGATTATGGAGAAATGGTTGGCACAATCGTGGATATCAAAGACAAAGTAGAGCTTCAATTACCGCCATTAACAGGTGAACAGGCACTGTTGCTTGATAATGTGGTAAGTGACATAGATAACCCATTCCCAACAGCACAAGTCTTATTCTTAGGCGGTACACAAAAGGAAATGACAATATACACAGGAGATGTGACATATCCGTATCTTACAAGGGCAAAAAATGAGGACGGACTTATAGTCGGAGCAAAATTAAGTTTAATTCAGAAATAAAGGAGAGTTCCACATGAAACTTAAAACAAGTGAGTTAATAGACAGATTTCAGAGTTTGAGCAACATATCGCACGACAAGACTACAGGCAGAATTGCTATGGCTGTTATGTGTAATATCAAGGCGTTAGAAGAATTATATAAGGCAACATTACAGACTATAGAAGATACTAAGGTTAAGTATGCAGATAAGGACGACAGTGGTAATCCAGTTATCAACGATAATCAGTATCAGGTTACATCAGAGAACTTAAAGAAGTTACAGGAAGAATTGCAGGAAATCAATGAGCAAGAGATTGAAGTGCCTGACATGACAATGCTTCCTATGGACGCATTCGATAAATGCGAAGAAATTACACCAGCTAAATTATACTCAATCGAGTTTATGATATCACATTAATTATAAGCAATAAAGGCGGTGTAGAATGAAGATATTAGACACAGCTATGACGGAAATTGTTAAGGGAAATAGTGCAAGGTACTATTCCAAGTATATTGTCGAGGGAAAAGAATATACTGAAACGCTTAACAATTTCAAGTTCCAAAACATGATAAATCCTAATAACGAAATTACCATAGGTAACACTTGCAGCAGCGGTGTTACCTTTTCTATTTATATGCCAACAATAGGTCTTGAAAATAAGGAGATTACCATATTCGAGGGCGTTAAGGTTGGCACAGAAATTAAGTATATTAAGTTAGGAATATTTACAGTTACTAGACAGACGAGTGACGGAGAATACACAAACTATGAAGCATACGACAGAATGTATAAGGCTGACATGCCTTACTTCTCGGATATGGCATTTCCTAGCACAGATAAAGCTATTCTTAATGAGATATGTGGCAAGTTAAGTATATCTTTAGCAACAAATATAGTTACAGCACATACTATCAACGACAAGCCACAGGGATATACTTACAGAGAAATTATCGGCTATATGGCTATGTTACAAGGCTGTAATGCGGTAATTAATGCTGATGGCAACCTTGAATTAAGGTGGTATAAAGATAGCGGTTATGTACTTGACGGACATAAGTATTATCAGCAGGGCGTAACATTCACAACAAGTAAAGATTTTATCATACAAAAACTGACATGCAACAATACAAAGTCAGGCGATAAGGAAACTAGCACGATTACCAGTGGTAGCGGTGCAACAGGACTTAGCTTTGCTAACCCATTTATGACACAAGCAATCCTTGATGAAGTCTACAAAAAGATAGGCGGCTTTACATTTAGACCGCTTACAGTTAAGTTTGTCGGTGACTACCGACTAGAGGTTGGCGACATTATAACTGTCAGCAAGGGTGACGTTGATTACAAAGTGCCTATAATGCAGATTACGCACGAATGTGACGGCGGCTTAATGGATACAGTTACATCTATTGGACAATCTGATACGGAGAATGCAAGTGTAGCTTCCGGACCGGTAACCAAGCAAATGGAACGGTACTATGCTGATTTAGTTGTTATTAACAAGGCATTGATTAACAAGTTAGATGTAGATACAGCTAAGATCACTTATGCAACAATAACTAATCTTAACGCAACTAACGCAAGCATTGAAAATCTTAAAACAAATAAGTTAGATGCAACATATGCAGATATCATCAACGCTAATGTGGAAAGCCTTAAGGCGGCTAATGCAGAGATAGTCAAACTTAAAGCTAATTCATTAACGGCGGATATAGCAAATTTAAAGTATGCACAAATTGATTTTGCTAATGTAAAAGGACAAGTTGTCACAACATCACTTATCAAAGATAGTGCAGTAACGAACGAAAAGGTGCAAAGCCTTTCAGCAAACAAACTTACAGCAGGCACAATTGACGCAAGCAAGATTACAGTTACTAATCTTAACGCGGATAACATTACAGTAGGCACAATCAACGGAAAGCGTATTGGAACAGGTTCTTTATCGCTGGATAAACTGTCAGAAGAAGTACCTACTAAAGAATACTTAGATAAAGTACAAGAAGAATTGCAAGGTCAGATTGACGGCAATATTGAGACATTCACAAAGACAGAAATACCTACCCTTAATAATGAGCCGGCTGTTAATTGGACTGATGATGCCACAAGAAAGAAACATATAGGCGATATCTGTTATGTGGTTAATCCGGCTTCAAGTGCAGATGGATATTCATACAGATTTGCTGATACAGGTACATTAGAAGCACCTAACTATGAATGGGTACTGATTAAGGATAGTGATGTTACTAAGGTGTTACAGGATATTATTAACATCAATGGTGAGATTACAGGCATTAAGAAGTTTAATGTTGAAATAAGCTCATGGAAAACTGATACAGACAGCGAATTATCAAGTCTCAAAACACGAACAACCAGCCTTGAAACTGATATGGGTAATAAGGTTGATACTACAACATTTAACAAGGTTAAACAGACCGTTGATGAAAATAGTTCTACTATAACTAAAATGTCTGAAACACTTAGCAAAAAAGCTGACAGCAGTACAGTTACTACTTTAAGCAACACTGTTAATAGTATTAAGCAAACAACAGATAGCAACACATCAAGCATTTCAAGTTTAACAACAACTGTAACAAAAGTTGAAAGTACAGCTAGTAATGCAAATAAAACGGCTAGCGAAGCTAAAACAGTGGCAAGCAATGCGGCGGCAGAAGCGGCAAATGCAAAGAAATCCGCTAATGAAAGCGTCACCAAGGTTACAGCATTAACGAATACCGTCAATTCAGTTAAACAAACAGTCGACACAAACACTTCAAGTATCAGCAGTATGCAGACAACCATTAAGAACAAAGCTGACAGTTCGACAGTTACTGCATTGTCGAATAAGACTTCTGAACTTGAACAGAGTTTGAATGGCTTTAAAACAACTGTAAGCGATACCTATGCGACAAAGACAGATTTAAACACAGTTGACGGGAAATTCGTCAATTACAGTACGACAGCGCAAATGAATTCTGCAATTACACAGAGTGCAAATAAGATAACAAATAGCGTTAGTGCAACTTACACTACTAAGACAGAGTTTAACAATCTGCAAATTGGTGGAAGGAATAGAATACTCTATAATAATCTTATTCTATTTGAACCAGGTTCTCTTGACAAAAGCAACTTTATAAAGAGCGGAACAATTGTATATAAAAAAAATCATGTGTTTTCTGGATTTAGATTTGACTCAAAGTCTTGTTATGAACTTAATACACATTACATATTGAGTGGGCATATAACGCTTTTGAGTGGGGTATTTAACAGCCTCCGTTTTTACAATGGCGGTAAAATTGGAGCATATATTTCGTTCAGAATAGATGGTGTTGAATATGGAAACCCACTGAGTAATGATGGAGAGGGGCTTACCAATATAGGTGTTTTGAACGATAAAAGAGAGCATTATTTTGAGTTTAGTTTCTCTACGGGAAGCTCAATAACGGATGATGTAGATGTTAATTATACATTTTTTCAACCTAATCTTAATAGTGCTGCACTATTATCATTTAAAATATCAGGTTTTTGCTTGGAAAAAGGAGACAAAGCTACAGATTGGACACCGGCACCAGAGGATGTTAATGCTAAATTTAACAATTATGCAACAACAGCAAGTCTTGACCTTTATATTAAGAAAGACCCAGCGAGCGGCGAGCTTAGATCCGCAATTGAAGCTATAGCAGACGATATAACACTTAATGCAAGTGGAACAATTAACATTAGCGGTAATAAGTCTGTTAATATCAATGGCAATCTGTTCACGCTTACATCTACTAACACTACTATTTCAGCAGACGGAAGAGCAACATTTAAGGCTGGAACAATAGGAAATTGGAGTATTGAGCAAAATAAGTTATCATCAACGGTTCAAGTATATATTCCACCAGACATCAATGTGATTAATACAATGAGTGGTGCAATTAAAGCAGGGACAACAAGTAGTTTGAGTAAAAGCCTGTATGATTTCAATGGAGATGGAGCAATTGACTTATTTGACTTTGCCAAAGCTAAAAGATTTTACTTAGGGTTAGAGACATATAATAATACGACATCAGCAATTGCACAACTGTCAAATGTAACTGCCAATATAGACCCTACTAATTTAGATAAAGTAATTAATATATCTGGTACAGATATGTGGGGTACGAAAAGAGAGACATATATTGGAATTAATGGCTTAAAAACAGACAGTGTTAAATCCAGAGACGCATATTTATCTTATATGACAATTGACGGCGGAAATAGCAATTATTCAACGGATAGTGATTATGCACTGAATGCACAATCTATCAAATCAAATGAGATATATGTAAATGAACTAAAAGTTGCTTCGTCAGTGCTTATGATGTGTCCAACATCTAACATACAAATATATAATAATCCGCGAGATATGTATGGCAATCCAGTATTGTGTATGGATAACCCAATATCATTTACATGGAGTGATGAAATATTAAGAATATATGTAGACAATACAGTGGTAGCTTCATGGGACTGGGGTTCAGGTACATGGAGTAATTAGAAAGAGAGGTAAGAATATGTTAAGTATAACAAAGACAACAAATTTAAGCGGAACATCTATGATTAACGGTCAATCAGCTATGACAATGTATGCGGCTATTCCAGAAACTGGTTCATTGACAATTAGTCAGACAATTACTAACAAGGAATTATACCTTGCAAATCAGACACAATGTGATAATGACTATGAGAATTTTAAATTGGAAGTTAATAAGCTGTTAAAGAGTGAGCAGCAGATTACAAATTCAGACACAGCAGCAACAGCATAAATTATCAAAGAGCGTGGGTTTAAGCCTACGCTCTTATTTTTAAGGAGGTAAATCATGAGTCTAACCGGTTTTCTTTCGTACAGCCGTGTAAACTGGCAACAATCGCCAAGTAAAAGTACTCCGCTTAGTGCGGCAAACTTAAATGTAATGGACGCAGGCATTAAGAATAACAACGATATGATTAGCAATCTTCGTGATGAAGTTACACAATTAAACAGTAATATAGAATTTTCCACTTTGGTAAAAAAAGCAAAAAACTTGCAGCCTAAGTCAGACCTTAATGATATAACTGCTTCAGGAATATATTATTTGGATAGTAGTCCAGAATGGTTGAATACTCCAATTTCAAGAGTAACCAATTGTTATCTTATTGTATTTGCTCTGAATGCAAAAAGATGCACACAAATAATATTACCCGGAAACAGCGAATATATATATTATCGTTCTACCTTTACAGACCAACAATTGTGGCAAAAATGGAAACAAGCTGGAGCTATAATCTAAGTAGTGCTGATAAATCACTTTTATTTAACCAAATTGCAGTTTAATTGTGTAACGAAAAATAGACACAGGGCATTGATAAAAACGGATTTCATACTATACATTTCCCTTGCAATAATATTATTATAAGGGGTATATAAAAATGGAGGCAAAGAAAAAATTACAGCTACGACTTTTACAAATGATGTCTAACTCACTTTCAGATGAACAGCTTAATATTAGCAATCAAGCACCTTAGTAATACTAGGGTGCTTTTTTGATACACATTTTAAATCAGGAGGTAAATTTATGAGCAAATTATTCGGAATCGACACATCGAAGTGGCAGGGAGATTTTGACTTTCAGAGAGCAAAAGATAATGAGGGTGTAGATTTTGCCATTATCAAGGCAGGCGGTGCTGATGATGGCTTATACGAAGATAGAGAGTTTGAAAACAGTTACAATAAGTTGGAAAGTGCAGGAATCCACAAAGGAGCCTATTTCTTTGGTAACGCATTAAGTGATGATGAAGCTGTAAATGAAGCCCGATATTTTGCACAGCTTTTAGCAGGCAAATCATTTTGCTATCCAGTGTTCTATGATGTTGAAGCAAGCATGGTTACTGGTAACGACCTCACAGACATTATTATGGCATTCCTTGATGAAATGAGAAACGCAGGCTATAAGAATGTCGGCTTATACTCATATGAGAACTGCATTAACAATTATGTAGACATTTCAAGAGTAAAAGAAGCTGGTTATGCCGTTTGGGTCGCTAAGTATTCAGATACAGAACCTAAAATTGCTGTTGATTATGATATATGGCAGTTTGGCGGCGGCGTTAATTATCTTAGAGACACACAGATTAACGGACAGACAGTAGATCAGAATTACTGCTACACTGATTATTGCACAGACCATGTTGTCGAAGAAGTAACAGTGCCGGATTATCAGCCAGTACCAGACACTAAGTACCATAAGGGCGACACAGTTAAGGTACTCAACGCAGTTCAGTATGATAACGGCGAGCCGTTCAGCACTTATTATGATGAGTACAGTGTTTTATCAGTTAGTGGCAGAAGAGTTGTTATCGGAATTGACGGAGTAATTACCGCCGCTATTGATGAAGATAACATCAGTCTTATTAAGTGCGTATATGACAGCGATATTAACACAGATACAGTAAGCCGCGGTGATGGCAAAAAAGTCAGAGTGCTTGATAACATTGATTATGACGGCGCGAGATTCGTAACATATTATGATGAATATGATGTAATCGAAGAGGACGGAGACAGAATTGTTATAGGTATCGGTACAACAATCACAGCCGCTGTCAATATTGCTAATCTTGAATTTATCAGCGGTGTAAGTTCTGATGATACACCTACAGATATCCCATTCAGCGAAGATATTGAAGAGGGTAGTGCAGTGAGATTTGTTGGTAGCACTGATTATGACGGCACACCTATTAAGGCTTGGTTTGATGAGTATACAGTATCAGAAAAAAGTGGAGGCAGAGTTGTGCTTGTACATAACGGAGAACTGTTTGCCGCAGTCAATGTAACTGATTGCGAACTTATTTAAAAAACAAAAATACAGGTCTTGCTTTAATGTAAGACCTGTATAAATTAAAAACTTATTTTCTTTCTTTTAGCATTTTTTCAAATGATTCTCGGCGTTCTTTTACATTTTTAAGCCATTCAGATTGAGAATTTGACGATACTAGCTTGTTATCTGAAAGTGAAAGTGATACTTCAACACCTGAAAAAGCGGCAGAAAGCGTTTTATCATCAGCCTGTTTTTCTGCCAAATTTGTTAAATTTTCCATCTTGGCACTTGCTTCTTTGGCATTCAAAGTTCCATTTTCAAAATCATCAATAATTTTAATAGCGTTGCTTATCATTTCTCTATCATTCTTAGAGTATTTATATCCATTAAACACTCCTAGATAAGCAAGCAATGTTGCAACAATGATAACAAGAAAAATCATTGCAATAACTAGGCTTGATTTACTTATTTTTTGATTTTCTTTCATAAAATAATCCTCCGTTTTTGTTTGAATTATAACACATATGTTTTAAAATGTCGAATTGTGTCGAAACTTGCGATATTTTTAAGTTGATTTTTACATTATCAGTATTTATAATAATAATTGTCCGAGAGAGTTCGGACGAAATCTTCAAGTTTTGGCTAGGTGGCACTGTTTGATTGGCGTTGGCAGTGTCACCGCTGAAAACTGTTAATCTACTGGGGGTAGGTTGACATGCAAGAACAGATGTTCTATAATAACACCATCGCTACCAGTGTTATATCGTGCAATAAGGGGGATATATGGAGAATGAGGAATATAAACAGAAGATAATTGAACTAATCAATAAAACGGATGATTTATGGATACTAAATCAAATATATAGATTTATCTGTAACATGATAAAAGAGAGGGAATAACCCTCTCTTTTTTACTTCTCGTCTAGCAATTTCTTTGCAATAATTTCTAAACATTCCCAATCTTTAGGTTCAAGTCTTGCCAATGCGCTAACAAACTTCTTTTCAAAGCTGTCATCATTTAATTCCATAACATCATTAACAAAAGCACCAATCTCTTGTTCTCTTGTACGGGATTTAAACATTTTTCCGTTTCCGGTTCTTAGCCATTCTTCATTTACATTAAGAATAGAACATAAAACTTTAATTGATTGTTCTGAAAGATTTCTATTGCCGTTTTCAACTAACGAAATGTAGTTTTTGGTAAGCCCTAGCTTTTCAGCAAATACATCTTGCGACATTTTTAATTCTTTTCGCAAGGTTTTTATCCGCTCGTTCACACTTCTCACCTCCTTGCATATATACAATAACATTAAAGTCACACAATGTCAAACTTTTTTCACTAAAATATGTTGACAGGTATTACTGGGTATGATATTATAATCACACAAAGTCAAATAGAAAGGAAGTGAGAACAATGAGACAGGTATATGTACTTGATGAACTCGAAAGCACATATGCAGGCAAGGCTTATGCGGAATATCAGCGTTGCAACAGTCAGAAAGCTTCAGATTTAGAAAAAGAAGTTAAAAACTTAGTGGCTGAATATAATCTGACTGCTACAGTCGCTAAAGGTTTTTTGGAATACATGAAATTGGTTATTGACGGCTGTTCATATATTCCGAAAGAGAAATAACCTCAACAGAGTGTTCGTTCAAAAGGAAATCTCCGTCTGGGATTTCTTTTGCAAGTTTAAGCATTGCAATCATTTTATCTGAATATGGATATTCTTTTCCACAGTTAGGGCAAATAATTTTATCGGAATTAATGTCTTCGTTTACAGTGTATGTGCAATGACAAGGACAAGAAACCCTGATTTTAACGAACATTTGAATCACCTCCTTATTATTCAATAAGGAAATTATATCACAGAAAGGAAGTGAATTGAATGAGTGAAAAGGAAAAGGAAATCATCAAGAAGTTATCCGATACAATACCAAAACTTGATGATAGTAAGAAAAATTACATTCTTGGTGTTGCCGAGGGAATGGCAATGGTAAGAGAGAGCGAAAAGACAGAAGGAAAGGAGTAACGAGTGGAAAGAGAACTGAAAGAATTAATCCAGATTGAAAAGAAAAGAAATTCCTTGCTTGAAGAAATCAATCGGTCATTGAAGAAACTTGCAAGCAAGGAAGATAAAGAGTATCAGAGCAAAGTTGGCAAATCGGCTTTTAATCTTGATTGAGCCAGTTATGGTAATGTTCCAGCATTTCCATAATGCCAATTTCCACCCACGCACGACGAATGAACTCGTATTCTTCAGCAGTGTCAGTAAAGTTTTGCTTTTCAGTAGCAGACATTACCTTCTGATGAATTGAAGAATGAATTTCATTGCCATTAGAGTTTACAAAAGCTTTGAAATCTTCAAAATTTTTCACAATCTCACCTCTTTTCAATATTAAAGATAAGAGGATTATAGCACAAAGTACAAACAGATTAGAATTTTTGATATTGATACAATAGAGAAGTGATGGTAGCGGTAAATAGTTGCAAACTTTTATTCAAACATCATTAGTTCTTTTTGACAGGGATAGCGTCCTGTTCGTATCAAGTGTGAATTACCTACCGATTGGCAGTTTTGTCTTTAGCATATTTGTTTAATTCTATTGATATAGAAATAAGAGCGTACAGGGTGCAGAAGTCTACGCCACAGAAGTATGAGCCAACCGCTGATACGCACAATGCTATGACAGTATCCATACAATCTCCTTTCGGAAAGTGTCTACCATCACTTCTCTATTGTATCAATAAATATAAAGTTCTACAAGTTACAGCAGATAGGAATGAGCAGAATTGCTTAAATGCACCTTAAAAGGAACATATCACACATTATTTAGTAAGGAGTGTTTATGAAGCTACAGATTTTTAGCAATTCAGAGTTCGGAGAAATCAGAACTATTACTAAAGATAATGAACCTATGTTTTGCTTGGCTGATGTATGCAAGGCATTGGAACTTGAACAGGTAAGCAGAGTTAAGGCAAGGCTTAAAACAGATGGGGTTACTACAAGTAAGGTCACCGACAGATTAGGTAGAGAACAGGAAGCCACATTTATTAGTGAAGCTAATCTTTACAAGACAATCTTTCAGAGCCGTAAAGAAAGTGCAGAGAGATTTACTGACTGGGTTACATCAGAAGTTCTTCCATCAATCAGAAAGAATGGTGGCTACATAGCAGGGCAGGAAACAATGTCTGATGAAGAACTCATGGCAAAGGCACTTCTTGTAGCCAATAACAAGATAGCTGAAAGAGATAAGATAATCGAACAGAAGCAGGCAAGAATTGAACAGATGAAACCTAAAGAGATTTTTGCAGACGCAGTAGCAACAAGCCATACATCAATCCTTGTTGGAGATTTAGCAAAGTTGATTTGTCAGAATGGCTATCAGATAGGGCAGAAGCGGTTATTTGTATGGTTAAGAGATAAGGGTTATCTGATTAAAAACGGCAGTTCTTACAATATGCCGACACAGAGGTATATTGAGCAGGGGCTATTTGAAATCAAGGAAAGCAACCTTGTTAATCCAGATGGAAGCGTAAGAATTACACGCACACCAAAGGTAACAGGCAAAGGACAGGTTTACTTTGTGAACAAGTTTCTGAAAGGAGATAACAGTGTTCCCATTCGATGATTCATTACCCTTTGATGAAATACAGGGCATTACAAAACATGAAAGCAAGAGAGTTATTGCTATTACAGGTGGTATAAGTGACAAAGGCTTAATCAATGAAGTCTGCATGGATATATATGCGCAGGTAGAACGCGAAGTCGGGTGTCGTTTTAGTTGCATTAAGCGTGATGATTTAGCAGATGTGCATGAGTTCATTGATTCTTACGAACCACCATTGTGCCTAATGAAAAGGATAAAAGAATATGAAAGAAAAGATAATTAACATATTCGCAACACTGGCAGGAATCTAAGAAAGTGCAGAACATGTACTTTTGCTACAAGTAAGGAGTGTTTATGGAAGCAAGGATAAGAGAAGAGATGTTCAACTTGGGTATTCTATCCAATAAAAGAGGTTACATCTACATAATTGAAGCTGTTAAACGGTTCAATTCTTCTATAACAATGGAAGAAATTTACAATAACATTGCTAGTACAGTAGGCAAGTCAAGATGTGCTGTTGAAGGGTCAATTAGAACAGCGATTAAATCGGCTGACCATGATTTATCGGCATGGAAGAATTATGACTGCCTCACAACAAGAGAATTTATTGCAACAATGTATTACAGATGTAAGGAGAGTGCCAATGAGTAACATAAAAAGAATTATTAAGCTGAACAGAAACAGACAGAGAGCTATAAGGGAAAAGGATTTCAGAAAGTTCTATACTTTCAGTTGCAAAATCCATTTGATTGAAAAAATGGATAAAGTACCAATAGGAAGTTACATATTAAAGTAAGGAGAGAAAGAAATGGAAAATGCAATTAATAACAACAATATCACATTAATAGGAGTAGTCGAGAAAGAAGCAGAATACTCACATGAAGTATTCGGCGAGGGATACTACATATTTATGCTCAAGTGTTTAAGAACAAGTGGCAATGAAGATGTGTTACCAGTGATGATATCAGATAGACTTACTGATATTAGAGAAATCAAAGTAGGACAGGCTGTCGCGGTTTTAGGGCAGATAAGAAGCTTCAACAAGCATACTGACAATATGAAGAGCAAGCTGATTCTAACAGTTTTCGCAAGAGAATTTGAAGTGCTGACACAGGATCCAGAAGAATTACCGTTTGAAGATAATACCAATATGGTTATACTTGACGCTTATATCTGTAAGCCGCCTATATACAGATGTACTCCAAAGGGCAGAGAGATTGCAGATATCTTAGTAGCGGTAAACAGACCATATGGCAAATCAGATTACATACCATGTATAGCATGGGGAAGAAATGCAAGATTTGTAGGCGGGCTTGAAACAGGGGAACATATCCAGATTCAGGGTAGATTCCAGAGCAGGGAATACACTAAGAAGATAAGCGACAATGAAGTTGAAACAAGAACCGCTTATGAAGTATCGGTAAGCAAGATTGATTATGCAGAGGAGGGCGAAGCTGATGTGTAGTGATATTACAGTTAGAGAGTTAGCAAGTATGGCTCTTGATGAAGAAGCGATGTGTCAGATATGGACATCACTACGCGGAACAATCTTTGATGGTTCATTTAATGAAGCTAAAAATTGTCTATATGCAAATAGTATAGTTGATAGCTTTCAGGTTGAAGATGGTGTATTTGTTATGAATATTTAATAAGGAAAGGATATGTTTATGGAAAGAGCGGTTTTAAAAAAAGTAGTGCTTGAAAACTTTATGTGTTATGCACACGCAGAGTTTGATTTTTACAGCATAACCAAGATTATAGCTGAGAATGGCATAGGCAAATCAACAATAGCAACCGCGTATTTGTGGTGCTTGTTTAACTGCGATTATGAGCTAAAAGATAATCCAGTTGTCAGAAGAGAAGTTGACGGGGTATCAGTTGATGATATGGATGTATCAGTCGAACTTACACTTGATGTTGACGGAAAAGAAATCACTATGAAGAAAGTTCAGAAACGTACTTATAAAGAAGCTGTAAAAGATGGAAAAATTGTAACAACTGTCAGCGATAATAACTCATATTACGTCAACAGTGTTCTTAAGACTTTAACAGCATTTAATGAGTATCTAGGTATTAATATGAAGATGTTCAAGGCTTGCAGTAATATCAATGCTTTTCTTAGTAGAAAACCGGATGAAATGAGAGAATATCTTTTCAGCTTAATTGAAAGTGTTACGGACTTAGATATGGCAGGTTCAAGAGAAGAGTTGGCAGAATTAGTACCAATGCTTGAAAAATATACTGTTGAAGAAATCCGTTCAATGAATAAATTGATTTCATCTGATGTTGACAAGCAATCGCCTGTTATTAAAGGACAAATTAAGGAAAAGGAAAGAGATATTCAGATCAAGTCTGATATTGATACATCTGACCTTGAATTGCTTAAAAATAGCCTTAAAGAGCAGATTAAGGACTGCATTGCAAAGCAGACCGACAATGACAAGCTGTTAGCTGAATATGACAAGGCTAGTGCCGATATCCTTGATTTGAAGTTTAAGCAGGGAGATTTATCACGCAAGGCTAACGAGGACAATGTTAAGGCTAGGAGAGAGATTGAGGATAAGATTACTGACAAGAAGTTTCTTGTTAAGCAGACAGAAAAGACTATTGCCGATACCGAAAGCTGTATTGCCAGTTCAGAAAAGACTATTGAGAGCATTAAGGCTTACTTGCAGGTAGAGCGTGATAAGTGGAAAGAAGAAAATGAGCGTAAGTTTGACGATTCAAGCCTTATCTGTCCTTATTGCGGTAATGAATATAAGGAAGATAAGAAAGAACAGTTAAAGGCTGATTTTGCAAAACATAAGGCTGATAACTTAAAGACAATTACTGACAATGGCAATATGTACAAGGAAAGACTTGATAAGGAAAAAGCTACGCTTGAAAGTCTTAAAGCAGAGTTGCCACAGCATAAGGAAAGCCTTGAAATGCTGAATACAGCCATTGCAGACCTTGAAAAGCAGTTATCCGAACTCCCACAGGAAATTGATGTATCAGCTACCGAGGAATACAAGGCATTTGAACAGCAGATAACTGAAAAAGAACAGGCTATGCACAAGGCTAATGATATTTCAAGTGTCAAGGCTGAATTAAAGGCACAGGAAAATGATTTAAGGCAGCAGTTAGCAGAATGTGAAAGCCAGATTGCAAAGTCTGATACGGCAGCAGATGAACAGCGACTTGAAGAATTAAGGGCAGAACAGCGTACACAGGAACAGAATAAAACTAATGCTGAGAAAATCCTTGATTTGCTTGATGAACTGGACAAGGCAAAGAACGAAACATTATCTGACAGCATTAACAGTCATTTTTCACTTGTTAAGTGGAAGCTGTTTGAGCTGAATAAGTCTGGTGGTTACAAGTCAGTTTGTATACCTACAGTTAATGGAAAGTCAATTCTTACAACTATGAGCAACAAAGGCAACAGGATTTTAGGCAGAGTTGATATTTGCAACTCTATTCAGAAGATTAGCGGTATGTCAGTACCTATTATCTTAGATGATAGTGAGAGTCTTGACAGCACTAATCAGAAGAAAGTTGCTGAAATGGTCGATAGTCAGTTAATTATGCTGATTGTCAATGATAGCGAGAAATTAGAGATTGTGGAGGGATAATATGAAACTTTATTTTTACAAATTAAATACAGATGAAAGATACGGAAAAGTGGGAATTATAGTACAGGTTTGCGAAGCAGAAGAGAAACCTAAGACATACAAGTCCGTTGATAGAACCTTTCCAAACTACTATAGCACGGCAAAGAAAGATGATGTTGGACAAATAACTAATTTTGATTACCTGTTTCTTACAGAACCTAATTTTGAGTATGCCAAGGATAAATTTAAGAAGCGTGCAGAATCAAGGATTGCACAGACAAAAGAAATACTTGAAAGAGAAGAAAAGGAATTAAAGATAATCGAAGAAAGCGAGGAATAATTATGGCAGAAACAACAGCAGTAGCAGAAAAGAAAGCATTTACAACATCATTAAGTGAATGGAGTAATGCTATGACAGGACTTATCGTTGATGATTACAAGTCTTGTGGAATGGATATGGACGATTACGCAAAAGAGTGCGCTATGGAAGCCATGACAAGCATTTTCAACCTTGTCAAGAGTGACCCTAAGATTGATATGAGAAACCTTGATACAAGCAATTTAAGAGGTATCGTAAAGCGTTGCGCAAGCCTTAAGCTAAATGCGAGCGCATATCCAAGAGAGTGCTATTTTCAGTTAAGAAATGTAAAGGTGGGAACTGACCCACAGACAGGCAAGGATATATGGCAGAAACAGGTTGAAATGGGCATTGAGGGTAGCGGTTATGATTCCCTACTTGCTAACTACGGAAAAGATGTTAAGCAGGTTTATCCGTATTGGGTAATTAAAGAGGGCGACAAGTACATACCGCCTAAGCATAAAGGACTTACAGTTACTGAACCAGAGTGGGAAGAAAATGGATTATCTGATAAAACAGTAAGAGTTGTATATCCTGTTAAGTTGTTAGACGGAACAGTAACATATCTTTCTGCTGATAGAGATAGTGTTAAGGTTAATCTGTTAGCACATGTTAAACAGAATATGATGAATAGCACTTTTGGAGTGTGTGAGGACAGATACAAGGCTACACCAAAGCAGAAAGCAGAAATCAAAGCTAAGAAAGAAGAGATACTTAATGCTTTAAGAGCGTGCAAGACAGTAGATGAAATGCTTGAATGTGAGCTTGCTAGACCTTTCATAAGCGGTGCTTGGCTTGATACGCCAGAGAGTATGATTCAGAGAAAAATGTGCAACAATGCTACAAGAAAATACCCTAAGAACTATGACCCAATGGCACGACAGGCACAGGTTGAAATGGACGAGGTATATCAAGTTGCACAGGCTGAAATTGCCGAAAATGCTAATACTGTTGAGTTTATAGAGAATACGGAAGACGTTGATATAACAGCCGCAGAAGCAACAGAAGAACAAACAGACAGCACATTACCGCCATTTATGCAGGCAGAATAGGAGTAGATATGAGAGTAATTTCACAGGACGGAACAATAGATGTTCCATATGAAATGGTAGCTATTCAGAGATTCAGAAATGCTATTTATTTTTTGAACCGTAATTTAACAGGAGTAGAAGACTTGATTAATGACATTGCGTTGGCTGAATATTCTACCAAAGAAAAGGCAATTAAGGCTATGGAAATGTTGAGAGAACATCACGAAAAGGTCGCTTTTTTAAAAACGATAATAAATACTGAAAAAGGTGCTTCATTCGTAAGGGGTTTGTCGGAAAATGATTTTGATAAGATGACACGGAATTATTTCCAGTTCCCGAAAGATGATGAGGTGGAAGTATGAAATTAACTTGCTTAGGCTCATCATCAGCAGGCAACTGCTATCTGTTGCAGGCGGACAGTGGAGAAACACTTATCCTTGATTGCGGAATACCGATTAAGGAGATTAAGAAAGGCTTGAACTGGGATATAAGGGGGATAAAGGGCGTGATTATAAGTCACGCCCACCTCTAGACCATAGCAAGTCATTAAACGAATTTAAGGCTATGGGAATACCGATTTATGCACCATATTTGAAGATTGATTATATGTCAATGAATATGGGCGGATTTACAGTAAAGCCTTTTGATTTGACAACAGTAGATGGCAGATGGACACATACAGACGCAAATGGCGAACCTTGCCCGATATTCGGGTTTTTGATTACACACCCCGAAATGGGGAAAATACTTTACATAACGGATTGTGAAGTTATTAAGTGGAAGTTTAAAGGCATAAACCACATTCTCTTAGGTGTGAACTATGACAAGGATTTGGTCGATACTGACAATCCAAAAGCTAATCACGTTTTCAGAGGTCATTTATCCATTGACACAGCTTGCGATTTTGTTAAGGCTAACGATTCAGACAGCCTACAGAATGTCATAATGTGCCATTTATCAAGTGAAAATGCTGATAAGGATAGTTTTATTGCCAAGATGAAAAATGCCGTAAATAGGGCGAATGTAGATATTGCAGAACAGGGTAAGAGTTGGATTTTAAGGAAAGGAGATGAATGCCCGTTTTGAGAATAGAAAAGCTAATTGAATTTCTAAAGGCACATTTTGAAAGTGGAATACAAATGTTTGATACACCGTCAATTATGCCAGATTTCCAAATGCCTATTTATGATAAGGATGACATACTTGTATTGTTTGCACCTGAATATGAATATATCGAGATATACGGCATTTCTGATAAGGAGTTTAAACGAGTTATGAAAGAGGCAGGCGGTTATTAAAATGCGTGTCCGTTTTAGAAAGGAGATTATATGAGTTATAGTAGCTTATATGGAATTAAAGCTGATTATACAGGCGAAATACTTTGTGAGTATGAAAATTCTTGGTGGTTTAGTCCTGTTGTATGGGGAGTGCTTTCGGACAAGACACTCCCTAAAGTTATGGGATATATTCAAAGTGTTACTGGAATGCACGGTGTAGATGTTTGGAAGAAAATAAATACAAAAATGAACAATTCCACAAATACATCAGACCGAATTTGCTGGGAATTAAGCAATCAGCAGATTTTCTTTACAAAAGACAAAGATTGTATTGCTTACAATATCCGCAAATTTGTTGAGCAGAATAAGGGCTATGATAAATCTGATGAAGATAATTTATCAGTGTTAGAAAGAGAACATATTATTGAAAGGTTTAACGAAATTGCAGATGACATATCCGCTTTAGACGAGAAAGAATATCCTTATTTTGTTTTTAAGAATACTTCTGTTGATGATAGTGTGGAATCTTGGTTCAGTGTTTATGATGAAGAAACAGATGATTATGTTGATAAATCAATAAAAGATTGGGATAAGTTCTTAGCTGAATTTGTAATCATTGAGAATGAACAAATCAAGAATTTTATTTCAAATAGAGATTTTCAATATTAAATTTCGAGGTGCGGCGAACAATTAAGAAAATTATTGCCCTGTGTGGCAGAAAGGAGTAGGAATGGAGAGATTAACAGAAGTTACAATCGAAGACGGAGTGAAACTTTACGACATATCTAGTGAGTTATGTTTATCAAGAACAACTCAAGTAGAAAAGATAGCTACAATTTTGAAAAAACTGGCTGACTATGAGGACTTAGAGGAACAGGGCAGACTTATCAAGCTACCTTGTAAGGTGGGAGATAAAATTTTCCTTGATTTTGCAGGATTTGGAAAAGATGTAGACAAGTTTACAGTTAAGGACTTCCATTTGGATTGTTTTAAAAATGGAGAAACTATACTGTTTTGCGATTATGAATCAAATGATAGGACTTTATCTGGTCAAATTGATGTAATGGAATTTGGCAATACAGTATTTCTCACAAAATCCGAAGCCGAAGCAAAACTGAAAGAATTGAGAGGTGGAGAAAATGAAAGTAGTAATTGACATACCTAACGATTTCACAGGAGATTATATTGTTGACAAATTTAAAGATTTCTTTTCAAGGGTTATTGCGGATATTGATTGCAAAGGTATGTGCGGCAGATACGAGAAAGAAATTGCTAAAATGTTTTTAAAAGCATTTGATGATAGCGAAGAAAAGATTTCTTGCAACTGCCAGCATAGCAACAATCCAAGAGATAACGAGCCTTGTTGCAGATGTGACAGCAGAATGACTAACGCTGACAGAATTAGAAATATGAGTGATGAAGAGTTAGCAGATATACTTTTTGATTCTTGCATTGACCATATTGAAGTGAGTAGTTGCGAAAGAATGTTTGAAAAAGATAGTTGTAAAGAATGTGTTTTAAAATGGCTTCAATCAGAAGCGGAATAGGAGGACAAACAATGAGATTGATGGATGCAGATAAATTATTAGAACTGATAAAAGACCAGAAAGAAAGAGAGATAGGAGCATACGCAAAAGGCATAAATGCTGGTCTGAATATTGTAAAGAGTATCATCAATGATGAAACACAAACTCCAACCGCCTATGATGCGGATAAAGTTGTGGAGCAATTAAAAACGGACTCTTTAGTAAAACTATATGGAAGCGGTAACAGTGATAATTATCTCATTCCTGTTAAAAGAGCAATCGAAATAGTAAGGGCAGGTGGAAGAGATGAACGATAGATATTTATTTAAGGCAATAGATACCAATTCTGTATGGCGTACAGGCTTACTTATAGCTTTAAAAGGCAATAGATGTGCAATTGAAGAAAGTGACGGAAGCAAATGGGCGTGTGACGCTAAAACTCTTTGCCAATGCACAGGTTTAAAAGATAAGAATGGTAAGTTGATTTGGGAGAATGATATTGTCAGAGATAAAGAGGGTAATTGTTATAAAGCCTTTTGGCAGAATAACTATTATCAGTTTTCTTGGATTTGTGTCAAATCAGACATATTCCAAATCGGTACAAAGTGGGATTTATACATTTGGAGAAGTTTTGAAATAGCAGTTATCGGCAACATATTTGACAATCCGGAGTTGTTAGAAAGTGAGGAAAAGTAATGAATTATATTTTATCAATTTTATTATTTGCACTTATTGAACTAGTTATCTCTTTGTTAGAAAGCTTTGTTATATCATGGATAGCTTGTATATTAGGTATTAACATAGCATTTAAGATAATTTTATTTGTGGTATTTATTATAAATTTGTTTTTGGCTGTAAAAGGAAAGTAAGGAGGAAAAGTAATGAATCGTGTGATTTTATGTGGACGAGTGGTACGAAATCCTGACGTGAGATACGCACAGGGCAACAACGGAAGTATGGCAGTTGCAAGATACACATTAGCTGTTGACAGAGCTTTTAAGAAAGAGGGCGAACAGGCAGCAGACTTTATTAATTGTATTGCATTTGGCAAGAATGGAGAGTTTGCAGAGAAGTATCTTCATCAAGGTACTAAGATTATCGTTGAGGGTAGATGGCAGACAGGCAATTATACCAACAAGGACGGGCAGAAAGTTTACACTAATGACTGTGTTGTTGAAAGACACGACTTCTGCGAAAGCCGTACTAATCAGCAGAGTGGCAATAATGGAATTATGGGCGGTAACAGCAGTAATGATGGCTTTATGGCTATTCCAGATGGTGTAGCTGACGAGGGATTACCATTCAATTAAAGAGGTGTAATTATGGCAGAAAATAAACATACAATGCAAGAATTGTGTCAATGGCAGGCATTACCGCTTAATATCAAGATTTTAATGACAGCCGAGAGAATACGAAGTTGGGTGAATGAGTTTGGCGAAGATAGAGTGTATCTGTCATTTAGCGGTGGCAAGGATAGCACAGTTTTAGGACACATAATCAGAGAAGTTTGCGGATATAAAAACATTCCTTTTGTGTTCGTGGATGTACCGACACAATATCCAGAGTTGAAACAGTTTGCACAGACATTTGATAATCTTGTGATTTTAAAACCAAAGATTTCATTTGCAAAGGTTTGTGAACAGTATGGATTTCCGATGATTAGCAAGGAAGTGTCAAATTGTGTAAGCGGTGCGAGAAAATATGTTAAATTCCTTGACAGTCAAAAATCTAATAACACAATCTTAACAGACAGACAGACAGACAGACAGACAGACAGACAGACAGACAGACAGACAGTTCCGTATGCTTGCTATATGGCAGACCTGCTAGGAATAGACAGGAGAATAAACAAGCAGAACGAACAGTACAAGAGTTTGCAGATAGGAGTTATCCCTAGTGGTTCAGAATACAGGTTGCGCAGACTGAATGGAGAACTGACAGATAGTAAAGGCAATTATAGTCATTTTAATCAAGAAAAATATAAATTCTTTCTTGACGCACCATTTGAGATAAGTGACTTATGTTGTGACATTATGAAGAAAAAGCCTGCACACGATTACGAAAAAGAAACAGGCAGAAAGCCGATTATAGCGACTATGGCAAGTGAAAGTTCATTGAGAGCCAAAAAATGGATGCAAGAGGGATGTAACGCATTTGATGCGAAACATCCTCATAGTAAGCCGATGACTTTTTGGACAGAACAAGATGTGCTTTTATACATCAAAGAAAACAATCTTTCAATATGTTCTGTTTATGGAGATGTGGTCACAGATTATGAAGCTATGGGGCAATGTGAAAATCAGATGTCGTTTGCTGATTTTGGGATTTTTGACAAAGAAAGACCATTGCTGAAAACAACAGGCTGTCAAAGAACCGGCTGTGTACTGTGCGGATTCGGATGTCACTTAGAGAAAGAAAGCAGATTTTTAAGGCTGAAAGAAACACATCCTAAATTCCATAATCTGCTATATGTCTTGAAAAACAATGGCGTGACATACGCAGAAGCTATTGACTGGGTAAATGAACACGGAAATATGAATATTAAGTATTAAGGAGTGATTAAAGACGGATTACAAAAAGTTAAGACAGGCGAAAGCCATAGAATCAGAGAATCGAAAGCGACTTCTAAAGATAAATCCAAAGCTGAATGACAGGAGTGGGATATACTTCCTGCTCCGAGAAGATGAAAACGGTTTTAAGTTTGCTTATGTCGGACAGGCTAAGTCGGTGTTGCAGAGGTTGGCGAGCCACCTTGTAGGCTATGAACAGCACATAGATTTGAGCCTACGCAAACATAAGCTATATTCAGAGGATAATCCGTATGGTTGGCGAGTTGAATTTCTGAATTTTCCCGAAAGCCAGCTTGACGAAAAGGAAAAGTATTACATCAAGCTATATGCTGATAATGGTTATCAACTACGCAATGTTAGCATTGGCGGACAGGGTGGAAATCGTGATAGCGGTTCAATAGGCGAAAGGAAAGCACCTAAAGGCTATTTACAGGGCATACAGCAAGGTAGAAAGGACCTTGCAAGGGAATTATCGTCTATCGCAGAAAAACATCTTAAAATCGAAATTAGAGATGATAAGAAGTGCAATAAGATATCACAGAAACAGTATGAGAAGTTTATGGATTTGTTGAAAGTGGGTGAAAGCGAATGACGAGCGCAGAAGAATATTTATCTAAAGCGAATGATGAGTATAAAAAGGGCGAAGAATATAGAGAACTTGCCAATAAACACTTTAATGATTACGCAGAACTCATGGCAATATACAGAATAGAAAGTGTGAACAGAGTTCTTGACTTTATAAGAGATGAATATAGAGCAGGAAGAATTTGCGACCTTGAAACATTATTATGTCATTGTCAAAACAAGCTGAATGGCAATATTGACGGAACAGAATTAGACCTTGACGGACATTTAAGAGGTGTTCCTTTTAAGAAAGTGGGTGAAAGTAATGCTGATACCAACAGTTAAAGCTAAAGAGTTTGAGAAGTTCGGCTTCAAGAAATGCAAGGGCGAATATGGTAAACAGGACTGTTATTACTTGTGCGTATCAAGAGGCGTAAAAATGCTTTTTGTTAGCGATGTGTATTTTGGTGTCAATGATTGGAGCGATAACGACCCAAGAATACACAAGGACGCAAATTGCAGATACAGAGACCGCAGGACATATCTTGATATTATTTATGAGCTAATCAAGGTGGATATGCTTAAAAGCGATTGTGTGAAAGTGGGTGATTCAAAATGAATGATTGCAAAGGCTGCAAATACGAAAATAGCGCAGATATGGAGATATTTTTAGAATTTTGTGCGGAGTGTAAAAGAGTCTATTCTGATGAAGAAGATAGAGAATTTTGCGAAGATAGGTATGAAACTGTAGATTAAAAATCAAAGAAAGGAATAGGTTGTCCAGACACAAAACCGAGGTTTCCTTTTGGTAGATTTTATGAATTTTGAAAATTATTTTTGTGATAATCAAATGAGCATATTTGACTTCACGAGAGAGCCAATCAGCATAACAAAGCCTATCCGATTGATAGAATTATTCGCCGGCTACGGAAGTCAGGCAATGGCACTAAAGAGAATAGGTGCTAAATTTGAGCATTACAGAGTTGTGGAGTTTGATAAGTACGCTATTGCAAGCTATAACGCAGTACATGGTACAGATTTTCCTACAATGGATATAACAAAAGTCTATGCAGAAGATTTGAGTATCTGTGACACAAATACATTCACTTACTTACTTACTTACTTACTCGTTTCCTTGTACGGATTTATCAGTTGCCGGAAAGCAAGCCGGAATGTCTAAGGGAAGTGGCACAAGAAGCGGTCTGTTGTGGGAAGTTGAGAGAATACTAACAGAAATCAGAGATAGTAACGGAGAATTACCACAGATTTTGTTCATGGAGAATGTGCCGCAAGTACATAGTCAGGATAATATGCCCGACTTTAGAAAGTGGTTAGATTTCCTTGAAAGCCTGGGTTACACAAATTACTATCAAGATTTAAACGCTAAGAATTATGGTGTAGCACAAAATCGTGAAAGATGTTTTATGTTTTCGTTCCTGGGCGAGTACAATTACCATTTTCCACAGCCCATACCACTCAAAAAGAAGTTGAAAGACTATCTTGAGGATAATGTAGATGAAAAGTATTACATCAACAATGAAAAGGCTGACAAGCTGATAAAACGGCTTATTGACAACGGCACATTACCACAACACAATCTTAACAGACAGACAGACAGACAGACAGACAGACAGACAGACAGACAGACAGACAGACTTGCGTTGACGAGAATGAATGCAATGCTTAATTATAATCATGTAAATAAAATTGGTAATGATGTAGCCAAAACATTGTGTGCTAGAGATTATAAAGGCTTTGGAACAGGCTTTGATACAATGAATGGAGTGATTGAATGGAAGTATTAGGAAGCATATATACAGAAGTTTCAGACAGATTTCAAAAAGGCATTGTCGGGGGGATATTTCCCGATATGCAAAAGCTGAAAAACACGATTTAGGAGCAATTATGGCAGATGTAAATGTAATAGGTTCTCTTGAAGCAAAATTTGAAAGTACCAACAGAATTTATGATGTAGGGGGGTGTAGTCCAACATTGAGTACAATGCAAGGTGGTAATCAAGAGCCGAAAATTCTTGAAAGTCAGATAGTCGCTATGCGTGGAAGAAATACTTATAATCCGTCAGATAGAACTGTGGGAAGCTCAACAGAGCAGAGATTAGAGGCAAATATGCAAGGTGCAAGTAATTGCTTGACAAGTGTACAGAAAGATAACTTATTACTTGAAAAACCTTTACTGCTAGGTGGCATTGGAAAAGAAAACGAGTTTGGCTCACAGTATAGGCAAGGAAACAGAGTGCATAGTTCCGATGCTTGTGCTATGGCATTAAATTCTCAGCCGGTTGGAAATGCTGGTGGAAATTCATACTTATACAATGTTGGCTATCGTATAAGAAAGCTGACACCGAGAGAGTGCGGACGGCTGATGGGTGTATCTGATGAAGATATGGACAAAATGGAAGCGGCAAACAGTAACACACAGTTGTATAAGCAATTTGGAAACTCAATAGTGGTAGATGTTATGTGTGCTATGTTTAAGAATTTGAACATCAATCAAGGAGATACAGTATGAAAGACGAAACAAAGCAGGAAATACAGATTTTACTTGACCTACTTAAAGGCAGTCTTACAAGAAATGGTGTAAGTATAGCAACCGACAATAGCGGTAACTTGATGTTCTTTGATACAACAGCTTACATCAAGAGCAAAGGCAAGGAATTTGACGGATTCAGGGTTAATATTAACGATTTAGTGAAGTAACAATGTGACAGAACTTGAAGAGGTAATTATGGCAGGCAATTTTATTAAAATTGACAGAAAGATTTTAAAGTGGGAATGGTGGAGCGATATTAATACATTCAGACTTTTTATGTATATGTTGATAAGTGCCTATTGGAAAGACGGAAATTACAAAGGTAAGATAATTGAAAGAGGGTCTTTCCCCTCTTCAATATCTGAATTATCAAAAGAAACTAATTTGTCTGTAATGGAAATTCGTACCTCGCTAAAGCACTTACAATTAACAGGCGAAATAACAAGCAAAGCAACAAACAAATTCACGATATTTACTGTGGTTAACTACAATTTGTATCAAACAGATAACAAGCAAGATAACAAACAAATAACAAGCAACTTAACAAACAATCAACAAACAGATAACATTCTATTAACAAACTCTATATTAAAAGAAAGTAAGAATGAAAGAACAGAAGAAATTAAAGAAGATAAGAATGCAGAAAAAGATATTACTAACGTAATATCCAAAAAGAAAAGTTATTATCCAGATGATGAATTACTTGATGAAGCATTTAACGAGTATGTGACAATGCGCAAGAGAATTAAAAAACCTATATGCACTGACAAGGCATTGCATAGGGCTATGAATACCCTTGAAAAGCTATCAGGCGGAGATAATGACTTAGCCATTAAAATTCTTAATCAGTCAGTAGACCATTGCTGGCAAGGCTTGTTCGAGTTGAAAGAAGATAATTCTAATAAACAAGGCAATCAGAATTTCAATAAGGGTGCTATTGATTGGGATAATGTGTAAAGGAGAAAAATTATGTATTCAGATACAATTTACGAAATCACAGTTAATGATAGTGAAAGAGCAGTTATTGAAGATATATTAAATATATTAGATAATTGCCCTATTGATTTGGGTAATTGTGATTATGTGGATATTTTTAGAAGCATAGTAAATAAAAGCTCAAATGTAGACGCAGATGGTATCAAAATTTTATATGAATCAGGAGGTAGCAACGCTTGACAAGAGAAGAAACAGTTAAAATCATTCGCATTATGTGTGATTGCTACCCTAACTACAAGCCTAACAACTTATCCGAAACAGTAGATGTGTGGCAGATGATGTTAGATGAATACAGCTACAATCAAGTATCAATAGCTTTAAAAACATATGTTACATCTGATACAAGCGGATTCGCACCAAGCGTAGGAGAAATAGTTGCTAAGATACAGCTTGTATCACAGCCGCAGGAACTTGACGGAATGGCGGCGTGGGGATTGGTTAGCAAGGCTTTAAGAAATGGCACATATGGGGCAGTTGAAGAATTTAACAAACTACCGCCGTTAGTCAGACAGGCAGTTGGTATTCCTGATAACCTCAAAAACTGGGCTACATCAGATTATCAGACGATTGAAACAGTAATACAATCAAATTTTCTAAGAACTTACGAAACAGCTGTTAAGCGTGCGAATGAAATAAATCGTATGCCAGACAATATCAAATCACTTATCGAAAAGGCGAATGCAAATTCGTATAAGGCTCAAATCGAGCAAAAATTCCAAAGAGATATAAATGCACTACCAATTAAAGAAAATACACTTATCGGTCAAAATATAAATGCGGAAAGCTATTGTGAAATACCTCAAGATATTCAAGACAAAATAAACGCCATGAGGTAATAATTATGAAACCTAAAAATTGTATTTATCCAGATTGCTTTAATTGTATGCTAGAAGATTGCATATATAACGAACTTGAGCAGATAGATACAGCTCAACAAAACAAATTTGATAAAGATATTGCTTTTGAAAATAAGTTGGAACACTTAGAGCCTAAACAGAGAGCAAAAGCTATATACGACAGAAAGTACGAACAGACAGAAAAAGGCAAAGAAAGACGTAGGCGATACAACCGGTCAGAAGCACATAGGGTTAGTCAGAAGAAATATTTTCAGACTAAAAAAGGGAAAGCCACGCAGAAAAGATATAGACAATCTTATAAGGGCAAGGTTGCGCAAAATAAAATAAACGCTAAGAGAGTTGAAACCGGTAAAAATGCCATATATTGTAAAAGATATCGGGATAAAAAGAAAAGAGAGGCTATGTTAAATGAGCAAGTCGGAACAACGAAGATTTCAGGAACAAATGATGAGAGTTCAGCTAAACAGACAAAAGAACAAAGAAAACAAAGAAATGTTTGGTAATGCCTTAACAATTCTGTTATGGGTGCTGCACGATAAATTCGGATTTGGAAATAAGCGACTAGAGCGGCTTATTGATGAGGTCGATAAATTCAATGAAGATTTCAATGCAGGGCTTATAGATCCAAAAGAACTTATTGAACAGTTAGAAGAAGAAACAAAAATAAAAATTAAATATTAAGGAGTGTGGCTTTATGAAATTTTCAGATTTTACAAAGCCAGAACTTGAAAGAATAATTAAAAATGCCAATTTTACCGAGGAAGAAGATAGGATATTTATGCTTCTTTCTCGGAATTTTGCACAAAAGGAGATAGCACACAGACTGTCAATGTCTACAAGAACGCTAGAAAGACGGGTGAAGAATATTAAGAACAAGATTGAGAGGGTGGTAAATGAGTGGAACTAACAGACAAGGAATTGTTGAATTATGTACTAGAGAATGATATTATCTCTCGTGATGATATCCAAAAAAGAATCGAAATGAACGAAAGGACAAAATATTTAAAAGAACATGTCTATAGGATATGGCAAGGAAAAGATAGTAAGTGGTATACATATCTGCCGAGTGAAACTGCTTCAAATGGGAGAAAGTTATTGAAGCGGTCAACATTAGATTCACTTAATGACGGAATAGTGGAACATTACAAGAAATTAGAGAATGAACCGCTGATCAGGAATGTTTTTCAAGAATGGATTGACTGTAAACTTGATTATCACGAAATCAAGAAGCAGTCATACGATAAGTATACTAATAATTTTACTAGGTTTTTTGATTGCGAAGCATACCCGGTGGCAGACAAGAAAATTAAGTACATTACAACTGATGAATTGGAAAAATTCATCAAAACAATCATTGCTGAATGTAGTCTCTCGCAGAAAGCGTATTCTGATATGCGCATTCTTGTCAACGGCATTTTTAAGTATGCCAAGAAAAAAGGCTATACAAATATCAGTATTACACAGTTTATGGGAGATTTAGATTTATCTCGTCGGTCATTTACCAAGAAAGTGAAAGATATGGGGGATGAGATTTATTTTGAAGATGAAATCCCCGTGATTACTGAATACTTGTGGCAGAGATACGATATCAGAAGTCTGGGACTTCTACTTATGTTTGAGACAGGACTAAGAGCCGGAGAACTAGCTTCACTTAAATTTTCAGATGTTCGCAGTACAAAACTAAAAGACGGAACTGTAAAGAATTTTATTTCTGTGTCAAGAACAGAAATAAAAATTAAAAATGAAAATGGAAAGTGGGTTGAACCTGTTAGCGATTATCCAAAATCCGACGCAGGCATAAGAGATGTAATAATTACAGATAAAGCACTTAGAACTGTTAAAGCCATTCGCAGACTAAATCCATTTGGAGAATACATGTTTATGGAAAAGGGCGAACGGATCAAGAGCAAGGCGTTTAATCGCAAACTAGAGAGGGTTTGTAAAGCCTTAAATATTAATTATCGTTCAGCACACAAGATAAGGCGTGCTTATGGCACAACGCTTTATGATAACGCAGCAAATGATTCTGTAATATGTGAAATGCTAGGGCATAGCAATATTGAGACAACAAGAAAGTATTACATATACAGTAATAAGACAAGTAAAACCAAAATTGAGCAAGTCAGTAAGGCTATCAATTTCTGATTTTGGTTACAAAGTAATCAAAGTAATCAAAGGCTAAAGGCGTAAATCTAGAAAACAAGCGGAATACAGGATTGGTCAATCGAGTTCGATTCTCTCATCCCCTGCTGTTTAAAGGATTTAAGTTGAATTTCAGCTTGAATCCTTTTTTTGCATTTAAAAACTTTAATTATAAAGCTAATTAAGCGAAATAAAATAATGATGAGGAGATAATCATGAATGAAACTAAATATGAGCATATAGTACACCCATTTCCACCTCTGTATAACAGTGAATCAAGAATACTTATACTTGGAAGCCTGCCTTCAGTTAAGTCAAGAGAGCAGATGTTTTTTTATGGACATCCGCAGAACAGATTCTGGAAAATGATTAGCGGAGTATTCAAAGAGGCAGTTCCGCAGACGATAGAAGAAAAGAAGGCATTTATGTTAAAGCATAATATTGCTTTGTGGGATACGATATACAGCTGCGACATAATTGGTTCTAGTGACAGCAGTATTAAGAATGTTGAGCCAACGGATTTAAAGAGTATTGTAGATAATTCTAAGATTAAAAAAGTAATATGTAATGGGAAAACATCAGGGAAATACTATGAAAAATATCAGATGAAATATCTGGGAATTAAACCAGACATTCTTCCATCAACAAGTCCTGCAAATGCTGCATATTCATTGGGGGAACTTGTTGAGATATGGAAGAAGTCTATAATATATTAGATTTTAACTTATTTTTCAGGTTTAACAACATTAAGAGGCATCATAAGATGATCTATAAGGATACTATAAGCTTTATCACCATTACCAGCTTTGAGATAATCAAAATATTTCTTGTGTTCATCTAATGTACCAGTTATACGTCCATCAACCTCAAGAGCTGACTGAGAAGTAAGTTTTATCAGATACATAAGTCTTTGAAAAATGTGATTGACCTCATCATTGTTTATGTATTTTACCAAGAGCAGATGAAACTGATGATCATAACTGATGAAATCCTCATAATTGTCATTATCTGGATGATCTTCAATAGTTTTATATTGCAGGTCAAGAATATTGCCAAGTTCTCTGATAGTTTTCTGACCTCTTGCAGTATTGATATCATTTGCAAGACAATGGGTACAGAAACCTTCTATGGCACATCTTATCTGAATAGTTTCTTTCATGTCCTTCTGATTAAGTTGTCTGATACGAAAACCTTTGCTTGGTATAACATCTATATATCCGTCCTGGCTTAAGCACTGTAGTGCTTCACGCATAGGAGTTCTTGATATTCCAAGTTCTTTTGATAATTTAGTTTCTGAATACAGACTGTTTACATCAAGTCTGTTGGTAAGAATTAAATCTTTAATATAATTATAAGCTTCCTGCTGAAGTGATGACATAAGCTGCATGATGTTAAATTCCCTTCAAATACATTTTTATGAATAAAATAATAAACAAAAAAATACAATTGGTCAATAATTAATTTAAAATATGCATACCGGTATACTGGATTTGTAGAAAATGTACAATGATATTGTGAAAAGTTTGACTAATTTTAATAATTGATTCTTAACCGGTATACTGGTATACTGCAATCAACAAGAAAACAATAAATCATTTTTCAGGAGGAAAAAGAATGAACACAACATTTGAATTAGGAAATTTAAAAGTAATTGATTTAACAAAGCCACTTGATCCAAAGACTGAATCAAGAAGATGTCACCTTATCAGATACAACACAGGTGGTCCAATTCCTGATTTCCATACAGCAATGGATCTTACGAGCCACCTTGGAACACATTGTGAGTGTCCTTATCATCATGATGATAACTGGCCATCAGTTGCTGAACTTCCACTTACAACATTTATGGGAAGAGCAATCTATGTTGATTTTAAGGATACATTACCTCATAGAAAGCACATCAGTGCAGCAGACCTTGACAAGGCAACAGAAGGCTGGGTAAAGGAAGGTGATATTCTTATCATTGATTCTTCTTACAAGATTGATCCATTTACTCCAGATACTAATACAGACAAGGATCAGAGATTACTTGTTAACGGTGAGACAGCACAGTGGTGTGTAGATCACAAGATTAAATGTGTTGGTTTTGGTGATGGCGTATCAATTGAAAACTGCAACGAAGATGTTAAGCCATTCCATGATATCTGTATGGCAGAGAACATTGTATTCCTTGAAGTATTAAAGAACTTAGACAAGCTTACACAGGATACATTCTTCATGTCATATTCACCACTTCCAATTTACGGACTTGATTCTTGTCCTATCCGTGCTTATGCAATTGAGGGACTTGCAGAATTTTCAAGATAATTAGTTAGAATAATAAGGAGATACAGTTATGAAGATTGCAGTTCTTGGTGCAGGAGCCATGGGTTCAATATATGGAGGACATCTTTCATTACACAATGATGTCTATATGATTGATAAGAAGCAGGAAATTGTTGATAAAATCAATGCTGACGGACTTAAGCTTTTTGAGAATGATAAAGATGTGATTTACAGACCTGAGGCAATGACAGACAGCGCTAATCTTGGAGAAGTTGACCTTGTAATACTTTTTGTTAAAGCACTTTTTTCTAAAGCAGCGCTTGAAGAAAACAGACATATTATAGGAGAACATACATATTTAATGACTCTTCAGAACGGAGCAGGTCATGAGGATATTCTTTCAGAGTTTGTTCCTAAGGAAAGAATTATCATCGGTACAACAGAAGATAACGGAGCAGTTCTTGATTTCGGCTATGTAAGAAGAGGCGGAAAAGGAAAGACTAATATCGGAATGCTCGTACCTGACAGCAACGGAATGCTTGGAAAGATTAAGGAAAGCTTTGATTCATGTGGATTTGATACACACATTTATGATAATATCCAGCAGCTTATATGGGATAAGCTCTTTACAAATGTGTCTCTTTCAGCTCTTACAGGTGTTCTTCAGGTTCCAATTGGATTTATTGCAGCAGATGAATATGCATGGAGCATGACTGTAACTCTTATTAAAGAAGCACTGGCAGTTGCCAAAGCTTTAGGACTTGAGTTTGATGAACAGGAAATTATTGAGAGAGTAAGAAATACTTCTATCAATTCACCAGAAGGAAAGACTTCTATATATGCAGACCTTAAGGCGGGAAGACGCACAGAGGTTAATACAATAAGTGGAGCAGTTGTAAGAGCCGGGGAAAAGACCGGAGTAGATGTTCCAACTCACAGAATGATTGTCAACATGGTTCACGCTATGGAAGACAGAGACAGAAAGGAGACGAAATAATGATATTTTCATCTATTAATTCAAAGGATGATTTTACCAGTTATCCGAAGGCAGTACAGAGAGCAATTAAGTATTTAAAGGAAAATGATTTTGTTAATATGGAACCGGGCGTTTATGAGCTTGAAGGAAAGCTTATGTATGCACAGGTATTTGATGCTGAGACTGGTTCTGTAAATGAGAAAAGACCAGAAGTTCATGAGAAGTACCTTGATGTACAGTTCTTAGCTTCAGGTAGAGAAAAGTTAGGATTTACGCCTGATACTGGCAATTATGAGGTTGATGAAAAATTTGATGAAAGAGATCTTATTTTCTACAAATCAGTAGAGAATGAAGGCTTTATTACATCAACACCAGGATGCTTCTGTGTATTCTTCCCAACAGATGTTCACAGACCAGCATGTGCTGATGGAGATCCTATGACAGTAAGAAAAGTAGTAGTTAAGGTAAGTACTGAATTATTAAAGTAATTTCAGGGAGGTTTTTATGGGTAAAAAGTTTATTGCATTATTTTTATGCATGAGTTTATTAGTCTGTTCTGCATTAACGGGGTGTAGCACTAACACTACAGCAGATGGACATGAAGTTAAGATTATAAGAGTTGCTTTTAACCAGAATGAGGAACATCCTCAGTATAAGGCAATGAGAGAACTTGGAGATAAGTTTGAAGAAGCAACAAATGGAAGATATAAGATGGTTATTTATCCTAACGGAGTGTTAGGTGAGCAGGGGTCTATGGCAGAGTTTATAAGAACCGGAGCACTTGATATGGCTATTGTTCCATGTTCAGTTCCAGAAGGATATGATTCAGATTTTGCTATTGTAGGTGCACCTTATCTTTATGATGATATGGATCATTTAAGAAGAACAACATTATCAGGTGCATTTGATGAGCTTTTCAAGTCAACAAGAAAGTTCAATTTCGAAGTTCTTACTGTATATACAGCAGGTGAGAGAAATATTTATGCAAACAAGCCAATTAATACACCAGATGACCTTAAGGGTATGATTGTACGAGTTAATGACTCAACAACATATCTTAACATGGTTAAGTACATGGGTGGTGTTGGTACAGCAATGTCACAGTCAGAGGTTTACACAGCACTCCAGCAGGGCGTTATTGATGCAGGAGAGAACAGTGAGAGAGTATATACAGACTTTAAGCATTATGAAGTTGCCAAGTATTATTCATACACAAAGCATATTGTTCATCCTGATGTAGTTATAGCAAGTACTAACTTCCTTGACAGTATGTCAGCTACTGATAAGGAAATATTTGACAAGCTTGTTGCAGATTCAACAGATTACGAATTTGATGCATTTGCAGAATCAGTACAGGAAGCAAAGAAGGATGCTGAGGCAAATGGTGCAATTTTTGTGTATCCTGATACAGAATTATTCAGAGAAAAATGCCAGCCACTTCTTGACAGTATTTCCGGACAGTCAGAGGTTACTAAGAAAATATACGATAAAGTACAGGCTTTAAGAGAGGAGAAATAATATGACAGCAGCTAAAAAAGTATTAGACAAGATTACATCATATTCAAGTGTTGTAATATTTATTGCAATGGTACTTATGGTAACATATCAGGTCATAGCAAGATATTTCTTCAAAAGCCCAAGCAGCGTTACTGAAGTACTCACAAGATACTGTTTCGTATGGCTGATTATAATATCAGCAACATATATGTTCGGACAGAGAGAGCATATTAATATATCGGTTATTAAGGATAAGTTACCTAAAACACCTAAGATGATAGTCAGCATAATTATTGAGCTTGTTACAATCTGCTTTGCTGGACTTGTAATGGTATATGGTGGTTTTACAATCGCAAAAATGAATCTTGTACAGTTAGATACAATTCTTCATATTCCAACAGGTGTCATCTATTCAATTATTCCAATATGCGGTGTGATTATAATCTTCTACAGCATTTATAATATTGGACTTGAACTCAAAGCAAATAAGCAATAATTATGAGGAGGACTTTCGCATGAGTATAGCATTACAGGTAGCCTTAGTAATGGTTACAATATTAGTTATATTGCTGATAATCGGTGCTCCTATCGGTGTAGCAATCGGTCTTTCATCAGCAGTTTCAATGATATGCATGATTCCGGCAAATGTTTCTTTTGCAACTTCAGCACAGAGAATATTCGCGGGTTCGAATTCATTTTCACTTATAGCCATTCCGTTCTTTATCCTTGCAGGTAATATAATGAACAATGGCGGTATCGCAACAAGACTTGTTAATTGTGCCAAGGTTATTGCTGGTAGAATGCCAGGAGCACTTGCACAGTCAAATGTAGTTGCTAACATGTTATTTGGAGCCATCAGTGGTTCAGGTGCAGCCGCAGCCGCAGCTATGGGAAGCACAATCGGACCATTAGAGGAAAAAGAAGGTTATGATAAGAACTACAGCGTAGCTGTAAATGTAGCTTCAGCTCCGGTTGGAATGCTTATTCCACCAAGTAATACAATGATTGTATATTCAAGTATCGCAGGAAGTGTATCTATTGCAGCACTTTTCATGGCTGGTTATATTCCAGGAATTCTCTGGGGTGGAGCAGTTATGATTCTTGCAGGTATCATGGCTAAGAAGCGTGGATACCAGGCAGAAGAAAGAGTAACATTTAAAATTGCAATGAAGACATTCTGGCAGGCAATTCCAAGCCTTTTACTTATCGTAATTGTAATAGGCGGTATTCTTGCAGGTGTGTTCACAGCTACAGAGGGTTCAGCAATTGCTGTAGTATATGCAACAGTTCTTTCACTTATTTATAAGTCATTTAAGTTAAAGGACATTCCAAGAATTGTTCTTGAGTCAGCAAAGACAACAGGTATCATTACATTTATGATTGGTCTTTCATCTATCATGTCATGGGCTATGGCTTTCACAGAAATCCCTGATATGATTGCAACAGCAATCCTTGGTCTTACAGACAACAAGATACTTATTCTTCTTTTAATAAATGTGCTGTTACTTGTAGTAGGAACATTTATGGATGTAACACCGGCAATTCTTATCTTTACACCTATTTTACTTCCTATATGTACAGCATTTGGCATGAGCCCAATACAGTTTGGTATTCTGCTCTGCTTCAACTTATCAATCGGAACAATTACACCTCCGGTTGGAACAATCCTCTTCACGGGCTGCCGTGTTGGTGGAGTTACTATTGAAAGTGTTATCAAGTACATGTTACCGTACTTTGCTATCATTTTCGTAGCATTATTACTGGTTACATACATCCCTGCAATTTCAATGTTCTTACCTAAGATTCTGGGATTGGTGTAATAAATATCTTTTTCCTAATATAATGTGCACATAGGAAAAGTAAGCGTCTGCAGAGCAGACATTTACTTTTCCTGTGCCATTAACGAACGAACGGCCATGCGAAGCAGGGCGAAAGAGTGCGAAAGCACGGGTTCGTGAGTGTACGTTAAAAAATGAATAAATTATAATAAGAAAGGCACGGGCTGTCAGTTTGGCAGTCCGCGTCTTTTAATTTGCCAATAAATAAATACTATGATATCATTAATTATTATGTGGAAAAGGAATGATTAATATGGAAAATGTTGTTATAAGAAACATGAAAGAAGAGGATTCAGCTGAAGTCCTTGAGATGATGAAGGTGTTTTATGCATCACCGGCACTGCTTTCAGACCCTTCAGAGGATGTTATGAAAAGGGATATTGCAGATTGTCTTGGAGATAATCCATTTATAGAGTGTTTTGTGTTCGAGAATAACACAGGTGTCATCATGGGTTATTCAATGGTTGCACACAGCTATTCTACTGAATGTGGCGGTAATTGTGTGTGGGTTGAGGACATATATATTAAGCCGGATTACAGAGGAAAGAATATTGCAGGTGAGTTCTTTGAACATCTTGACAATATGTATGGAAAAGAAGCTGTAAGATTCAGACTTGAGGTTGAAGAAGAGAATGAAAGAGCAGTGAAAGCATACAAGAAAGCTGGATTTGAGAGACTCGGTTATGTGCAGATGGCTAAGGATTACTAATTGGAGTTGTTATGAATAATAGTTATAATGAAAGAAGCATGAAGATAATTGACCTTAAGAAAACCATTTTAGAGGATAATGACGTTGATGCTGACAGATTAAGAGAAGAGTTAAAGAAGAAAAATGTATTCTATATGAATGTCATGTCAAGTCCCGGTTCGGGTAAGACTACAACTATTGTTGGTACAATTGAAAGACTTAGGAAACATTTTAATATAGGTGTAATGGAAGCAGACATTGATTCGGATGTTGATGCACTTACTGTTGCTAAGGCAGGAGTGTCAGCAGTACAGCTGCACACAGGCGGAATGTGTCATCTTGATGCTGATATGTCAAGACAGGGAATGGCTGCGTTAGAAGCTGAAGCAGATAATACACTTGATTTTATTATACTTGAGAACGTTGGTAATCTTGTGTGTCCGGCTGAGTTTGATACAGGCGCATGTCTTAATGTGGCAATTCTTTCAGTTCCAGAAGGAGATGATAAACCGCTTAAGTATCCGCTTATGTTCGAGAAGTGTCAGGCTGTGATTATTAATAAGATTGATTCCATGCCGGCATTTGATTTTGATATGGATATGGTTAAGGATAATATTGCAATGAGAAATCCGGAAGCAGTAGTTTTCCCTATTTCTGCAAGAACAGGAGAAGGAATGGATGCATGGTGCGAATGGCTAAAAGACAATGCAGCACAATATTTAGGAGAGAACCAGAATGGGTAATGTAAGAGTAATTGATGTGCATCAGAGTGTGTACGCAGTTAATGATGAAATAGCTGCTAAGACAAGGGCAAGACTTAAGGAAGAGAAAACATTTATGGTTAATCTTATGTCAAGTCCGGGAGCAGGTAAGACTACAACTCTGATAAGAACAGCTAATATGTTAGGAGACAGATATCGTATAGGTGTAATGGAAGCAGATATTGATTCTTCTGTTGATGCTGAGAAGATGGCGGCAGCAGGGGTTACTTCAATTCAGGTGCATACAGGCGGAGAGTGTGCGATGGACGCTCATATGACCATGCAGGCACTTGATGAATTTGACACAGAGGGGCTTGACCTTCTTGTTATGGAGAATGTCGGTAATCTAGTATGTCCGGCTGAGACAGACACAGGAGCATCGCGTAATGTCGTTATTCTTTCGTATCCTGAGGGTGATGATAAGCCACTTAAATATCCTCTTATGTTCGAGGTGTGTCATGTAGTTCTTATCAATAAAATAGATACTAAAGAGTATTTTGATTTTGATGACAAAGCAGTTGTTGAAAGAATTCACGAAAGAAATCCATTGGCAAAGGTATTTTTCGTATCAGCTAAGACTGGCGAAGGCTTTGAAGAATGGATAAGCTGGCTTGACAATAATATTAAGGAATGGATTGGAGGTACAGTCTGATGGTAGACAGTCGTAATTTTAAAAAACAGAATCAGAAAGGACAGGGATTAAAGAAGCATAAGTGGATTCCGCTTGTTGTTATCGTAGTGCTTGCACTTGTACTTATTCTTATACAGTATTTTATGATTGATATACTTATGGCAGTCAACACAAAATAGTTCATATATTCATGAATTCGGAAAGATTTAATAATCCCCAGCCCTGCAGATTATCTGGCAGGGCTTTTTTAGTACAGCAGGAATGGAGTCTTTTCTTTATCTCTTTAGGAGACATGTCTTTTTTTATCAGAACATCTGCAATTGCACCTGAAACAACCGGGGCAGACATGGAAGTTCCGCTTTTTACAGAATATCCGCTAACGGAATTATTGCACGACCTGATATATGAACCGTTTACAATAAGCTCTGGTTTTACTATACATTCACTGGTTGGACCTCTTCCTGAATAGAAATCTTTGCCATCCGGGGAACCGACTGTGATAATTTTTTTGCAGGTTCCGGGGATTGCAACAGTCTGTCGTCCAGGCCCTTCATTTCCAGCGGCTGCGACAACAATTATATTATTGTCCCAGAGCTTTTCAATTGCTTTTTCAAGAGCAATGAGATTTTCCTTTTCGCCAAATGTGGTTGCACCGAAGGATATATTGACAACTCTTATATTCAAATCTTTCTGATGGGAGATTATCCAGCCAGCAGCATCTAAAACATTTTCTATCCTGCCATTACCAAGTCTGTCTAATACCTTGATTCCGGCAAGGCAGGCAGAAGGACAGATGCCTCTTATTCTGCCGTGGCTTGCATAACCGCTGCCAGCGATAATTCCACTTACATGGGTGCCATGTCCACAGTCGTCATAAGCATTTTTTCTGCCATTGACAAAGTCCTTGAAAGCTACTATACGGTTTTTGAAATCTATATGAGGATATATTCCTGAATCTATTACAGCAACAGTGATTAATTTATTCATAATAATTATTTTCAGAACATAATATATATATTTTAGTATATTCAGATTAGGTGGTTTAGTGCGGTTATATTACAGGGATTAGATGTGACTGATTATTCATTTACTTTCTTATAAATAATTGATATAATTTAAATATAAAAATTATGGAGGTACTTTAATGAAACAGTTAAATGAAAAAGTTGCTATTGTAACAGGAGCAGGCCAGGGAATAGGTAAAGGAATTGCTCTTTGTCTTGCAAAAAGAGGGGTTAAGGTTATTGCAACGGGACGTAGAGTAGAGCCAATTGAGCAGACAATTGCAGAAATTAAGGAATTAGGAGGAGAAGGCTTCGCCATGACATGTGATTCAGCAGACAGAGCAAGAGTTGAAGAGGTTGTTAAGGCTGCTGCAGAAAAGTATGGAACAGTTGATGTTGTAGTAAATAACGCACAGGCTATAGTTCCTTCTGCTCCAGTTGAAGAAACTTCTTATGATAATATGCTTAAGGCATGGCAGAGTGGTGTAATTGGTTCGCTTAACTATATGCAGGCTGCATTCCCTTATATGAAGGAACAGCATGAAGGAAGAATTATTAACTTCGCTTCTGCAACAGGTATGTTTGGTATTGCAGGACAGTTAGCTTATGGTTCTAACAAGGAAGCATTAAGAGGTATGACTAAGATTGCAGCTAAGGAATGGGGACAGTATGGTATATGTGTCAATATCGTTCTTCCAGGAGCGGAATCACCAGCAGCTAAGGCATGGGCTGAGAAATTTCCAGAGGAATATGCGAAGCAGGTTAACCTTAATCCTATGAAGCGTTTTGGTAATCCAGAGACAGATATTGCTCCAGTCATTGCATTTTTAGCAGGTCCGGATTCATGCTATTTTTCAGGACAGAGTGTGATTGTTGATGGTGCTAATTCTATAATGCCATAATGACTATATATATTGAAATAATTTGCTTTTTGGCGGTTCATGGAATATAATATTTACATCAATAATAATCGTGTATGAGAGGTTTATGTTATGGATAATAAGAGAATTGTAGTTGCCTTAGGAAGAAATGCATTTGGAGAAACATTTCCAGAGCAGCAGCAGAATGTTAAGAAAGCAGCAGTGGCAATAGCTGATCTTGTAGAAGCTAAGTATCAGGTTGTTATTACACACAGTAATGGACCACAAGTCGGTATGATTCAGACAGCAATGACTGAGTTTGCAAGACTTGAGCCTGATGACAGAACAGTTGCTCCTATGTCTGTATGCGGAGCCATGAGTGAAGGTTATATTGGATATGATCTTCAGAATGCCATAAGAGAAGAGCTTATTAACAGAGGAATATATAAGACAGTTTCAACTATTATTACTCAGGTAAGAGTTGATCCTTTTGATATTGCTTTCAGCGAACCATCTAAGGTTATTGGTAGATATATGTCGAAAGAAGAAGCTGATGCTGAAGAAGAGAAGGGCAATTATGTAGTTGAAGAAGAGCCAGGTAAGTTCAGAAGAATAATTGCTTCACCTATGCCTATCGATATATATGAGATTGATGCTGTCAAGGCATTACTTGATGCAGATCAGGTTGTTATTGCAGCGGGTGGTGGCGGAATTCCTGTATTACAGCAGGGCTCACATCTTAAGGGTGCAAGTGCTATTATTGAAAAGGATTATACAGCTGCCAAGTTAGCAGAGCTTGTTGGAGC